>Ga0207674_10000098_pt1 | contig 98523 bp, 81 predicted proteins | sample KBSCornC72_FD_184303 | JGI IMG/M metagenome (GOLD analysis project Ga0207674, IMG submission 184303) | Corn rhizosphere microbial communities from Kellogg Biological Station, Michigan, USA - KBS Corn C7-2 (SPAdes) (version 2) | ecosystem: Host-associated > Plants > Roots > Rhizosphere > Soil ...
CCAAAGGAACAGGGTCGAGAGAATAAGCGCGACCGTGCATGCGGCGCCTCCTTCAATCCCATAACTACCGCCGCTCAACCAGGCCGGACCTATGTCGGTTCCAACGAGAAGTGAGTGTGAACCGATTCGCATCCCACTCACCGGCAAACCAAACAACGAACCAAGTGCCCAATTCCATGCCCAGTGGACCCCGAGAGGTAACCAAAGACTGCGTGTTCGAAGATAAGCAACGGCCAACCAAACGCCGGCGATGGCAGTGTTCGCAAAAGTGACGAATGGCACTACATTCGGGTTACCAAGATGTATTGTGGCGAAAGGAAGGGATGTAATTAGGATCCCGAGCCAGGCGAGTTTTGATCGAGTCAGAGTCTGGAGCAGGTAACTTCGAAACATGGCCTCTTCCGCCAGGGCAGCCACCACGAAAATGATCAGTGTGGCGATTAAACTCTTGCTTAGCGCCGCAGCGGGACTTGTTGTCAAGCCGAGTCGGATGCCGCCACCAACGACCGCAATCAAGACTGCGATGGCTAATGACACTATCCCAACGAGGGAACCAATCAAGAAGTCTCGAAACCAACCCGCGTGGAGAGTTAAGCCAAGAGAACGCCACGGCAACGCTTCTAAGAATCGGGCACATAAATATCCGACACCGAGCGCGGCGATGACTAAGGCAACTCGGGAAATAAGATCTTCGATAGCGGCGGCGTAGGGCAAAGCGGGTACGGCGTTATGGAAGACCGCGTAAGCAATTCTGAGTATTGTGGTAATCAGAATTATCGCAGCGATGAAGCCGAGGACAAAGATTGCAGCGCGCCAACCACTTCGCAATCGCCCTACAGGATTAGTGAAGATTTTGCTGAAGGTCATCTGGATATTTTGGGCCAAAGCATTCTAGCCCAATGCTAGATGCTAAACCAATCAGTTGCGGGTTGAGGTAGCGTGGGGAACAAATCAAAGTTCCATGTCAGTTGCATGCCGCCCGGCTCTTTGCCTCTGCGTCACCCTGCGGTCCTCTGCGTCACTCTGCGATTCTTCTGTTAGCGCCAGATGAGTTCTAACTGAGATCAGAAAAGACGCAGAGTGACGCAGAGGGCCGCAGAGTGACGCCGGAGGAATAGCCATTTTCCAGATGTCCAACCTATTCTGGTGGCGGCCCGCAGTCTCAGATGTTGGCGCTATGTTAAACTCGACGCACTTAATCCATGGACGAAGGCACCGAAAATCTATCGCCGGAAAAACAGCAGCGAATGCGCAGACGTCGCCGCCTCTTACTCTGGCTTCTCGGTGCTACGGTTACTTTGTTGCTCTCGATTATTGTCTCGCAGCAGCTTTGGTTATGGACTGTAGTTCGCCCTGACACCACCTCTGATGCGCTTGCACTCTATGCGCTTTCAACCCTCAACTTTGTTGCCTTCGTAGTCTTCTCATTTATCTTTGTTCGCAATCTCCTCAAGTTGCGACGCGAGAGAAAAGAACGAGAACTTGGCTCTAAGGTTAAAACCCGGCTGCTGGTCTATTTTATTTCCATTAGCTTTCTTCCAGTCACGGCCATGGCCGTGTTCTCCTACTTGTTCCTCAATCGCTCGCTCGAGAAGTGGTTCTATCCCTTTCCGGAGATTGTGGAACAAGCAGGCGAGGTGAAACGCGCAACGCTAGCTACTCAAAATCGCTCCCTACACGATGTCGCTTCCTTGCTCGTGATGCTCCTTAATCAACAGGACCATAACGAACGGCAGACCACTGTCGATCAACTGATCTCATCCGGCCAGCTGGTTGGAGTAGAAATTGTGCAAGCGGATGGGAGTGTAAGTCTCGAGCGAAAAGCAAAGCTCTCTGATGCCGACTCGCAAAAGGTTGAAGCTCTGTTTTCAGCGGCTCGCAAAACGCGCGAGGCACTTGGCGATAGCCTTGCAGATGGAAAAGGGTTCGATGTTCTTGCGGTGCCTTTGAATCAATCTGAGACCCTTGTCGTTGCGCCCGAGAAAAGGGCCGACAGCGATTTGAATGAACTCATTTCGGGGTCAGAAAGAGGCTATCAGGATCTCGTTGGAAAACAGCGTCAGGTTCGAATGCTTGGTGTGTCGACGTTGGGCTTGATGACGTTGATTCTCTTGTTCGTCTCGAGTTGGGTCGCGATTTATCTGGCTCGCGGAATAGCAACTCCTATCAAAGCTCTGGCTGAGGCGTCTAAGGAAGTAGCGCGTGGCAATCTTTCGCATCGCGTCACCACCGTGGCTGACGATGAACTTGCTCTCCTGGCCGAGTCGTTTAATCAAATGACCAGCCAGTTAGAAGAGAATCGCGAAAAAATAGAAGCGAGCGCTGCCGAGCTTAGAGAAAAGAATCTGGCCCTCGGTGAACGACGGAATTACATTGAAACCGTTCTGCAGTCTCTGTCGACAGGCGTCGTGTCTGTAGACGAGAACGATTGCGTAACGACCTTGAATCCTGCCGCTTCAAAAATGCTCGGATTGACCGGCAAGACAGACGGGAATCCAAAGCTCAGCAGTCTAATCGGTAGCGACAACTGGATCGTGGCCGACCGCTTGCTACGTCGGGCTCGCCGTGCGGGACACGCCGCCGAACAAACTCAACTTGAAACAGGATCGACAAACGGTTCAATTCCCGTTGCCATAACGGCAACTGCTTTGCGCGATGCGACTGGACCAAGTCGAAGCGTTGTTTTGGTTCTCGAGGATCTTTCAGAACTTCTTTCCGCTCAAAGGGCAGCCGCGTGGAGTGAGGTCGCCCGAAGAATGGCCCACGAGATAAAAAACCCGCTGACTCCGATTCAGCTGTCAGCAGAGCGCATTGCCAAGAGTTACGGTCGGAGCAACGGTGGCAATGGTTCAAACGGCAAGATAGATGAACCGCGCGACGAAAAGAGAGTCGCAAATGTGATCGCGGAGTGTACCGAGACAATTACGCGTGAAGTCGCCGGTTTGAAGGCGATGGTTGATGAATTCTCGCGCTTTGCCAGGCTGCCGCCGGCCAAACGGGAACTGGCGAGTTTGAATGAAGTAGTTCAACAGGCAGTCGGTCTATATCAGGAGAGGCTCGACGATGTGACCATCGACATGAATCTCGAACCGGATTTGCCGCTCGCCATGATTGATGGAGAACAACTCAAACGAGTGTTCGTAAACTTGATCGACAATGCCCTGAATGCGTTGACTGATTCAAACGAAAAGAAAGAAGTGATCATTTCAACGCGACATGATACTGACCGAAGTCTTTTGCGAGTCGAAGTGGCCGATACAGGGCAGGGAATTGAGGAAGGCGATTTTCGACGATTGTTTCAGCCATACTTCTCCAGACGCGACAGTGGCACGGGATTGGGTCTGGCTATTGTTCAGCGAATAATCCTGGAGCACGGTGGAAGAATTCGAGCCGAGCGCAATCATCCTCGCGGTGCCAGATTCGTCATCGAACTTCCGACTTAAATAACAACGGGTTAAGCAACACTTAATGGATTCAATACTAATAGTCGACGACGAGCGCGGTATACGGGACACGCTGCGAGCTGTGATGGAGGATGAAGGTTTTGTGGCCGACGCGGTGGCTACCGGAGAGGAGTGTCTGAAGGCATTAGGCAAGCGCGCTTACGGTTGCATACTGTTGGACGTTTGGCTTCCGGGGATCGATGGTCTCGAAACACTAAAGCAGTTGCGCGCAAACGGATCAGATGCCGCAGTTGTAATCATTTCTGGACACGGAAATATCGAAACGGCGGTAAGAGCCACCAAGTTAGGCGCTTTCGACTTTATTGAGAAGCCTCTTTCAATCGAAAAGACTGTTCTCACCGTTCGTAATGCGCTTCGCCAGCAACGACTGGAACTAATCAATGCTGACATGGCCGCCACCCTCGCGCGCGAATACACGATGGTAGGCGATTCGATTGCAATGCGTGCCCTGAGAAAACAGATCTCAGTGGTTGCGCCTACTGACGGACGCATTTTGATCTATGGCGAGTCAGGGACTGGAAAGGAACTTGTCGCGCGCGCAATTCATCTTGAGTCGCGAAGAGGCGCCGCGGCGTTCATCGAAGTGAATTCTGCTGCGATTCCGGAAGAACTCATCGAGTCTGAGCTCTTTGGACATGTGAAAGGTGCTTTCACCGGAGCGACTGCGGCTCGAAAGGGAAAGTTTGAACTGGCAGATGGCGCAACGATCTTCTTGGATGAAGTTGGTGATATGAGTCCAAAAGTCCAGGCCAAAGTTTTGCGCGTACTTGAGGAACAGCGCTTTGAGCCGGTAGGAAGTGGCAACACGATCAATGTCGATGTGCGGGTAATTGCGGCAACGAACAAGCAACTTGACCTCGAAATCGAGCAGGGAAATTTCCGGGCAGATTTGTTCTACCGACTTAATGTAATTCCGTTTGAGCTGCCCCCGTTGCGTGAAAGACTCGAGGACGTACCCCAGCTGGTCGAGTATTTCAACCAGCACTTTTCGCGGGCGTACGGGAAGAAGCCAAAGCAGTTTATGCCGGAGGCGCTCGACGATCTCCAGTCCTATTCGTGGCCGGGTAATGTGCGGGAGTTGAGGAATACAATCGAGCGCGTGGTAATCATGCACCCGGGAAGCAAAGTCGCAGCCGCCGATTTACCTCCGCATGGAAAAGAGGAACCTCCCGCCGCGTCGTTCAGATTCCCTTCATTTAAAGAGGCGACCGAGGCATATCATCGCGAATTCATCCAACGTAAGCTCGAAGAGGCGGAGGGCAATGTATCGCGCGCCGCCGAATTAATGGGCGTTGATCGGAGTCATCTCTATCGTCGCATGAGAGCTCTTGGGATACAGAATAGGTAAGGGACTGGAGGTTGATCTTTGGTTTGGTTGTTGGTCTTAGGTCTTTGATCTTTGGTCTTGCCGTCTTTGACATCGATGACTCGACTAAAAAGACCGAAAGTCAAAGACTCTAAGATCAAAGACCTAAGACCCAAGACCCAAGACCATAATTGACAAAACTTTACACAAGCATGACTACCTTGATACATACCCGCTGTAAATTCGGTCACTAATACGGACTGTCCCCACTCCTATTAACGTTAGTCAGCTGATCGAGTAGAGGCTTCATCAATATGACTCTCCTCACGCCGAAGATATCGGTGGGCGAGAGGGATGTGTTCGCCCCCAATTCAATTCGTCTAATTTCAACCATCTCCACCAACGGCAAGCCGCACCCATTAAGGAAACTGCTTCTGGCTTGCATCATCCTGGCGGCGTTTGCCGGCGGCTTCGGACTGTCACTCGTGTCGAGATCCGCTCCGCCTGCCAGCGAAGCGAAGATCCAAGTCGCTGACTTTCAAGTCGCCATACCCGAGGGTGAAACGATCGTCACCGTTTACGACCGCCGCTTGCCCGAGACTCAGCTTGCCCAACTCAAGCTTCAACGCCACGGCCCGATCATTAATGGTGCGCCAGTCACTGAAAGAAGAATTGAGCCCCGGCAACGTTTGAGCGACGATGACGCCAACTTTCTGCGTCATCAGCTCGAAGGTGTCGTAGATCCTGACGACTCAACATGGGAACAGGCGAATAAGATCCGAGTTTGGTTGGCTCATTACCCGCATCGGTTGACGATGCCTGGTCTCGTCTCGCGAATCCCACGGCAGGAATTTGAACAGATGAAGCAAGGTGAGCCAGTATTGTGCGGTAACCTTGCTGACATCTACGTCGCATTGTGTGAGGCCGTTGGTTTAACCGCTCGACAAGTTGGGTTGAGTGTGGCCGTGCAGAATGGTCTTTTTGGCGTAGACACACACGCCGGTGCAGAGGTCTGGGTGCCCGAATATGGAGGTTGGGTTTACCAGGATCCCACTTTCAATGCTTATTGGGAACTGGACGGACGCCCCGCGAGCGCGCTCGCGATACATGATGCAGTAATGGATGGACGGCAAATTGATTTTGCGCCCAGAACTAAAGAGACCGAAATGTCTTTGCGCAGCTACTATCTTGATCCGAGACTCTACTTCCGTCACATTTCATACGAATACAAGCCTGGTGGATCGGTGTTGTACTTCGCTGACAATCGGCTCGAGCCGCTGAGTGTGACCGATAAGAACTGGATCCATACGGGCGATCGAATAGACATTCAGCGTTACGACGGGGGCGGTAATCTGATAGCAGAACGCCGCAGCCAGATCTCGCCGGGAGTGTTCCTGCAGATCTTGGGTAGTGACCTCTTTATTAGAGACAGGCGCGAACTGAGTCCAGGTCTTCGCGTTCGGTCCACTACCGGCACAGTTCAAGGTTGTGCATATTTACATCAACGCGCTGAAGATCTCGGTCTGTTTAGTGGTGTGAATCTCGCGCGCAATCCTTCATTCAGACTTACCAGTAGATCGGAGACCATCGCTGACGAGTGGTCGGTGGCCGGACCAGTCGAGGCGATGACAGTTGCAGGAGGACAGGCTCTTTCAGCTTTGCCAGGAGGAAAACTGTTTCAGCGTGTAGCAGTCCGTCCAAACTGTCGATATTTATTTTACGCGAGAGTGAGTGTTTCGCGTGGGTTGGTGAGTTGGTCTGTCGGTGAAGCGGGGGTGGCAGCAAAGTCGATGGGGACCATTGAACCAGAGAAAATCAGTGAGATAGTTTCTGACGTTATAGAAAGCAAGAGTGGTTATCTGGATATTGGTTTTGAAGTCCCTTCCGGCGGCGCCTTTAGGGTTATGGATGTCATCGTCGCCGAAGCCCCCAGATTTGATCCGAACAAGAATCAAGTAGCAAAGGCCACTATTACGCGATAGTTATCCCAACCCCATCATAAACTTACGTTGACAGGCGAAAACAAATAGCTTATCTGTTTACAGTTGCGTCGCGGACATTTGCGACCATCGAGAAAGCAATTATTGAAGATGGATTTTACTACCAAAGAACTACTAAAACGTTACGCGAAGTTGGCGCTGGGACAGCCTTTTTCGCCGGTATTGCTCAATATTCTCGTGACGTCAGTTTGCGACATGCGTTGCACTCATTGCTTTTTTACTGACGAACTCGACGATCGACCGCGCAAGAAGTTGCAAATGAAAACGCATGAGATTGAGCAAATCTCGGAGACTCTCGGCGGGAATCTCGGTGTACTCATTCTAGCGGGTGGTGAACCGTTCACCAGGAAAGATTTACCTGAAATCTCGAGTGCTTTTTATCGAAACAACAAGCTCGAGTCGATCTACATCATGTCAAACGGCCAGATTCAGAAGCGAATCTTTCCAGACGTGACGCGAATCCTTCAGGAATGTCCGAATCTGAACGTCACGATTGCTCTTGGGATCGATGGACCGAAGAATGAACACGAGAAAATAAGGCAAAAACCGGGTTCATGGGACATTGCGATTGACACCGCTCGACAACTTCAGGCTCTGAAGAAAGAATTTCCGCAACTGGATGTCCAAACGTGCACGTGTTTCATGAACTCGAATCAGGACACGATTTTCGAGTGGTACGATTTTCTTAAATATGATCTCAAGCCTGATAAGGTGAATTTCAATTACATTCGCCCACCATCAGCCGATCCGCGCGAACTCGACATCGATCACTCCCGGTATGCAAAGCTGGCTGAAATGATCGATGACGATTCTCGCCACGCCGCGATCAAAAATAACTACGGTGGTAAAGCGGGCTTCTTTAAGGCCGCAATCGATATCTACATGCACGGTTTGATCGCCAAAACGCAGGAGACGCAGACTGCCCAGATGAAATGTTATGCCGGTACAGCTGGCGGCGTGATCTACGACGAAGGAACTGTTTCGTCATGTGAGAATCTCGATCCAATCGGTAACTTGAGAGACTTTGACTGGAACTTTCAAAAGTTGTGGCTGTCGCCGGCAATGAAGGCTCGTCGTCAAAAGGCCGCTGATGGCTGCTTCTGCACACACGAGTCAAACAGCTATTACCCTTCACTTCCTTTCAACCCTGGTCACTTGATTCAGATCAAGAAGTTGGAACGTGAGATGAAGAAGGCTCGTAAGTCGATCGACAAATCAACCCCTGCACCCGACGGAGTGCACGTTCAAGAGTTTTAAATTCCCCCAGAACTTAACAGCGCGGAGTTTCGAAGAACAATCGTAAACGTGACTACCCCTTCGCAAAGAATACCCAAAATCCTGATTATCTCGTCTGATACGGGTGGCGGACATCGCTCTGCTGCTGCGGCGATCGTAGCGGGAGTACAAAAATTTCTCGAAGGTGAATCCTACGCGGTACGCGTCGTCAAGGCGATTGAGGAGTCGCATGACCTAACTGCAAAGCTTGTTCGCTTATACAACTGGATCTTGAGGAATCGACAGCACTGGATGAAGTACTTCTATTGGTGCGTCAATCACATCCGGCCTGAGAGACGGGAGTTCTTTCACAAACGATGCGTCGGCTATGTTGCCGATCTCTTTGAGCGTTGGTGTCCTCATATCGTCGTCAGTGTTCATCCTTTGACACAACACATCTTCGGACGTGTGTTAAAGGAGCTAAACCTGTCCGAACGTGTGCCATTAGTATCTGTAGTTACTGATCCTTGTTACGGATTTTGGAAGGGTTGGGCCTGCGACGCAGTCACCCTCTATCTCGTAGCCAGCGACGAGGCGCGCCAGCAGTTGATCGACTACGGTGTTGATCCGGCCCGCATCAAGATTTCGGGCATGCCGGTTCATCCGAAGTTTGCGTATCCTGGTGAGGAGGCAGCCCAGGCGGCTCGTCGTGCGCTTGGACTGGATCCTGAGAAATTCACAGTTTTTGTGAATGCCGGTTGGGCTGGCGGCGGAAATATTCCCCAGATTTTTCGTGAACTGGTTCGGGGTGAACTCCCCGTTCAGGCAATTTTTCTGGCTGGCAAGAATGAGGATCTCCGAGTAGCTGCCGAGTCGCTCGCACTCGATGCTCCCTTTCCAATTAAGGTCATAGGGTATTCCGAAGAGATCGAACAATTGATGAGTGCGGCAAACGTAATGGTCTCAAAATTAGGCGGACTAACTACGTTTGAGGCGCTTGCCTGTCGCGTTCCGATCATTGGTGACATGATCACGGAACCCATGCCGCAAGAGGCTGGCACGGCTAACTTAATAGTGGAACGCGGGGCGGGTGTAATGTTGAAGCATTGCAGTGATGTAGTTCCTGTAATCCGCCGTATGATTGAAGATGAAGTCCACTATTCACGTCTGCGGAATGCAACTGCCGGACTGGCATTACCAAACGCCACAAGACAAATTGTCGAAGAGATCGCAGCTTTGATTCCCCAACCCGAGCAGCCCGTCCTCAGCGAAGTAATTTCCGCTTAATTGGTTGATTGTATAGGTCATAGCGGTCAGATAGGTCCTATATTCTTAACCCCTCTGTTTGACTGACGGCGTTTTTCAGGATTTAATCTCCCGGCACCAATACTTCCCAGGTAACAGCAAATGTTCAGGGTGCAGGCTTTGCATCTGTTTAGCACCTGACGATGCGGTTCTACGCATGGGTTCCCGAGGAGAATCAAAGTTAAGTGAGTTTGCTACTCGAAGGTAAGCGAGCGTTTATCACCGGCGGTACTCGCGGCATCGGAGCCGCGCTTTGCGACATTTTTGCCCGCGAAGGAGCGGACGTCGCCTTCAGCTACAATTCACGTGACGATCTGGCAACTGAAATGAGCCAGAAGATCGAAGCCCATGGCCGTCGTGCTTTCTACGCAAAGATCTCAGTCGTCGATCGTGTGGGAATGAAGAAGCTCACCCGTGAGCTGGTTGAAAAATGGGGTGGCATTGACATTCTTATCAATAATGCCGCAATCAACCGAGGTGATAACTTCGCTACTACAACGGACCGAGCCTGGGACGATGTCATCCACACAAATGTTGATAGCCTCTTCGCAGTTACCAAGCCAATCTACAAACAGATGATCCGGCAGCGGAAGGGAAATATCCTCAACATCACTTCCATTGGAGCAATGCGAGCGCTTCCCACTTCAGTTCACTATGCAACTTCAAAGGCGGCAATGATTGGCTTTACTAAATGCTTATCGCGAGAGGCCGGAACATTTGGAGTCAGGGTTAACGCTATCGCTGCCGGCATTTTCGATACTGACCTGGCCCAGGCTTTGCCCGATCGCCTTTTGCAGATGCATGATTTCTGGACCTCGGCTGGACGACTCGGTCGTCCGGAAGAACTCGCCGAATACGCAGCGTTCATGGTTAGTGAGCGGAATAGCTTTATGAACGGCGAAATTGTTATCGTCGACGGCGGCGCAATCACATAGATTCCATGAGATGATCAATTATCAATAGATCATTCTCAATTCATAATTCTTAAACCTTCCAAACAGTAAAGTCTTGCTGCGCCGGGCCTCAGCTAGGTCTCGATCTCTAATCACAAGTCTAACTACTGAGTTGGGGCTACGAACGAGGCTGTTTTGAAAGAAGGTTGCCGATGCGAGAGGGTGAGTTAGAAAGCGGCGCCGGGCCGCCGCACTCCAGGGTTTTTATTTTTCGAGCTCCTTGACTCTCTTTTCGAGTTCGCGAACGGTTCGGGCCATGTCACCGAGCCGGCGATAAGCGGCGGTTGCTCGTAGCCAGTCGCGGTTGTCGAAAGCTGGAATTCCAGAAATGATCTTTCCGGCCGGAATATCATGACTGGTTGCGCTCTTTGCCGTTAGAACTACGTCATCCCCAATTGTTAAATGGCCTGCCACTCCGGCTTGCCCGGCAAGAATGACTCGATTCCCAATGTGCGAACTTCCGGCAAGTCCCACCTGTGCACATAGCAATGCGTCTTCACCAATCGTGCACGAATGTCCGACTTGGACCATGTTGTCCAATTTTGTGCCTCTGCCGATACGACTCTCGCCCACCGACGCCCGATCTATTGTTGTCGCTGCGCCAATCTCAACATCGTCTTCGATAACTACGCGACCCGCTTGCGGAATCTTTAACCAGCGTCGTTCTTCGTCTTTTGCGTAGCCAAATCCATCGCACCCGATAACGGAATTGTTGTGAATGATGACTCGTTCGCCGATGAGTGTTCGTTCTCGGACCGCTACTCCCGAGTGAATGACCGAGGCGCGACCAATTTTAACGTCGTCATAAATTGTCGCGTTAGGGTGTATGCAGACTTCTTCCGAAATCTCAACGTTCTTGCCGATGACGACACAAGCTCCGATCGCTACGTTATTCGCGACGCGAGCTGTGGGATGAATAACCGCAGAAGGATGAATAAAGGGTTCGAGCGCTGGTTCGGGATAAAAGATCCTAAGTGCGCGTGTGTAGGCCAGGTAGGGATCTTTCACCCGAAGGATAGAAATCTGTTTGTCAGTTGCTACGTCTGGTCCAAGATAGATGGCTGACGCTTGAGTCGAATTGACGCGTGGCGTGTAGCGTGGATTCGCAAGAAAAGTGACATGACCGACGCGTGCTTCATCAAGACCCGCCGCTCCAGTAATCTCGATCTCATTTGATTCCGCTTCAACTTGAGCTCCAGTCAGGCTCGCAAGTTCAGAGAGTTTCATGTTCAAAGTTTAGCAGAAACACATCGTTTACATCATGGAGACGGGGTCAATCTCGAGGTTGATTGAACGTAGGTTTAATCCGTCGGAGACAAGCTGCCTCATACTGACATCGACAACTTCGCGAAGTCTTTTCCGTGTACGCGACTTCAACAGCAACTGAAATCGATGTTCACCCTTCAATCTCGCGAGCGGGGCAGGTGCTGGACCAAGTATGCGTAGGCGCCGGTCCGCATTTGCCCGGTCCAACGCACGGCGAACTGTATGAGCGTCCTCCCGAACGCGATTCAAATCCTGGCCTCGAACCAAAATGCTGGCCAATGCCACAAAAGGCGGATACGAATGGTTCTGGCGATATCTCATCTCCTCGGTATAGAAGCCCTCGTAGTCCTGTGCGCAGGCATGACGCAAAGCGTAATGGTACGGATGATATGTTTGAATGAGTACGCGCCCGGGCAGCTCTCCACGACCTGCCCGGCCCGCCACCTGTGTGATCAATTGAAAGGTTCGCTCCGCCGCACGGAAGTCGGCGAGCGCCAGTCCGGCATCAACTGAAACCACTCCAACCAGGGTGACGTTTGGAAAGTCGTGTCCTTTTGCCAGCATCTGCGTTCCCACCAACGTGTCCAATCGACCTTCGCTAAAGTCATTTAAGGATTTCTCAAAGCGACGTCTTTGTGTAGTGGTGTCACGATCAATTCGCGCTATTTTCAATTCAGGTATCAGCTGCTGGAGTATTTCCTCGATCTGCTCGGTTCCTTCTCCGACAAAATAGATGTACTTCTTGGCGCAATGCGGACAGGCCGACGGAACGGCTTGCCGGTGGTCGCAGTAATGGCAAACGATTACTCTTTCGCTGCGGTGATAGGTGAGTGTCACGTCACAGTTTGGACATTGGACCGTCTCGCCACAAGACCTGCAGAGAATGAAACTGGAGTATCCGCGCCGATTTAAAAGGATAATCGACTGCTCGCCGCGTTGGTGAGTTGCGCGAATGGCATCAATAAGTTGTGAGGAAAAAACACCTGGCTTGCCCGACTCCGCAAAAACTTCACGCATGTCAATCAAACTTGCCTGGGCCATCGGCCTCGCACCAATTCTTTCAGGCAGACTCAAATACGTGTACTTGCCGTTACGAGCATTGTAATAACTCTCAAGCGAGGGAGTTGCGGATCCTAAAACAACTGTGGCTGATGCTCTTTGCGCCCGAACAATCGCAGTATCACGTCCGCTGTAGTATGGAGATTCCTGTTGCCTGTAACTAGACTCATGTTCTTCATCGACCACGATCAGTCCGAGGTTTTCTACCGGGGCAAACACGGCAGAGCGTGTGCCGATAACCACTCGTGCGTCTCCATTTCTTACCCTGGTCCATTCATCGAAACGTTCGCCACGTTGTAATGAAGAATGAAAAATCGCGACGCGATCACCGAATTGAGACCTCAGCCGCCGAGAAAAAACCGGCGTTAGCGCAATCTCCGGTACGAGCATCATGGCCGAGCGACCTCGGTCAACTGCGGCTCGCATTGCGCGGATGTAGACTTCGGTTTTTCCACTGCCGGTAACGCCGTGCAGTAGGAAGGGTGAGTACTCGCCCGTAGCCACAGCTTCTTCGATTCGCGTCAAAGCGGTCTGCTGGGCTCCGGTTAGAACATATTCCTCATTTTCGCGAGGTCGAAAATCCGCCAGTGGATCTCTGCGAACGGTATCCGTATAGCGTTCAATCAAACCTCGCTTTTCAAGGGTCCCGATTGTCGACGCTGCCGCTTGCGCCTGTTTTAGTAGTGATTGCAGCAATGCCGGGCCGGTTTTTAGTGCTTCGAGAATTCGGAGTTGCGCAGTCGTTAGCTTTAGTTCGCTTATTTCAAGGTTCTGGTCCAGCAAGCGAACGTAGGAGCCGAGCTTGCTTCGCACAAACATTGTGCTTGTCGACTGTGCTCGTTTGACGAGTCCATTTTGCTCGAGTTCGCGCAACAGGCGAGATAACTTGTTACCGGCAAGTTCAGTTAACTGCTCCTTTTGAAGCTGGCCGGCCTGGTTGATGTTCGATAAGACTTTTAATTCGAGTGTGTCGTCAACGTGTTCTTTAAGGAACGTCTTACCCCCATCTGTTAAAGAGTAGAATTCATGAATGGCCGGCGAGATACCGGGCGGCAGTGCAGCCTTGATGACTTCACCCCAGGGCGAAGCGTAGTATTCCGAAACCCATTGAGTAATCGCAAGGATTTCCTCGTTGCAAACAGGAACAGTATCGACAATGTCCTTTGCCTCTCTGATTTCTTTGGAAAGAAGCGCCGGGGCAAGATCTGTTTCCTCTTTCAAGCCAACTATGTAGCCGGTGAGAAACTTGTTTCCAAAGGGAACGACAATCCGCGCACCGAGCGTAGCAACTACGGCCTGTTCAGCAGTCAACTTATACGTGAAGGTTTGGTTAACGTGGACCGGTAGAGCTACTTCTGCGAAAGCTGGCTGAGCAATTGTTTGACGCTGTGGGATTGTGGACACCGCGAGATTATAGAGTAGAGGCGTTTTTAATTCTCATTTGTCATTTGTCATTGTGCATTTCTTACCTTCGACCAGTAGCACTCTAAATCTCATGTTCGGACTTCTGAGATAAACTCAAATGGAAAATGACCAATGGAAAATAACGCTTTCTACCCCAAATGGTCTCTCACCTTCTTCAAATCTTCCCACGTCTCCTTCTTCTTCGAAGGATCTCGTAGCAGGTAAGCAGGATGAAACGTTGGCATAACCTTAATGCCTTTATAGTCTTGAAACTTTCCACGAGCTTTCGTGATGCCCTCGTTCGTGCCGAGAAGGTTCTTCATCGCCGTGTTGCCCAAGGTCACGATGACTTCAGGTTGAACGATCGCGATTTCACGTAACAGGAATGGCCGGCACATCGAAGCCTCCTGAGGTGTGGGTGGTCGATTTCCCGGCGGTCTACAGCGATTGACGTTACCAATTAGGACGGAATCACGCTTCAACCCGATCGCCTCGATAATTTTCGTCAGCAGCTGACCAGCCCGGCCAACGAAGGGTCGCGCCTGTTCGTCCTCGTCGGCACCGGGAGCTTCTCCAACAAACATGAGCCGCGCTTTTCGATTTCCTTCGGTGTGGACGATGTTGGTGCGGCCTTCATACAGCGGACAGCGCGTGCAGTTTCCGATGTCGGCCCAAACCTGTTCAAAGGTTTCGCTCGATGGAGTAAGGGTTTCAGTCGCTGCCTCGCCCAATCTCTGGCCAAATAAAGTCGTTGACGCTTCGTGAGTTTGAGTTCGAGGTTTTGGTTCAGGTCTTCGAACCTCGATAGGTGCGACCGCAGGCACTTTCACTGCTTGCTCGCTTATTCGCGGAGCTGTCGGCGGCGGTTCTGCTGGAGCCACACCGGTGATTCCTGCACTGCTAACTTGGATTGCTTCCACTCCCAACAATTCCAGGTGACGCAGGTACTTTCGCGTCTCTTCAGCGAGGCGTGCGAGATCATTGTCGGATGATTCCATTTGCTTCCTTATCGACTTTTTGTAGCTCGTAGTTCAGACGCGACATCAAGTACCCGATGAGCGACTTCTGTCTTCTGTAATAAGGGCAGCTCGAGCACTTTGTCTTTGGTGACTATGGTAACCGCATTGGTGGGTGTGTCGAAACCGGCATCAACTCTCGTTACGTCATTCGCTACAATTGCGTCGAGATCTTTTGACTTCAGTTTCTGTTCCGCGTTTGCCACAACGTTCTCGGTCTCTGCTGCAAATCCGATCACAATTAATCCGTTGGTCCGTGACGCTGCGACCTGGGAAAGAATGTCGGCAGTTCGTTCGAGAGTGAGAGTAAGCGTGTCGTCCGTCTTCTTGATTTTCTGTTCGGCAACTTTGGCTGGCCGGTAGTCGGCCACGGCAGCTGCTCCAATAAAGATGGTTGCGGCTTTGATCTCATGTTGCACTGCGGCTGCCATTTGAGCTGCTGATCGTACCTCGATCAATTTAATTCCTTCGGGCGGCACCGCTGTTGTCGCCCCGGCAACAACCGTCACGTCAGCGCCTCTAGCCCTTGCCGCTGCGGCTATTGCGTATCCCATTTTTCCTGATGAGCGATTGGAAATAAATCGAACGGGATCGATCTCTTCTCGAGTTGCCCCGACGGTGATTAGCATCCGTTCACCGCTCAAGTCTTTTTTTTTGCTCGACTTCAGAAGTTCGAGCGCCGCATTCACGATTTGTTGCGGTTCGCTGAGACGGCCTGGACCAACAGTACCGCATGCCATCTCACCTGCATCAGGTTCAATGATTGTGACGCCATCGGCTCTTAACTTTGCAAGATTTCTCTGTGTGGCTGGGTGTAACAACATCGTAGTGTTCATCGCCGGGGCAACGAGAACGGGCGCAGTGCTGGCTAGATAGGTTGAAGTTATAAAATCATCCGCCACGCCGTTTGCAAACTTCGCAATGATATTTGCGGTCGCAGGAGCGATAACAAAAAGATCGACGGACTGTGAGAAAGTAATGTGGGCAATTGGATCCGGATTATCAGGTGCATAATCGTCCACGACGACATGGGCTCCCGACAGTGCTCGAAATGTCAGTGGTTGGATAAACTCGCAGGCCCGTTTCGTCATTGCGACTCGAACGTCACAACCGGCTCGCTGGAGTCCCCGTAGTACCTCAATCGCCTTGTAGGCAGCAATGCCGCCGCTCACTCCCAGAGCGACTTTTGCTAGTGCTGATCGATTATTCTCGGCCATTGCGACTTAACGGAAATTGAAGATCAATGTAACATTGCCGAAAGACCGGCGCAATTTTGATGTTTGTCGAGCGGGTTATAATCGACTCGACAACGAAAATAGGACAAAACCTCGGACAGGGCCAGCCGCCGACATGGCAACCATCAAGGTACGAATCACAGTCATTGCTCTGCTTACATTTCTACCACTTTGTTCTGTTCAAGCCCATCAAAAACAGGCTGCAGATGATGAGTTTGGCCCAGTGGTGCGAGCTTATCTCGGCTATTTAAGAGACGAGCAGGAAGTAGTCGATGACCGGGTCAGCAGACGTGAAATTAGCTCTACCTACTACCGGCGCAATTCAAATCGAATCAAAGCGCTTCGTCAAACGGCAATCCGGCTCGCGCGCGAATCCCATAACGACTATTTGCCTGAACTTGAGGCTGTCGCGAATAGCGAATTCCGGCTGCTATTTGAGCACCCGCCAGTTGTCGCGAACTTAAAGGTTGGCGAGGTTATCGCCAATAAGTTCAGATATTTAGGATCTGTCAGGTCAGTGGAAATGTTCTACGTTTTCGCGCGGTTAGATCCTTACGAGCAGTCTGATTTAGAGAAGTCATCGTCAAAGACATCAGCGAGTACGGATCCGGCTGATCCAAAGGCTGCAACTCGAACCAGGCGCATTGGTCCCTAGCCTCGGCTAATTTTCTTTAAAACCATTCAAATCTGCGATTTTTCGGAATTAAGTAAAGGATTTTGCTTTAATGTTCGTTCGTGTGATTTCGTTTGGGGATTAGCGTCCCAAAAAAGAACGATTACACGAATTAACACTAAGGAAGTCTTTTGGTTTCGGGGTTTTTGATGGTCCTTGAGTCTCAATTCCAAGATCCAAAAGCGTCGATTGTGAATCCGATCTTGAAAAGAAGCCGTTTGCCACGAAAAAGCTTCAACTGTGGCCTTTGAATCTGTGCTAGACTTCGGCCCGCGTCAAACGTTAAACGCGTTGGTACTTACGTGACAGTTTTGTGGCAAACTTGGGCCAAATGATTGTTGACAGAGGGCTTCTATTAGTGTAATAAATCCCAAGTGTTAACGGCTTTAGCGAGCCAAATCCTTTCAGCAATACCGGCTTTGCACAGACTGATAACCGACAGGGGTAGTGACACTTAGGTTTCCACGACTGTAGCCTTACGGCACGCAATAAAGAATTTCTTTGGTGTTTCACAATACGGGAGGAAAGTTAATGACTAGCAAAACTTGGAGCCGCAAGTCCATCGCGGCTTTTGTGGCAGTAGCCGTTTTGAGTGTTTACTCAATGGTTGTATTAGCGGCGCCGGGAACCAAGGCCTCAGGCGATCTGTCTGTCACTGGCCAGGTTACAGTTAACGGCCAAAAAGTCGTTTCCGGTGGTACCTTCTTTTCCGACTCGACACTCAGCACATCGGATAAGAGCAGCGCGACAGTTAGCATCAGCAAACTTGGTCGTGTAGAACTGGCCCCTAATAGCAATCTGCGTTTGAGCTTCGCGGACAACACGGTGACCGCAATGCTTGAAACGGGTAGCGCTCACGTTTCAACCTTGGCAGGAGTTAGCGTGAATTTGACGACCAACGATGGTGCTGTTGTGGTTGATGGCAGCCAGGCCACATCGTTTACCGCCAATGCATCACGTGGTCGCACTTCAATCGCAACTCAAGCTGGCGTAGCTCAGCTGCGAGCAGGTGGCAGCGTTAAGACGATTGCCGCCGGTGAAAGTGCCACTGCCGGAACTCCGAACCCTCAGGGCGATGATGATGACGGCCTGAGCGGTGGCGCACTTGCCGTTCTGCTTCTCGCAGTTGGTGGTGCAGTTGCGGGCGTTCTTTATGCCGCTTTCCACAACAATGACCTGAACTTCGGTGGTTCGGTAACTGTAGTCAGCCCGACCAAGTAGTTTCGTCGAGTTGCTTAAACAAATACTGCGGCAATTGAAGTTTCCGCTGCAGTCAACCGATTTGACCTTGCGGGTCACGCGACGAAAGTCGTGCGTGACCCGCAAGGTTTTGATTGTCAGTTATTATTTCCCAGGTAATTTTTGGCGAGTCTCAACTAGATGCATATAGCAGTAATTGGTAGTGGTTACGTTGGTCTGGTTACAGGTGCATGCTTCGCAGAATTCGGCGTCGATGTAACCTGTGTTGATGTTGATGAGGAAAAGATTGAGCGGCTAATGAATGGCATCATGCCAATCTATGAGCCCGGTCTTGAACATCTTGTTTCCAAAAATACTCACGCCGGACGACTCACTTTCACCACGGATGTTCGTCAAGCAGTCCAGGAAGCTCTCGTCATATTTCTCGCAGTCGGCACCCCACCATTACCCGACGGCTCACCCGACTTAAGCTACATCGAATCAGCCGCCGCCGCAGTTGCCGAGCATATGAACGGGTACAAAGTCGTCGTGACGAAGTCGACAGTCCCAATTGGCACCGGCGAACACATTCGCTCGCTGATCAATGAGCGCAAAACAACGCGAGCTAATTTTGGAGTAGTTTCGAATCCTGAGTTTCTGCGTGAAGGAGCAGCGATAAACGACTTCATGAGACCCGACCGGGTAGTTATCGGCAGTCGCGACGAAGAAGCGATTGCGATTATGAAAGATCTTTATCGACCGCTTTACTTGATCGAAGCCCCATTCGTTATCACTTCGCTGGAAGCAGCTGAACTCACCAAGTATGCGGCAAATGCGTTTCTCGCAACGAAGGTCTCATTCATCAACGAGATAGCAAATCTCTGCGACAAGATTGGTTGCGACGTTCACGATGTAGCTCGTGCTATTGGAATGGATAAGCGAATTGGTAGTAAGTTTCTGCACCCTGGTCCAGGTTTTGGCGGATCGTGTTTCCCAAAAGACACGAGGGCTTTGTCATCAGTGGCGCGAAAGTTCGACAGCGAGTCACTAATCGTAGATGCAGTCATTGAGGTTAATCGCCGCCAGGCAAGCGCGATGCTCGCGAAGATTCAGAATCTGGTTGGAACTCTCGCAGGTAAAAATATTGCTGTCCTTGGTCTTGCCTTCAAACCGGAAACTGATGACATGCGCGAAGCTCCATCCATCGGTATCATTCGTCATTTGATTGAAAGCGGCGCCAAGGTGCGTGCATACGATCCGGTGGCTAAGGATGAAGCTTTAAAAATCTTGCCCGAAGTTTCATATGCTGACGATGAATACGATGCTGTTGAAGGGGCAGATGCTCTTGTTTTCATTACTGAATGGAACCAATTCCGGGCGCTTGATATGGCCCGTGTGCGTGACCTGATGAAAACTCCGAAGGTTGCAGATTTACGTAATATTTACGAGCCTGAGGACATGCGCGAGTTGGGCTTCGAATACGTTGGAGTCGGGCGGTAGTCGGAACTGTTTAAAGTACCAAGACAAGGACACTAAATTCGAATGGCATTGAGCGGCATTGCACTTGTTACAGGCGGCGCTGGTTTTATCGGTTCCCACATTGCTTCGGCGTTGCTGGCGAGTGGCGCACGCGTCAGGGTTCTTGATGATCTCTCAACGGGACATCTGGAAAACATCGACGAGATTGGTTCGGCCGTCGAGTTTATTGAAGGAAGTGTGGCTGACCCCAATAAGTTGGACAGAGCATTGGACGGAGTCGAGCTGGTTTTTCACGAGGCTGCAATTCCGTCAGTTCCGCGCTCGGTCGAGAATCCGTTGCAAACTCACATAGCCTCAGTTGATGGGACTTTCTCCTTATTACTGGCCGCACGCGACAAGAAAGTGCGAAGGTTGATCTATGCCGCGTCATCGTCGGCGTACGGAGATCAGCCGACACTACCGAAGGTAGAGGACATGTCTCCCGATCCTTTGTCTCCTTATGCTGTAGCCAAACTTGTTGGTGAGTATTATTGCAAGGTGTTCTCGAGAGTGTATGACCTGGAAACGATCTCGCTGAGGTATTTCAATGTGTTTGGACCACGACAGGATCCGGGCTCACAATATTCCGGAGTTGTTTCTCGTTTCATAAGCTGTCTCTTAAACAATGAACGTCCGGTGATCTACGGCGATGGAGAGCAGTCAAGAGACTTTACTTATATCGACAACGTCGTGTCCGCGAACCTGAAGGCCGCTGAAACACGAGAGGGAATTGGACGAGTCTTCAATGTCGCAAACGGTGACCGGGTGACATTGAATCAGCTGCTGGCGGAATTAAAGGATCTCACGGGCAATCCACAAGTAACAGCAGAATATAAAGAGCCGCGTGTGGGGGATGTACGTCACAGTTTGGCTGATGTGACGGCGGCCAGACAACTTCTAGGTTATGAGTCGATCGTTGATCTGCGCGACGGTTTGCAACGCACAATTGATTGGTGGAAAACCAGCCGCTTCGCGAACGCTTAATCAATTACATCGGCGCGGCTTACGCCGCCACCAAACGATCAAGTTGCGAGACCCGGTCAGTACCGAAGCGCGGTAGCGTTGGGTTTGCCTCGTGTTATCAGCTGCACGTTACGTAAGGGCACACCCGACGCTACCGCGCTTCGGTACTGACCGGTCTCGCATTGCCCGATAGGCCTACTCTTCTAAATCAGTGGTGTCCGGCGGTGTTGGTCTCCTCAGGCTCGAATAACTTCTTCAAACTCTCTTCGTAAGGCGCTCGAGCGACTCCTTTGTCGGTGATAATCGCGGCTATCAAGTTATTCGGTGTAACATCAAACGCAGGATTGTGAACTGAGATTCCATCCGGCGCCAGTTGGTGCTCCTTGATGTGAGTTATTTCCCTTCCATCACGCTCTTCGATCGGAATTTCTGCCCCTGTTTTCAGTGTCAAATCAAGTGTAGTAAGCGGAGCTGCAACATAGAACGGTATTCCATGCTCGCGTGCTAAGACAGCGACCATGTAAGTCCCAATCTTGTTTGCCGTGTCCCCATTTGCTGCTATTCGGTCGGCGCCAACCACGACGGCATCCACTTTTCCGCTCTTCATCACATGACCCGCCATGCTGTCAGTGATAACGGTTACTGGAATGTCGTCTTTTGCAAGTTCCCAGGCCGTTAACCGCAAGCCCTGAAGAAATGGCCTTGTTTCGTCCGCAATTACTGCAACACGTTTGCCGGCATCCCGAGCACCACGAATGACTCCGAGTGCTGTCCCATAATCCCCTGCCGTTGCGAGTGCACCTGCATTGCAGTGGGTGAGAACGGTTGCGCCATCCGCGATAAGGTCCGCGCCATTGCGACCAATAGCCCGGTTAGCAGCGATGTCCTCTTCAAAGATCGCTAGCGCTTCGTCGACCATTGCTTTCTTGGCTGCGTCGATGTCGTTCGATGCTTTTGCCTTTTTGAATGCTGTTCGCATCCGCTCGATGGCCCAAAACAGGTTGACGGCGGTTGGACGAGTCTTGCCCATGACATCGAAGATGTAATCGAGGTCGTCTTCAAGATCAGCAACGGAGGTCCCAACTGACTGACTTGCGCCGAGGGCGATACCCATAGCAGCGGACACGCCGATGGCGGGAGCACCGCGGATCACCATCTTCTTGATGGCCTCTGCTACCTCGTCATAAGAGCGCAGCATCAGGTATTTCTCTTCGCCCGGGAGCAGGCGCTGGTCCAACATGCGCACTCCATCTTTGGTCCACTCGACAGTTTTGATCATCTTTTTTGATTCCTACTGAGTTAATTAGAAGCCAGAATCTTACTGAAGCCTCCCACCCGAGGCAACTTTGGAGTGCGCCGGCCCGACGGCGCTTTGTTATATAATCAACCCGTCTTTATCGGAAACGGCAATGTTAGGCATCTCGATCCTCATACTAATCTGCTTATCTCTAATCGCCGCTTTTGTTGCGTTCGACTGTCTTGTCCGCACGGAGTATGAATGGCACAAGATGACCTGGAAGGAGGACGGGCAGCCTCACGGATTTTTTTGGATACCGAGTGAGGTGAAACTAGGAATATTTATCAGACCTGAAAGCTCGCGCGCCATGCGACGATGCTCGGCACACTGGCTATTCTTGACTCCGCTGTGGATCAGAGGCAATGCGCGAGCAACACGGATCTTGTATATGTATCGGCTATTCGTTCTACTCGGGAATTTACCTTTTCTCTTGCTTGTAATCATGGCTTTTCTTAAAAAGTAAATTTACCGAAGAGCATTTTGACGCGCGGGTGACGTGTTTATACCCGACTACTCTGTTACGTTCGACTGGCTACTCTTCAATTAGACCGACGAGCACTCGTTCTCGAATTTAGGAGGTTTGACACTCGTCTAGTCACGTGTTAGTGTCCGCTCCATTCGATAGTTCTTTTTCAAAATATGTTTCGGGTGCCTCTCAGAATCGCTTACGCCAAGCCTTTGTGATTCAAGGAGGAGAATAGGGAAGCGGGTGAGAATCCCGCGCGGTCGCGCCACTGTATTGAGAAACTTTCGAGTTTCCAGAGTCAGGAGACCTGCCCGAGACGTTTTGCCTTCTCAACACTCGCGGAAAGGTGTTTGAGGCAGCCGGGCCTTCCAATCCTAAAGTCCCGCCAATGCCTTCACCCTGACGAGTTCAGAGAAGCCTGGTGAGGCTTTTTTGCTTTTACAGTCAATCAAACTCAAACTCGTCATTTCGCTTGTAGCCCTTGCGATCTGCGTCAGCTGCAACGACGTTCTGGTTGGCTCACACTCAACCTCTACAAGATCTATTAAGGACGACACGGGAGTTGCCGTTGTCATCCCACAATCAGTTGAACGGGTAGTTTCACTTGCTCCAAACCTCACTGAGATAGCTTTCGCAGTCGGAGGTGGTAGTCGCCTTGTTGGAGATACGAGCTATTGCGACTATCCCGAAGCTGCGAAAAGTATTAGTAAAGTTGGCGACACACTTCACCCGAGTATCGAACGAATCATTGCTCTGAAGCCGCAGGTTGTCCTCGTCTCAACTGCCTCACAACTGGAAGGCTTCACCAGGCAACTTCAAGATCAAAACATTTCAGTCTTTGTAACTGACCCTCATGATCTTGAAGGCGTCTTTCGCTCAATCGAGCAGGTTGGCGAGATACTCGGAACCACCGGGGAGACCAAACAATTAATTCAAACGCTACGCAGCAGGACGACGGCTGTTGAAGAGGCAGTGAAGTCGCGACCACCAGTGCGACTCTTCTATCAGCTCTCGGCTGAGCCTCTGTACACTGCCGGACACGACGCGTTTGTAACGGATCTCATTCGCCGCGCGGGTGGACTATCTGTGACCGCAGACGTAGCTGGAGCCTGGCCCAAGTACAGCGCTGAATCCGCGCTCGCAGCCAAACCTGACGCCATTATCCTGCCAACCGGCGGCTCGATGGGCGCTGCGAACACAGTCGTCGCCGAACCACTGAGGAAATCACCCGCCGTGATTAATGATCGTGTTTATAAAATCAATGACGATCATTTGGTGCGTCCTGGTCCAAGAGCGGTGGACGGGTTGGAAGAAATGGCCCGAGCACTTCATCCGGAAGCGTTTAAGTGATTGATGTGTTCACCTTATGAGTTGATAATTCTCAGTCGATTATTCCAGGTGTAAACCAGTTAATGATTGAGAAATGTCAATTTTGAATCATCAAATGTTTGAACCCGATGCGACCACGTGACGACAGTGACTTCTTCAAATAGTGGCCGCGTCACAGCTCGGAAGACACTCATTGCGTGTAGTGTCCTGATCTTTGCTTTGTTTGGTTGCATTGGCATCACGGCGCTGGTTGGGAGCGAAACGCTGCCTGCCCGCGCGGCACTTTGTTCGTTGCTGTCGTTCGGAAATGCGACCTGTGGTCTATCGTCAGAGCAGTTCGACATTCTGTTTCAGATTCGTCTACCGCGAATCCTTTTAGCTGCAGCCGTAGGGGGTTCACTGGCAACGGCGGGCGCAAGTTACCAGGCTCTTTTGAGAAATCCACTGGCCGAGCCATACCTGCTCGGCATATCAAACGGGGCTGCGGTCGGGACCATGATCGCGCTCGTTTTCTTTGGAGCAAATGAATGGAGTCGACCAACGCTAGCGTTCTCTGGGGCATTGCTCGCAACGTTTGCGGTATATCGCCTGGCACGTGGCAGGGTTGGCGCTACTCCTGAAAGATTGATCTTATCCGGGGTGATAGTAACGACTTTTCTCTCGTCAGTGATCGTGTTCGTCACCACGTTGATGGATGCAACTCGAATCAGATCCTTCACCTTTTGGTTGTTAGGTGATCTGTCGGGCTCAAGTAAGACTCTGCTGCCGTTGACGATAGGCATCGCAGTCTTAGGTGCGGTCATCCTGTCACTGAACGCACGTTCGCTAAATCTGTTGATGCTGGGCGAGCGTGACGCTTTCGACCTGGGTGTCGAGGTTGGGCGCGTGCGTCTTCTGGTTTTTATTGTTGCCAGTTTACTCGTTGGTAGTTCAGTAGCTGCGAGTGGTTCAGTTGGTTACGTTGGCCTGGTTGTACCGCATCTTGCACGACTGTCGCTCGGCAGCGATAACCGCATCAGTATTCCGGCGGCGGCACTTGGCGGGGCAATTTTTGTGATGATAGCTGACACTCTGGCACGAACGGTGATTGCGCCGCGTGAACTACCGGTGGGAGCACTCACGGCTTTAATCGGGGCTCCCCTCTTTATTTATCTGTTGCGAAGGTCTTAAGGAAAGTACCGGCCCGCGGTGGCCGTGCAGGTTCGACGACAGTCTTATGCTTGAAGCCAGTCAACTCTCAGTAAAGTATGGTCCACATGTCGTCGTTGCGGACGTGACGCTTGCGTTACAACCCGGAGAAGTTACGGCGATTATCGGCCCAAACGGAGCAGGCAAGTCGACCTTGTTGCAGACATTTAACGGGCGACTAAAACCAGCTGCAGGTCGAATCACGCTCGATGGAAAGGCGCTCGAAACTCTCAGCCGGCAGACGATTGCAAGACAGATAGCTGTTGTGGCCCAGGAAGCTGAGCTGAGGTTTCCGGTTGCGGTCCTCGAGTTTGTACTTGGTGGTCGCTTTGCCTGGGCCAGCCACACTGGTTGGGGGTGGGAGACAGCACGAGACATTCAGATCGCTGAACAGATCCTGAACGAGACCGAGCTCCTTACGCTGAACAACAGATTGATGAGTGAGTTGTCGGGAGGTGAACGGCAAAGAGCGGTACTTGCTCGAGCGCTCGCAACTGAAGCGAAGTATCTGCTACTCGACGAGCCGACCGCGAATCTCGACCTTTCACACCAGGCCGGACTTCTTGCGCTGGTTAGAAAGCGTTGCCAGACAGAAAAGGCTTCGGCGCTGGTAGTCACTCACGACGTCAACCTGGCTGCTGAGTTTGCGGACAACATCCTGGCTATGAAGGATGGAAAAGCGATTCAGTATGGACCACCGGAACGCGTTCTGACTGCAAGTTTACTCCACGAAGTTTTTGGCGTAAGTGCCTTAGTCGATGCGCACCCAACTAGTGGTGCGCCCAGAGTAACGCCGGTCTATCGATAGACCGGTCCGAATTTACAAGGAGTCTGCGTCCCACTCAGCGTTCAGCGCCATTGCGGTCACCGTTTGTGACGCTGATTCGCTGAGAGGTCGCATTTTTGAAAACAACTTGAACAATGGTGTCAGGGAAGACGGTGCAAAGCCGTCGCTGCCCGCGCAACTGTAAGCAGTTACGAGGTTCCTCAAAAGTTTTTGCCACTGGATTAATCTGGGAAGGCGAGGAGCTGAGGCGATTCCAAACGAATCCTAAGCTGCGAGTCAGGAAACCTGCCCGACGTTCTTTTCAGCTCGCACTGCGACGGGCAGGAGAAGCTACCGTGAGACAATTTAGATCTGGATTTTTCACTGTTATCGCTACATGTTTCTTGACCGTGATTGCTGCGGTCACAATCACTGCACAGAACTCAACGGTTCTTAAAGGCACCGTTACGGACGAAACAAACGCCAAGGTTGCCGGTGCTCAGGTGGTCCTCTTTTCACGCACTGGTCTAAGGTTAACTTCGCAAACCAATGAATCCGGAGCATTTGTCTTCAATGAACTCCGCTCCGAAACGTACATCGTTGAGGTGAAAGCTCCAGGTTTCGCTGTTTACGACTCTGAAGACCTCAAGCTTGAAAAGGGACAGACCAGGGAACTCGAAATCAAGCTGCGCCTGGCGGGCATCAATGAAAGTGTTGTCGTGACTGCTACCGGAACTCTCCAACGAGAGGAAGAAGTGGCAAAAGTCATCACCACTGTCACCGCAGAAGATATCGAGGCAAAACACACGTTAAGTCTGGCCGAAGATCTCAGAGGCACGCCTGGGGTGCGAATTCAGCAGCAAGGCTCGCCCGGATCGTTGACAACCATTCGTCTTCGAGGTCAGCGCAACTTTGATACTGCCGTTTTGATCGATGGTCTTCGCGTACGTGATGCTGGAGATATCAATGGCTCTGCACTCTCGCTAATCACGGACCTTGCACCGATAGGTGAAGACCGGCTCGAAGTGCTACTCGGCGCCGGTTCTTCCATCTATGGCACACACGCTATAGGCGGTGCTATCAATATGATCCCTGAGATTCCGCAGTCTGGACTGCATTTCAGTGCGGGATTTGAAGCAGGTGGATTGGCAACTTACCGAGAACGCTTCCAGCTAACTGGTGGGAGCGACAAGCTCGGCTTTGAGGCCGGTGCGAGTCGATTGGACGTACGTCATGGTATCGACGGCAACGATCAATATGGCGACACCGTGCTGAGCGGACGAGTTCAGTTTAACCCACTGCAAAATATCAACATCAGTGGTCGTTTTTACGGGACAATTGCGAATGGCCGCGTCAATGACAATCCATTTGCGTTGCCCGGCGCTTTCAACTCGTCTGCAAACTTTCCTGAAGCCGTTGCCGGGGTGACGTTTCAACCTGATTTCAACAATCCTGATCAGGGTCGTCGCACTCGACTCCTGGTTGGCTCAGGAAGATTCACACACAGCGTGAATGATCGAATCTCGTATTCGATCGCTTACCAGAGAGTTGCGAGCAACCGGCGTAATTACAATGGACCGGAAGTTGATCCGAACTTTGCGGCGTTTGTCCCCTTTGGTGATTTTGAGTTTCTGAGCGTAAACAAAGGGACTATCGATACCGTCGACGGCCGGTTGAACTGGCAAATTTCGGATTCTAACCTTGCGACAATTGGTGCAGAATTCGAGCGCGAGTCGTTCTTCCAATCGTCACAACCGTCATTCAACGTTTTGAACAACACTACGGATCGGCAACGAACCTACGCGGTCTTTGGTCAGGACCAGCTCTCATTTATGGACCAACGACTGCAGATTGCGATAGGCGTCCGCGCCCAGGGTTATCGCCTTCGCAGCGCTGATCGGCCGGGTGAATTACAGGCGAGAAATGCCGAGAGCTCTGTCACCGGTGATGGATCAATTGCCTACTTCTTTAGTAACAGTGGCACAAAACTTAGAGCACATGTTGGCAACGGGTTTCGCGCACCTTCACTGTTCGAAAGATTTGGAGAAGGGACTATCAGCACTGGACCAGTTCGATTCGGAGATCCAACGTTGCGAGCGGAACAGTCAATCAGTGTAGATGGTGGGTTCGATCAGCGTTTCGCTCAAGACAAGGTGCTGTTGAGCGCGACGTACTTTTACACCAGGCTTCAGCGCGTAATTGCCTTTACTGGTTTCATCGATGATCCACTTGGATTGGGCCGGTTTAGCGGTTACACAAATCAGCCTGGAGGTCTTTCCCGCGGCGCCGAAACATCGGTCGAAGCTTCTCCATGGAAAGGAACTGCTTTGCGTGCCGCCTACACTTTCACAAATAGTGATCGGTTTCTTCCGGCGCGTGGTATACAGCCGGAATACGTCATTCCGAAACATCAGATTGGGTTTAATCTGAGACAAAGATATCGGGCTCTTCTCGTCAATTTTGCCTTGAATCGCACGGGTTCTTACATTGCGCCAGTATTCGAGAACAACCTTCCTTTTCGAATGGCGGAGTTGAAGTTTGACGGCTATACGAAGGGTGATCTCTTTGCTAGTTACGAGAGAAGACAAACGGAGAAAGTGACAATCGTTCTTTTTGGCGGCGTAGAGAACATTTTCAACCAGACCTATTATGAGAATGGTTTTCTGGCGCCCGGAGCAGTTGGACGTGGCGGAGTGAAAGTGAAGTTTTGAAAATAGAATCAGGTTGCAAGGTTAGAAACTCTCGGGCGCGGGTTGCGTCACTTATTGAGTTTCTCCTTGCAACCTGAAAGTCAGCTCGTCAATTCGTTTTTGTAAACAGACCACCTGCCAAAAATACGACGCCGAGCAGAAGATGAATGCCGTGGTCTACCTGCCCCAGATGCAGCGGTCCTACCATCCACAGGTGTTCCGCTCCGGTGCCTAGCGCCATTCCTAGAATTCCCAGCGCGAGATAGACAACTCCAAATACGAGTGAGAAGCCTTTGGCAGCTGCCATCGATCCGGCAAAGCCGAAATAAAGTGCGATCGCCCCGGATACGAGGTGAACGACATTGTGTGCCGGGGTGAAGTGAGCACCGAGCAATCCCTGATTCACAAAACCGGCAACTCCAACGAGAAGGAAAACCACCCCTAAAACCTTGCAAACAGTCTTAGCCATAATTCTCCAACTCCTTTGATGAAAGTTGAAAAAAAGAGCGATAACCTTGGTGTTTTAACCCAAGGTGCGCGTTGCGGCGGCGCTGAGAAGCGATAACTGTATTGCGGACGCATGTATATCAAAGAGTCTCCGCTGTTGCAAAGTTTTTTGAGATAAATCGTGGCTTTAACTACAAATTAGTACCTTGTGGCTCTGCTCTGAGCGACGTGCTCTTTGTGGTTAGAAATGTGGCCCAGGATTCCACCACTGAGGCACCGAGAACACAAAGGTCGCACAGCGCGGCAACCAAACGACCAACTTGCGAGACCGGTCAGTACCGAATCGCGGTAGCTTCGGGTGAGTCTCGAGGATCAAGCAGTTGTCAGCATTTTGAGATTCACCCGACGCTACCGCGATTCGGTGCTGACGGGTCTCGCATTGCCGATCTGCCTAATGCCCTCTGAAATGTCCTCGCATAAAAACATCGTCAGAAAAGTAAGAAGTTGTTGTTTCACTGAGAATCCCTAAGAACTTGGCTGAGTTACTAAGAAGAGACGCGGAGGGGCGCGGAGGTAACCTGGGGGTTTTCTTAAATGTTATACTGTGAACAATTTCCGACATCTATATACCGGGGGATGTGTTATGGCTGCAAGGCTAGCTCGACCAGTTTCGATCTTTAAACTAATACTCATCTCAGCAGCTCTACTTTGCGTCCTACCGGCTATTGCGAGCGCTTACACCATAGTCATGCGCGATGGTCGTAAGATTCAGATCCCCGATGACTTTGGAGTGGATCGCGCAACCCTGACTTATCGAGTCAGCGACACCATCCAGATAACTCTCCAACTAAGTACGATCAACATTGCTGCAACCGAAAAGCTCAACGGAGAAGCCCCGGGTTCGTTGCTGCAGCATCGCATTCAGCAAGTCACGACGGCGCAAAGTGTCTCGACGACTCCTCAAACTCCAATGTCCGCACGGAGATCCGTTACAAATCTCGAACTCGAAAATTTCCGGCGGGCACGCGTCGAAAATGAGCGTAAGTATGAAGAGCGGCGGAAAGAATTGGGATTGCCTAAGGTAGAAGAACAGCGTCGAAACCTGGCCGCCGTCGGTGAGCGCGCGGGAGAAGAGGCACGAAACATTCGCTCACAGGAAGCACAAGCGGAAAGCTACTGGCGAAATCGTGCGGATGCATTGCGCAATGAGATCTCAGCAACTAATGCCCGGATCGCCTACATTCAGGCAAGATTGAATGGAATTCCGGCTAACGTGTATGGGCCTTTCGGAACAATCTTGCCATTTGCGACGGTAGACCAACTCAGCATCGGATCACCATTCATTACCGGAACAGTAGCCACCTCGGTTGGACCTCAATTTAGAGGGCGCCTCGGTTTCCGCAACGATCGGTTTCGCGGTAGCGTTGCGGTAAATCCCGGATTCCGTGGCGTCGGCCGTAGCCCTTTCATATCACCTTTTCCTTTTGGCACCTTTGTAAGTGTGCCATTTCAGAATTACGATCTTGGTTATGAACGAAGCCGGCTAATTGGTGAGTTGGACCAGTTGATGCTGCAAAGAGTGACGCTGCAGTCACACTGGCGCGACCTCGAAGACGAGGCGCGGAGATTGGGGGCTTATCCAGGTTGGCTACGACGACGTTAACACCAAGTCAAACGATAAAATATGACGAATAATTGGGAAACTGTAATTGGCCTGGAGATCCATGCCCAGCTTAGTACTGAGTCGAAGATCTTTTGTAGCTGCACAACAAGGTTCGGAGATGAACCTAACGCGAACACCTGTCCGGTGTGTTTAGGGTTGCCCGGTGCTCTGCCCGTCATGAATCGTCGTGTTGTTGAATTGGGCGCACGAGCAGCGCTCGCACTCGGATTGAAAATCAATCAACTGTCGATATTTGCGCGCAAGAACTATTTCTATCCCGACCTTCCAAAGGGTTACCAGATCTCACAATACGATCAGCCATTTTCTGCGGACGGTGTTCTTGAGATCATGACCGCCGAACGTGATGATCAAGGGCATCCGATCGAATGGCGTCCTAAAACAATTAATATAACTCGGCTGCATCTCGAGGAAGACGCCGGAAAAAACGTCCACGAAGGATTGCCCGACATCGATCGTTATTCATACATCGATCTCAATCGGGCTGGAATTCCCCTGGCAGAGATAGTAACGGAGCCCGAGTTTCGATCGTCATGGGAAGCGTACGACTACGTAAATCATGTACGACGAGCGCTGCAGTGGGTCGGAGCGTCTGAAGCTGACATGGAAAAGGGCAACCTGCGTTGCGAAGCCAATGTCTCGGTCCGGAAGCGCGGAGATGAAAAATTTGGTACTAAGGTTGAATTGAAGAACCTGAATTCGGTTCGGTTTATGCAACGTGCAATTGAGTTTGAAGTGGCACGACATATTCAGGTTCTCGAATCGGGCGGCACTCTGCGACAGGAAACCAGGCTTTGGGACGAAAAATCGATGGAGACCCGGGTCATGCGGTCCAAAGAGGAGGCGCATGACTATCGTTACTTTCCCGAGCCCGACTTGCCGCCGCTAATTGTCTCGGCAGAGTTCATCGAGCAAATCAAGAGTTCAATGCCCGAGTTGCCGGAGCAGCGACGAAAACGGTTTATGGATTCGTACGAGTTGTCTTATGCGGACGCGTCCCAACTGGTCTCGGATCGTTCGCTCGCTGACTATTACGAAGAAGCGGCAATCACTTCCGGTAATCCGAGAGCGACTGCCAATTGGATTCGTTCGGAGCTTTTGCGCGAACTCGAGGCAGCAGGTATTGACGCGTCTGCTTCGCCAGTAGCAGCAAAAGACCTGGGTGAACTGATTCGCATCATCGACAGCGGAAAGATCAGCGGCAAGCAAGCTAAAGATGTGCTGGTCGAGATGTTTAAGACTCGTAAGACTGCGGATGCGATCATCGCTGAAAAAGGGTTAGTCCAGGTCAGCGATAGCGGTGAGATCGACAATTTGATTGATGAAGTAATCGCAGCGAATCCCGACCAGTTGGCTAACTATCGCGCCGGTAAAGAAGCCCTTTTTGGATTTTTCGTTGGCCAGGTTATCAAGGCTTCAAAAGGCAAGGCCAATCCAAAAATCGTCAACGATCGGCTGAAGATTAAGCTCCAGGGTTAAGAGTGGAACTGAAAAACAAAGTCGCCCTTATAACGGGCGGCTCAAAAGGAATAGGTAAGGCAATTGCGGGCTCCCTGGTTCACGCGGGCGCCAGAGTCGTAATTACGGCCCGTCATCATGATCAGGTTCGCGAAGCTGTTGACGATTTAAGACTAGAGGGTGGTGATCGCGTCACTGGATTTCCCTGTGATGTTCGCGACTACCAGCAGGTTAAGTCAGTTATTCAGAATGTTCACCAACAACTTGGTGGGCTGGATATTCTAGTAAATAATGCCGGCATTGGACTGTTTGGCACCGTGGCGGAGATGACCCCAGACGAGTTCCGCGCAGTGATCGAAACGAATTTGCTTGGTGTTTATTATTGCTGCCACGAAGCGATTCCCCACATGAAGCAAAATGGTGGCGGCTACATCATCAATATCTCGTCGTTGGCTGGAGCGAATGCTCATCCCAAAATGGCTGCGTACAATGCCTCGAAGTTTGGGTTGAATGGATTCAGTGAAGCGCTAATGCAGGAAGTACGTCATGACAATATCAAGGTGACGTATATCATGCCGGGCTCAGTGAACACAGAATTCGGTGATGACAAACCGGATCCATCCAAGAGTTGGCAATTGCAACCTGAGGATATTGCTGAAGTTGTGATGGATCTTCTGGCCCATCCTGATCGGAGCCTTCCGAGTAGAGTGGAGATTAGACCAAGTAGACCGATGTAAACCCAAAGATGAGAGCGGTTGTTCAGCGCGTAAGTCGAGCCAGTGTGAGTGTGGATGGAGAAGTCGTCGGTGCAATTGAGCGCGGCTTGCTGGTTCTGGTCGCCGTTGCGGACGAGGACCAGAAGTCAGATGCGGATTATCTAATTGAAAAGATCACGGCCCTGCGGATCTTTGAGGATCTCGAAGGCCGCATGAATGTCTCGCTGAAAGATGCTGGTGGCTCGTTGTTAATCGTCTCTCAATTCACCTTGTATGGTGACGTGCGACGGGGGCTTAGACCATCCTGGAGTGATGCTGCTGCCCCTGAGAAGGCGGAGCCGTTGTACGAATATTTTGTAGAGCGCGGCAGGAGCTTAATAGGCCGAGTGCAGACCGGAAGTTTCCGTAAAATGATGCAGGTTGAGTTAGTAAACGATGGTCCTGTAACAATTCTCCTGGACAGTAAGAAAGTATTCTGAAGTTTCAGATCATGTCGTCGGAACCCTTTGAACGTTCCTCCAGCTCAAATCGTTCCCGATCGCGTTTCTCAATCTTGTCGACAAACTCCAGTTCTTCGTTGTCCTCAAAACTTACCCCCATGGCCTGGGCATTCTCTTCCACCAGCGATTGATCTGGTGTGGGATTGTCTCCCGCGAAAGTCTCCGAACCGCTGTCATTCACATCTTCCCAGTTCGCATCGAGATCGCCACCGGCATCGCGAGGCGAGGCCGCCGTGTTATTACGCAGTCGATTCGCAAGCAAGTCTGAATCGCGCGGCACCCTTGAGATCTCCGATTCCATAAACTCCTCTATCTCCGGGTCAGGTACATAGTTCGGGTCGTTTGCAAGATACTCGAAATCCTCTGCGTGTTTTCTCGGCATAACAGCATTCCTCGGCACGCTCAGAGACAATAGTCCCTGCAACGTTGCATCATCCAGTATCACTTTGGGGGAACGAATTGGGGAAACTATAACACAAAACCTGGTTTACTCTGTGCACTTTAGGACGCCACAATAAAAACGCGTTGCTTGACGATTAATCAGGCGGACTTTACACTGAAATTTGCATCATAAACAGAAAATTAATTACACGATCTCTACGCATTCGCTGGAAAGGGTGTGAGCATCTCTATGCCTGATAGTCCGTTCAATACACTGCAAACACTCGAGTCAGATTCGGGTCCACTCGGACAGTATTATTCACTGCCACATCTCGAACGAGGTGGTGTTGGCCCAATTTCGCGACTACCCGTCAGCATTCGAATAGTTTTGGAATCAGTCCTCCGCAATTGCGACGGTCTGAAGATTACCGAGGCTAATGTAAAGGCGCTGGCCAACTGGCAACCAAACGGCGAGCGCGTCGACGAGATTCCATTCATCGTCGCCCGCGTGCTGTTGCAAGACTTCACCGGTGTTCCGCTCCTGGTGGACTTAGCAGCCATGCGTTCCGCAGTTGGGCGGTTAGGAAAGAATACGGAGCTGATAGAACCCCTTGTGCCTGTGGATCTAGTCATAGACCATTCCATCCAGGTTGATTTTTCCGGCATCAAGGATGCACTGGAAAAGAACATGGCGATGGAGTTCAAGCGAAATCGTTCGCGCTATCAGTTCCTGAAATGGGGCACGCAGGCGTTCAATGGGTTTCGAGTTATACCGCCGGGAATTGGCATCTGCCATCAAGTCAATCTCGAATATCTGGCTAAATCAGTTTGGGACAAGGATGTTCTCTATCCGGATACACTCGTGGGCACTGACTCTCATACCACGATGATCAACGGTCTCGGGATTGTTGGTTGGGGTGTCGGCGGAATCGAAGCCGAAGCGGCGATGCTGGGCCAACCCGTCTACTTTCTTACTCCGGATGTGGTCGGCGTTAACTTAAGTGGATCGCTTCGTGAGGGCGTTACTGCGACGGATCTTGTATTGCGAGTCACCGAGATGATGCGCAAGGCCAAGGTTGTTGGAAAGTTTGTAGAGTTTCATGGTGAGGGATCTGCAAGCCTCTCAGTAACCGATCGCGCAACGATTGCCAACATGGCGCCGGAATACGGTGCGACGATGGGATTCTTTCCAGTCGACGAAGAGACATGTGCTTATCTGCTCGCAACTGGACGGCCTCAAGAACATGTCGATCTGGTGCGCCAGTATTTTAAAGCCCAGGGAATATTTGGCATCCCGCGAAAGGGTGAGTGCGACTACAGCGTTGTTTACGATCTCGATCTGGGTTCAATTGAACCGAGTGTCGCTGGTCCAAAACGACCGCAGGATCGAATTGAGCTGCCTGACTTGAAGAGCCAATTTGAGGAATTGCTTGTCAAACCCATTGCTGAGGGAGGCTACGGTAAGAGTCACGATGAGTTGTGGACTCGTTACCACGTGAAGATTGGAGCGGACCGGCAACGCAATATCGCTGGGGGTGGTGAACAGACGACTGAAAGCATTCCTGATGTGAAGAAGAACGATAACTCAGCCGTCAACACCAGTGTGTGGACAGAGACCGAAATGGTAAACAATCGTCCCACCCCTGACTTTGTGCCGGAAATTCCGGAAGACGAATTTCCAGGTGGCGACGAATTAATAGGTCACGGCGACGTTTTGATTGCGGCAATCACTTCCTGCACCAACACCTCGAATCCAAGTGTTATGTTGGCCGCTGGTCTGCTGGCTAAAAAAGCAGTCGAGCAAGGATTGACGGTGAGCCCTAAAGTTAAGAACTCGCTCGCTCCCGGCTCGAGAGTCGTGACCGAATACCTCGAGCGAACTGGCTTACAACCTTATCTTAACGAGTTAGGGTTCAACCTCGCCGGTTACGGCTGCACAACTTGTATCGGAAATTCAGGCCCACTTGATCCAGCCCTCGAGCAAGTTGTTAACGAACGCGACGTTATTGCGGCGTCGGTGCTTTCTGGAAATCGCAATTTTGAAGCCCGTGTACACCAGAGTATCAAAGCGAACTTTTTGATGAGTCCACCGCTGGTGATTGCCTTTGCACTCGCCGGGAGAATTGATCTCGACTTATCGTCTGATCCAATTGGAACGGGTAAAGACGGGAAAGAAGTCTACCTGCGCGATATTTGGCCCACGCTGCAAGAAATCAATGCTCTGATTCGGGCGGCATTTGATCCAGAAACATATCGCCGGTTGTACGGAAACTTTGCTGACCAGAATCCTCTGTGGAACGACATCCCGATGTCCTCGGGAAGTGTTTACCAGTGGGAGCCTGAATCCACCTACATTCGTGAACCTCCTTACTTCGAAAACTTTTCAAGCAGGCTTGAGTCGCTATCCGACATCAAATCCGCTCGTCCGCTGGCCATATTCGGCGATTCGGTGACAACCGATCACATCAGTCCTGCGGGTGCAATCAAACCATCATCGCCGGCTGGACTCTATCTACAGGAACGCGGCGTTGATATACGTGACTTCAATAGCTATGGAGCGCGAAGAGGCAATCACGAGGCAATGGTCCGGGGTACCTTCGCGAACGTTCGGATTAAAAACTTGATGGTTCCAGGCGTCGAAGGTGGCGTCACAATTCTTCACCCCGACGGTGAACGCACGAGCATTTATGATGCCTCGATGAGGTACCAGGAGGAAGGCGTTCCGCTCATCATTTTTGCGGGCCAGGAGTACGGCACTGGTAGTTCGCGTGACTGGGCCGCAAAGGGAACCCGACTGCTGGGTGTTCGAGCGGTGGTGGCCCAGAGCTTTGAACGCATCCATCGCAGTAATTTAGTCGGCATGGGAGTTCTGCCCTGCCAGTTCAAAGATGAAACCACCGCCGCCACTCTTCGTCTCGATGGGAGCGAAACTTTTGATGTGACGGGTATTGAAGCGGGGATCAAGCCGCTGCAAGATGTGACGCTCGTTATTCATCGAGCGAGTGGCGCCATCGAGGAGATTCCCATCACGCTCCGCATCGATACGCCAATTGAAGTTGATTACTATCGTCATGGTGGAATCCTCCCATATGTGCTTCGCCAATTGTTGGGAGGCAACACCGATTACTAAAGGTCTTAACCAGGAGTCATATGTCATCTGCACAACTAGCTGAAAACAACACGCCGAGGAAGTACCAGCTTTTCATCGATGGACAATGGGTCGATGCCGAGTCAGGTAAGACTTTTGAAACACCAAATCCGGCCACAGGAGAGACGCTGGCGGAAGTAGCTGAGGCTGACAAAGCAGATATCGATAAAGCTGTACAGGCTGCTCGACGTGCCTTTGAAGGCAAGTGGTCAAAGATGAGTGCGCGCGATCGCGGTCGACTTCTTTACAAGCTCTCGCAACTGTTGGAGGCAAAGTCGGCTGACCTTGCTGCGCTCGAAACCGCTGATAACGGAAAACCTATCAAAGAGTCGTTATACATTGACTTGCCCCAGGTCGTGGAAAACTTTGAATACTTTGCAGGGTGGGCCACGAAGATCGAAGGCGAGACAATTCCAGTGCCGGGCAAGATGTTCAACTACACCTTGCGCGAGCCGATCGGAGTTTGTGGTCAGATAATTCCCTGGAATTTTCCGTTGCTGATGGCCGCGTGGAAACTTGCCCCGGCACTCGCCGCAGGTAATACCGTGGTGCTGAAGCCTGCCGAACAAACACCTGTAGGCGCGATGGAGTTGGCTAGCCTTATCCAGGAAGCCGGCTTTCCTGAGGGCGTAGTGAATGTTGTGCCCGGTTATGGTGAGACTGCCGGCGCGGCACTTGCTTCGCACCCGGGAATCGATAAGGTCGCTTTTACTGGCTCCACCGAAGTTGGAAAACTTATCGCGAAGGCTGCGGCGGAAAATCTGACCAAGGTTTCTCTCGAACTTGGTGGCAAGGCGCCAAACATCGTTTTTGCTGATTCAGATCTGGACCAGGCGGTGGCTGGCGCTATGATGGGTATCTTCTACAACCAGGGGCAGGTTTGCTGCGCCGGTTCCCGTCTCTTCGTCGAAGCGAGTATCAAGGATGAATTCGTAGACAAGCTAAAAGGGCGTGCTGAAAAGATCGCCGTTGGCGATCCAATGGACAAGGCCACGCAAATGGGCCCACAGGTTTCGGCTGAACAGCTTGACCGTATAAAAGGTTACGTGGATATCGCTCGATCAGAAGGAGCCGCCGTGTTAACGGGCGGATCTCCGCCGAGTCTGGACGCAGCATTTGAGAAAGGTTTCTTCTTCCGTCCAACAATTTTTTCAGACGTAAACAACAAGATGCGAGTGGCCCAGGAAGAGATCTTTGGTCCGGTAGTCTCTGTGATCAGTTTTGAAAATGAAGAAGACCTGATCAAGCAGGCAAATGACACCATTTATGGGTTGTCAGCAGGAATATGGACGCGCGACATCACGCGTGCACATCGATTTGCCAAAGAAATCAAAGCCGGCGTTGTTTGGATCAATACGTACAACATGTTTAATGCGGCCTCGCCTTTTGGCGGCTACAAGCAGTCGGGTTATGGTCGTGAGATGGGCAAACATGCACTCGATCTTTATACCCAGGTGAAGAGCGTTTGGGTTGACCTGTCGGGCCGGCCGATTGGTTGGTTTGGGAAATAGGGAGGCCCTGGGAACTTTTCAGAATAGGACCTATATGACCTATAGGTCCTATATTAACCATGCTATCATTCCAGCATTCAAACTCTCCCGAGATGAAAATTTGCTCATTGGAGGAGAAGCAATGTCATTAAAAAGATTATCCGCTGTTTTCGCAATCCTGGTTTGTTCGATTTTTCTAACGGCCTGTCCCAGTCAAACCAACGTCGCAAAGATAAACGCAGATCCAGCGCGTTATAGTGGTAAAGAAGTCGCGATTGCCGGAAAGGTCACGGACAGTTACGGATTTATGGGTGCCGGTGGCTACGAGATCGATGATGGGACCGGAAAAGTGTGGGTTGCGACTACTCGAGGCGTTCCCTCCCGAGGCGCGTTAGTTGGAGCCAAGGGTTATGTCAGGAGCGGCGTGACGTTCAGCGGACGAACTTTCGGAACTGTAATAGAAGAGACTGACCGTCACGTCAAAGGCAAATAGTAGGGAAGCGTTTGGAACGGTCGCGGTAGTTTCCGTCATGGAAAACAAAACCGCAGAAAAGCGCGAGATTGTCAAAGAGCTTGATCTTGCTTTCGCGCGCTTGATCGACCGCCTGAAGGTTTTGGTTAAGTCTGTCTCCCCGGACTTGCTGTATCAACGGCCGCCGGCTACTACGTTTGGCGAGAATATCCTTCGAAGCGCCGCTATTCTCGAACAAACTTTTGGCGGCCTCACCACTAACCTTTGGGACGACCCGTTCGAGTGGACCCTACCCGAAACTCTCAACAATCAAGAACGAATTATCGAATACCTGGCCGAAGTTGATGCCACTCGAGAGCGCGCCTTTTGTTGCTTTAGCGACGACGCCCTCACAAAATATGTTTCGTCTCCGGCTGGTGAGTTCGTGCTGCTCAGTGTCTTGCTTGATGCTCTGGTTCGCGCCAGCGATTACCATGGCCGTGCCGCTGCCACATCTAAAATGTTTTCCGATGGAAGTACTGTTCGGTTTATTATCTAGCCCGTCAGATCAGAATTGATGGTGAGGATTCTTCTGAATGTATTGTCCCTATTGTGGTCAACTGCAAACTACCGGCGCCATTAGGTTTTGTTCTCGCTGTGGGTTCCCCCTCGACGGAGTGATTTACCTGCTTGGCAATGGCGGTATCTTGCCCGCGTACGACTCGAGTGACGAACCGAAGCCCATTTCCGCCAGACGGCGCGGTGTAAAGCAGGGAGGCCTTCTATTTCTTTCAGGCGCCGTTATCGTTCCCTTGCTTGCAGTGCTGGCGGATGCGGCTCATAACTCTACATTTCTAAATCTGTTAATGGCGTTTGCCGCGATCATCTGTTTTGTCGGTGGTCCATTGAGGATGTTATACGCCGGCATTTTTGAGGAAGGCGCGCCCAACCCGTTTCGACCAGTAGCTCGACCTTACGTTCCGGCACCGATGCCGGCACCGAAGCAATTTGCCCAGCAAGGACAAACAGCATTACCGCCCGCACAAAGTCCACGACCAGTCACTGCGTGGCGATCTCACCCTGTGACTGCTGAGTTGGCTGGACCACCGAGTGTCACCGAGAACACAACACGACTCCTCGATAAAGAAGACAGGACCGACCGTTAGCACTTGGAAAGTCTCAGCGCTCGAATCAAACGAGACGGTCCAATCACCTTTCGTGATTGGATGCAAACTGCTCTCTACGATCCACTCGTCGGCTATTACAATCGACCAGATTTGATTCGCTGGGGAAGGGCCGGCGACTATCGCACCAGCCCTGAGACAAGCGAGCTGTTTGCTGCGACATTTGCCGGCCATTTTGCTGCGATATATCGCCAACTCGGAGAGCCCTCGCATTGGACCATCGTTGAGTCCGGAGCAGGTAACGGACAGTTTGCCTCCGTAGTTCTCAGTAAATTCCAACAGGTCTATCCGGAGGTTTACAAAGCCACACGTTACATAATCAATGACGTGAGCGAAGACGCACGTCGGTTATCGCGCGAGAATCTGGTAACTTTTGCCGACAAGGTCGAGTACTCCGGGTTAGAGCAGATTGGAAAGATAGATCTGGGACTCTTTTTTTCGAATGAACTCGTCGACGCATTTCCCGTACACCTGTTGACACTTGAAGATGGCGCGGTGCGTGAACTCTTTGTGGATTTACACGAAGATGGTTTTAAATTCGTCACCCGACCTGTTTCTACGTCAAAGCTTACCGAGTTTTTAGTCCAGCACGCCGTTGACCTGAAAGAGGGCCAGATTGTAGAAGTTAATTTGCACGTATCTGATTGGTTATCTTCCGTAGCCGAAAAGCTGGCGACCGGTTTCGTAATCACTGTTGATTACGGATTCGAGCAAGAAGAACTCTATGGTGCGCCGGAGAGGTTTAAAGGAACGTTGCGTGCGTTTCATCAGCACCAATTTGTCGGCAATGTTCTGGCCCAACCGGGACAAAATGATATTACGGCGAGTGTTAACTGGACCCAAATTAGGATGGTCGGTGAGCGACTGGGTTTGACTTGTACGAGCCTGACAAGGCTCGATCAGTTTCTCTTGCAAGAAGGATTACTGGAAGAATTACAGCGACGTTTGGATGCTTCGACCAGCGAGTCTGAGAGGTTACGGACGACTACCCAGGCCCGCGAAATGATTCTCCCCGGAGGGATGGCCTCACATTTTCAGGTGATGGTTCAGAAAAGAGTCTAACTATGAAACCCGGATTTAAACTGATCGATGTTTGTCACACTATTGAAGACGGAATGATCACATATAAGGGATTGCCTGGTCCAACAATCAGCGATCACCTCAGTCGTGAAGCGTCAAAGCAGTTCTATGCTCCTGGCACTGAGTTTCACATCGGTAGGATTGAGATGGTCGCAAACACCGGTACCTATCTTGATAGCCCATTTCACAGGTACCCGGATGGACCGGACCTTTCAAAGCTCGATCTTTATTCACTTGCTAATCTCGAGGGCCTGGTGATCCGGTGTAAACAGGGCGCTCAATCGAAAATCGGGCCAGAGGTTTTAGATGATCTCGATATTGAAGGTAGAGCAGTCTTGTTTCATACGGGCTGGGACCAGTACTGGCGTTCGGACACGTACGCAAATGGCAAACACCCGTTTTTGAGTGAAGCGACTGCGCAACGCCTGGCTGAAAGTAAAGCGACCCTGGTCGGGATCGACTCATTCAATATTGATTCTACTGCCGGAGGCACTCGACCGGTCCATTCAATACTGTTGGCCCACCAGATTCCAATAGTCGAACATCTTTGCGGTTTGAATGAATTGCCAGATACCGACTTTAAGTTTTTCGCAGTGCCGGTTAAGGTGCGAAACTTTGGCACCTTCCCGGTGAGAGCGTTCGGCCTTGTAGCAGAGTCCATCGATTAAGATCCTGAACTCCGGAGCTGGTCATGCAGAAACGTACTAATCTAGGACTGTCGTTGGTATTTTTTCTCTATCTCGGTTTGCTATTCAACACCTTCCCACGACTTGGCGTCAGTCATGCTCAGGAAGTGACGAGCACTGTTGCCGCGCAACCTTACTTTACTGAGCCTTCGATATCTCCTGATCGTAAGGAGATTGCCTTTGTCTCGGGCGGCGACATCTGGACGGTTCAGTCTGAAGGCGGATCTGCTTCGTTACTCGTCTCAAATCCGGCTAACGAATCGCGGCCAATCTACTCGCCGGACGGCGGGCAATTGGCATTCATTTCGACGCGAACCGGTAACGGCGATATTTACATCTTGACCTTCGCAACGGGCGATACGAGACGTATCACGTTCGACGATGGTCTTGACCAGCTCGATGGATGGTCCAGGGACGGCCATTGGATTTATTTCTCATCTACGAGTCGCGATGTCGGTAATTTGAATGACTTGTATCGAGTGAACAGTTCGGGTGGTACCCCGCTTCCAGTTAGCGCCGATCGTTACACCAACGAAGCTTTTGGGGCGCCCGCTCCTGATGGTTCCAGTATCGCTTTTAGCGCGAGAGGGATATCGTCCGGTCAATGGTGGCGCAAAGGCCATAGCCACATCGATGAATCCGAGATCTGGCTGCTAAAAGGTTTTGCTGGTCCGTCAGCTTCTTACGAACGTGTAACCGAAGCCGGAGACGCGAAAGAGTTGTGGCCGATGTGGAATGCTGACGGTCGTGTGCTCTTTTACGTATCAGACCGGGCCGACGCGGGAAATAGAGATGGAGCACAGAACATTTGGTCCATCACTCCCGGCAAACCGGGTGCCCGGCGTATCTCACCATTCACGTCAGGGCGTGTTTTATGGCCCAACATTTCGTACGACGGAAAAGAGATAGTCTTCGAACATGACTTCAAAATTTGGCGGTTGCAAACGGATTCAGGTAAGACTTCAGAGGTTCCGATCCTACGTCGCGGAGCTTCTGCCGGTCCGGCAATGGAACATCTTCGGTTAAGTGATCAGATCGGGGAGATGCAGCTATCGCCCGATGGCAAGAAGGTCGCATTCATCATACGTGGCGAGATCTTTGCTGCTTCCGCGAGTGATGGCGGAGATGCTGCACGTGTATCTAATACGGCCGCCGAGGAGTACCAGGTTACATGGTCTCCAGACAGCCGTCGCCTGGTTTATGTTTCGGATCGCGACCAGGTCCCACACCTATTTCAATATGACTTCAGTACTAATTCTGAAATTCAGTTAACTAATACGCCTGCTGATGATTCCACTCCCCGGTTTTCACCAGACGGCAAATTGGTTGCATTTATCCGGGGCGCTAAAGACTTAACGATCTTGAATCTGGCCGACAAAAAAGAAAGAGTCGTTGTCAGTGCCTTCTTCGAGCGGCCGCCACTGATTTCCGATCGTCCTTACGTTTGGTCTCCTGACGGCCGTTGGCTCGCATACGTCCCTGTCGCAGATAATCAATTCAAAAACGTCAATATCGTTGCGGTCGAGAACGGCACAAGCAAACCAGCAACTTTCCTTTCGAATGTTTTCAGCAACACAGTTTCCTGGAGTCCTGATGGGACTTACATGTTGTTGGATACCGGTCAACGGATGGAATCTACACAACTGGCCCGACTCGATCTAACACCGCGAACTCCACATTTCCGAGAGGACCAATTTCGCGATCTATTTCGTGAGGAAGCGCCGCGCAGCTTAACGACGCCACGAACGGAGCCTCGGCCACCAACAGAAACACCGGTAGCGAGTCCATCACCAGCTCCAACGGCGACTGCGAGCCCTGATGAAAAAAAGCCGAGCCCAAAGCCAGTACAAATTGCATTCGATGATATTAGACGTCGCTTGAGTCTTCTTCCTGTTGGTGTGGACGTTAACTACCAAACGATCAGTCCGGATGGAAAATGGGTCGCGCTGATTGCTAATGCAGCAAACCAGGCCAACCTCTATGTCTACTCGCTTGATGAACTGTCCCGGGAACCGGCAATAGCAAAACAGTTAACCTCAACTGCGGGTTTGAAGTCGGCAGCTCAATTTTCACCTGACAGCAAAGAGATCTTTTACATCGAGAACGGACGCATAGGTGTGGTCAACCTCGAGGGGCGAACCCGATCACTCGCTGTTACTGCAGAGATGGATGTCGACTTCTCTAAGGAGAAGATGGAGGTATTTCGACAGGGCTGGTCCTATTTGCGCGATTTCTTCTATGACCCTAATTATCATGGGGCTAACTGGCAAAAGGTTCGTGCCGAATATGAACCCCTGGTTGCGGGAGCGCGAACTTCTGACGAGGTGCGACGTCTTTTGCAGTTGATGGTGGGCGAATTGAATGCCTCGCACCTCGGTGCCGGAGCTCCCGCGAGCGCTACACAAGCGTCCACGGGCCGGCTGGGACTTCGTTTTGATCGACGTGAATATGAGATTAATGGTCGCCTGAGAATTACGGAGGTGATTACGCTTAGTCCTGCGGCTCTTCCGGGCACGATTAAGGTTGGTAACTATCTTCTCGGAGTTGATGGACAAACAATCGACGAGAGGACCAACCTTGACGAGATGCTGAATTACAAAACAGGTAAACGGGTTAGCCTGACAATTGCTGATGACCGCACCGGGACAGGGAAGCGAGAAGTTGTAGTACGGCCAGTGAACGGTGTGACGGAACGCGGCCTGTTGTATCGCCAATGGGTTGATAGAAACCGAGCGTATGTTGCGCGAATCAGCAATGGGAGGCTTGGCTACGTTCACATGTATGATATGAGCGCCAACTCTCTTTCACAGTTGTATCTTGATCTTGACGCTGAAAATCATGCTCGGGATGGTGTTGTGATCGATATTCGGAACAACAGCGGCGGCTTTGTAAATGTATACGCCATCGATGTGCTTGCGCGACGTGGTTATCTCACCATGACTTTGCGGGGATTATCCGGTACTCCGGCACGAACGGTCCTGGGCCAACGAGCTCTCGATCGTCCTACGATACTGGTGACGAATCAACATTCACTATCGGATGCCGAGGACTTCACGGAGGGCTACCGAACGCTGCGACTTGGAAAAGTTGTCGGCGAACCGACCGCAGGATGGATCATCTACACGTGGAACCAGTCGCTGATCGATGGGACCAGTTTCCGTTTGCCGAGAATGAAGATAACCGCGCATGATGGCACGGTGATGGAGCGCAATCCTCGTCCCGTAGACCTGGAAGTGAGTAGGCCTATTGGTGAGACGTTGACGGATCGTGATTCGCAGCTCGATGTGGCGGTGCGTGAGTTGTTGAAGGATCTTGGAACCCAGAGGACAACGTCGCCGAAGTGAAGAAGGAAAATTAGGTTTATTTGACCTATAGGACCAATACCAATATGGAAACGGAGAAGACACTATGTCCATAGCAGATTCAATGTTGCCGGAATTCGATCACGAGATGGCAAACACCCGCAAGACTCTTGAGCGGGTGCCAGACGACAAATTTGACTGGAAGCCCCACGACAAATCCTTTTCGATGGGAAGTCTCGCTTCCCATCTTTCAAACCTTCCATCATGGGCCAACGTTAGCATTGAGATGGATGAGTTTGACATGGCGCCAGGTGGTAAGGGGATGACCACTCCCGTATGTCATAACCAGCAGGAATTATTAGCTACTTTTGATGAGAACGTAAAAAAAGCCAGGGCGGCCCTGGCGGGCGTAAGTGATGAGAAACTTTTCGGTATGTGGTCTCTTAAAAACAGCGGTCAAAACGTCTTATCGATGCCCCGAATTGCAGTCTTGCGGAACTTCGTTCTGAACCACAATATCCATCACCGCGCACAACTCGGCGTATATCTCAGGCTAAACGACATACCTGTGCCGTCAATCTATGGACCATCAGCCGATGAGGCGATGTAACTGCTGTAGCTGTTGTTCAGGCTAAAAGAGTTCGAACTTGATTGTCAGATACTTCTTTGGATTCTGGCGAAAGTCGTAAATGAGCTTTACGCCTTCCGACGAAAGCTGGTTTACGTTTGTAAAGAGCGTGTCATCCGTCAGAAGTTTGCCGACGGTTCCTTCACCACGCTGAGCAGCGGCAACAAGGTTATCCACGCGTTCCGCAGTGGTGTTGAATCTGGCCACCGCGGCTCGAGTGTCATTATACAACTGCTCGTCCCGAATTAGTTTGCCAAGCGTGCCATGGCCGGCATTGACGTCCGCCACTATCAAATTGAGTTGTTCAACCGACTTATCGATTCGATCGGCAGTACGGTTGATGCGGTTATAAAACTCGTCGTCGGTGAGAAACTTTCCGGCAGAACCTCGTCCAGCGTGTAAATCATCAGCGATCGTTCTAAGTTGGATGGCGATCTGATTGGCATTTTCGTAAAGGGCCGGGTCATTGATAAAGCGTCCCGCCGATCCATTACCCGATCTTACCTGGCGCATTACATCTTCCGTCTCACGGATAGTAGCATTAAGGTTGTTGTAGAGCGCCTCGTCATTGAAGAGCCTTCCAACGGTACCTTTTCCGTCCTTAACATCCCGAACGATTCCACTAATTTCATCCGATAGCTTGCTGAGACGTTGGGCCAGATCAGTGCCGGAAGTTGCAAAGTCGTTCACTGTGTTCGAACTTGAGGATGGCAGGATCGCGTTCTCAGTTACTGGTTGACCAACTGCCGTTCCAGGAGTGATGTTGATCAACATCTCATTTCCCAGAAGGCTAGGTGAGCCTTGTTGTGCGGTTGAGTCTGATCGAATCCTTACATTGGCAGGTTGCCCATCAATCGTTGAGTCAATGGTCATGGTCGCTTCGACCCGGGGTGCATTGGGAACGTCAGACGGTGCGAGCAAGCGAATAGTCTCGACCTTACCTACCCTGACGCCGGCTAATCGCACTTCTGAACCTTCACGCAGCCCGTTGGCGTCTGCAAAACGCGCTTTCAAGTGCAACTTTCTGCTGAATGGGTTGATATCGCCTGAGGCGTTGAGGACTAAAAAGACGAGAATTCCAATCGCCAGCAGTACGAAAATACCAACACGCAATTGGCTGAATGTAACACTTCGTTTTGATGCAGGCATGGCGTGCAGTCGGGGACGGTCGGAATGAACTTAAATTTCGTCCCCAGTCCTTTCTCAATGTCCGCGCAGGAACTTCTGGATGTAGGGATCTTCGGCCTTGCGCAATGATTCGTCTGTTCCGCTGAAAATAACTTTTCCCTGTTTCATCATCATAACTTTGCTGTTAATTAAACAGAGTCGCTCGCCCTCTCGTTCAAACACCACGTTACCTTCGTCATCAACCACCGCATACTCCGAACAAATATATTGCAAGTTATTCATTTCGTGGGTCACGAAAATCGATGAAACGTCTTCCAGGTCTCTTAGCTTCATCGCCAATTCACAGATTGTTCTGGCCGTCGGCGGATCAAGGCCGGCAGTTGGCTCATCAAAAAGGACGATCTTAGGATCGCCAATCAGTGCTCGAGCGATTCCCACGCGACGACGCATACCACCCGACAGCTCAATTGGCATCTTGTCGATGGCGTCTTCAAGGTTGACGAAGCGAAGCATTCGTCTGACTTCAGGCTCGACCTCTTCTTCGGGGACGTTTTGCTCGTGAAGCCGATAGGCAACGTTCTCGTAAACCGATAATGAATCGAAAAGGGCGCCTTCCTGGAAGACCATCCCGATTTTCTTACGGACTTTCATCATCTGATCTTCCGAGTAATCGGTTATATCTTCACCGTCCACAAGGACCCGACCACTGTCGGGTTTCAACAACCCAAGCACGAGCTTGATGATTGTAGACTTGCCGCCGCCTGAACCTCCGAGAATGATCTTTGTCTCGCCCTTCATCACTTTAAAACTTAAGTTATCCAGAATTACGCGCTCATCGAATGCCAGCAAGACATTGCGGAATTCGATCGCTGGGATCGCCCGTTCGCGATCATCGACTTCGTGGAACGTCGACTCGGCGGCGTTCTCGCTCACCGATGGAGAAGAGATGTGGATCGACTCGTTAGACATTGGATCGTTGAGCATTTACGACGTCCCTAGAATAACCTGAAGCGCCTTCGCGAGAAAGAAGTCGGCAATAATTACAACTATTGAAGCCATCACCACTGCTCGCGTTGTCGACCGACCCACCCCAACGGTGCCACCTTCCGTCCCCAGACCCTGCCGGCACGCGATGGCTGCAATGATCAGCGAAAAGGCGATCGGCTTAACTACCCCGCCTATTAAATCGTCAGTCGTAATTCCGTCCCGAACGGCCGCAACAAAGACGCTTGAAGAAACCGAGTAAAGAGAAACCGCTGTAACCCAACCTCCAAAAATTCCCATCACGTCTGCGAGAACTGTAAGGAGGGGTAAACTGACAAGGAGTGCAAACAACCTTGGCGCGACCAGCTTTCTGATCGGATCCGTACCGAGCGCGCGCATCGCGTCTATCTGTTGGGAAACAACCATCGACCCCAGCTCTGCAGAAATAGCTGAGCCGACACGTCCCGTGACCATCAGGGCGCAGAGCACCGGGCCTAGTTCGCGCACCAGTGAGATAGCAACCAGGTAACCGGTTTGCGATTGAGCTCCATAGGCTTTTAGGGTCGGGAATGTCTGAACGGTCAACACGCCACCCGTAAAAAAGCCCGTTAGAATGATGATGGTTAGTGATCCGACGCCGATGGCGTCCATCTGGGCTATCGTTTCGGGTATATACCGAGGGCGCTTAAATATACCGCGAAATGCTCGGGCGGCCAGCAGTGTTGTCTCCTGCAATTCCCAAACGGCGCGCGTCGCAAAGTTCATGGAAGGCGAAATGAATGCCAGTCTTCAACTGTGGTCGAGCTTAGTGGTGAAAGTTGGTCAAACTTAGAAAGAAGTCGGAATTGCTGCTTGCTTTCAGAAATCCCGAAACAGTTTAAGTTCCCGTACTGTGGAATCGAAGCGACCTATCATGCGCAAATTAGACGCAGGGCGTCAAGCGTGAAAATTTCGGTGCGGCCCTCCAGAGTTTGGGGATCAATTGTTATGAGAGGTAAGCAGATGAGGTGCTGGCGCGTTTTGTGGCAGTGCCAGGGAAAGTTTTGAATCAGCAATGGCCACTAACGGCGCGGCGCGATGTTTCCAGGGGCGACCATCGAACGAACCCGGCGCCGTTGATTCGGTAAGGCCCTCAGCGCATCCCTGTTTCTTTGTCGAAGCAGCCGCCATGTTGCTATTTGCTCAGGATTAAGCACCCGGCGAATCTGGACTTCGTTCTGAATTCGCATCCTTAATTGAGCGCCCTGGGCGGCGTTGACTTCGCGAATTCGTTGCTCAACAAGGTTCTCGTCCAAATTATCGGAATCGAGAGCTTGCTCGAGGGCGAGGTTTGACTCTCGAAGTCGTTGGTTTACGGCCATCCGGTCATTCTTTGTCTGCTCTCGTATGGCTCGAATTCTTTGGCGCTGCTCAGGGCTCAGTCGCAATTGTTCGATCAAGTCTGGAGTTTGTTGGACCGGAGGAGGTTCCTGGGGAAAAACGAGACAACTCGCAGCGAGGATAAAGCCCAGCAGAAAAGTGAGTTGAAATAATTTATGGTTCAGCAACATGAAACTCTCAAACTCCTACTGATTTATTCGATCACTTAGTAATTCAAGACCGTCTTCATCAGGTCTGGCGACAAGGCGAAGATCAGCGGCCAACTGCTGGCGCTCATACCTGGAGAGTGGTCGGCGGTTCTTTGGTGATTGAGACTGAATTCGATTTACGCTGATGCGGTCCGAAGAATTCTCCGCCTGAACGGAGCCAACTGTCCCGTGATCTGATCTTGCGGCGACATTCGCCTCGTTCACCGCCCGCGCCACGGCGTCTTTAAGCTCCGCTTCCGAGTACATCCTGGCCGCAGCTTCTTTAAGAGGCGAGTTAACAACTTGTTTACTCTTCATAAAACCAATGAACCCAAAGACACATAAAACTGCGATGGCGACCGCCGTTCCCAGCTTCATCCATACCGGTGAAAGATTGAAAAAAGACGTTAGCGCGGCGCGGGCCGATTTACGCTCGACCCTTTGAACTGGCGACTGCGGTTGAAAGCCAGCAAGCGCAAGATCTCTCAGTTCGTGAACTGAACTCCGAACGCCTGAAAACGCTTCGTACTCTCTAGCGCAACTCCCGCACTGTCGCAAGTGAGTTTGAAATTGCTTCGTATCTTCCGGCGAAGCTTCGCCATAGAGAACCGAGATGAGTTCGTCCTGCTGCTGACAATCTTGTTTAAGGAAATCTTCGTTCATCTCACCATCCTGCCGTTCTATGTTGCGTCATTTGCAAATCTATTAAGTCTCATCTGAAGCTGCTTCAGGGCTGTGTAGAGCCGGCTTTTCACTGTGCTTAAGGGAATATCAAGCGCTTCAGCGATCTCCCGAAATGTAAGCTCTTCAAACTCTTTCATGATCACAACCTGACGCAGTTCAACTGGTAAACTTTGAATCGCACGACGTACTGCATCAGTCTCCTGTTGGCTTTCAATTACATGCGATGGAGAGTAACCGACGGGTGCTGCGAACTGGGCAGCGTGTCTCTCCTCCTCATCTTCAATTGCCGACTCACTGCGTACCCTGGCTCGCCGCTGCCTGGAAATGCATTGGTTTACCGCAATCCTGTGTAACCAGGAAGAGACCTTAGCTTCACCTCGGAAGCCACGCAGGTTTCGAAACGCTGCCAGAAACGTTTCCTGAGTAGCATCCCTTGCCTCATCTTCGCGGCCGAGCATTCCGTAACTGAGCGCGAAGATGCGGCGTTCCCAGCGGCGCACAATTTCACCAAAAGCCTCTGGATCCCCGGCCAGTGCTCGTTCCACAATCGTTTCGTCGTTGGTTAGAGTGTCCATTCTGACCGCGAACTCAGCAGGCGCTGCGACTGGTGAGTGGCCGTTGTGTCATACCGCTCAAGCATTTAGACGTCAGGTCGAAGCATTAAGTCTACAAAATTACCATCCTCTCAACCCCAAAGTGTTAAACGATGGTAAATCTCGTTGACAGCAAAGCGGTTAGTCAACAATAATGGGCTGTGTCGCTGTGGCGCCCAGCTACCGCCCTTTCTTAGTCGTTCAAGCCCACGCCCGCCGGAATTGTAGCGTTCGACACTTAAAAATGCCGGAAAAAATCGGACGAATACGTCTCCTCTACATTGTGCTCGGAGTACTGCTTTTGGTCGGTCTCCTGCCTCTTACCTTCGCGGGTTTCGTTCTTTCAGGACGAAGCGGCGACGAACTGCGCTCTATCGAAGGTCGTTATCAAGCCCAGTTAGTGCAGGACAAAGCGCGCCAAATAGAACTCTATGGGCAGCGATATCGCGACGTGGTAACGGGCCTCGCCCGTGCTTTCGAAATAGCCGGCGGCATCCAGGCTTTTGACGACAAGGGCTATGACCTGCGTCTGCAGAAAACCCTTCAGGAAGATCCAAACCTTATCGCGTTGGCTCTATGGCCCGTCGATGGCAAACTCCATCGAGCCTTTCAACCGGACGTAATCAAATTGGAAGAGGTTGATGCCCGCGTCAGTGAAGTCTTAAAAAAGATGAGTGGACGTGGACTGGTTGTCAGCCGTCCCCAGATCATTCGGTCTGGACAAGAGATGGCACTCACTATCGCCGAACCTGTTTTGGGCGGACCGGATAATCAAAGCGTCGTCGCTGCAGTGGTTGCCGTCGTCTCATTTCAGGAGGTTTTCAGCGCAGTCCAGCAACCAACTTCTCAGAGTGAACGGGAGCTGCTTGACGCAGGTCTTCCAGTTGTCTTCGTAGTCGACCAGAATGGACGCGCGGTGGCCCATCCCGAGGCGAGCGTGGCGTTTGCTGAAAAATCGATGACCGATTTGAAGGTGGTCCAGGACTGGCAAGAATCAGGGTCCCAGGTCCAATCGGCGCTCGCGCCGTTTTCGGCCGTGCGAAATGGCAGAAATGTTGAGATGTTGGGTTCGTATGCCACGGCCGAACTCGACAAAAACTCGCGGCTTGGCGTGATCGCTATTCAGGATGAAGCCGCAGCTTTGGCTTCTGTGTCCGACATGCGTTGGCAGACGCTTTGGATAAGTTTAGTGGCCGCGCTCTTGACGATAGTGATTGGACTCTTCTTTGCGAATAAGCTGACGGATCCGGTCCGGGAACTTGCACTCGGTGCTCATCGCATCGCCTTTGGTGACTTTTCGCAGCGCATCCTGGTCAAGAGTCGCACGGAACTCGGTGATCTTGGAAATTCTTTCAACCTGATGACTGATCAGATCGAGCGCTACATTGGCGATCTACAGAAGTCGGCGCAGGAGAATCGCGAGTTGTTCATCGGCACTGTTAAAGGGTTAGCGGCCGCAATAGACGGTAAGGATCCATACACGCGAGGTCACTCGGAACGAGTTTCTCGTTTCTCGATTGCGATTGCTCAGCGAATGGGATTGCCTGAAGATGAAATTGAGAAGATCAGGATAAGTGCTTTGCTACATGACGTCGGCAAGATTGGTATTGATGACAACATATTGAAGAAGCCGGCAGCACTTACCGATGAAGAATATGAGGTCATGAAGAAGCATCCTCAGAAGGGATACAAGATCATGTCTCAGATCCCGGCGATGAAAGAATTTCTGCCGGGAATGTATATGCACCATGAGATGGTGAACGGTCAGGGATATCCGCAGGGGCTGACTGGCGATGAAATTCCGGTGATGGGCAAGATCGTTGCCGTCGCGGACACCTTTGATGCGATGACGACGGATAGGCCTTATCAAAAAGCCATGAAGTTTGAAGATGCTGTGGCCCGCATTGAGAGTTTTGTTAATACAAGATATGACGCGGAAGTTGTGGCGGCGTTTACATCTGCATGTCGCGAAGGCCAAATCAGGCCCGGCTCAGTGCGACTCAAGAAGCCAACAACCGTAGTTCCTCAACCCGAGCTTGTGACACCTCATGACGAGGCTCGAGTCCCGGTTAGTTAGTTTCCTGATCTGGTTCGATACTGGGCCACCCGCGAGAAGATCCAGTTAAGTGCCTTGTAAGGAAAAGAAATACAAAGGCCAATTTGACAATATCTGTTGCTGCACATCCAAATCCGCCTTAGAATCTTTTCATGTCGACCGCCATCTTTGGGAAGAGTGAACCTTCTATTGCAGAAAAGTTTCGCGCGCAACAGGTTCTCCTAGCTGAGAATCCTGAAATCCTAAGATCTTCACATCGCGTCCTGTTAGGTGATGCCCGCAAGATGCCCGAACTGGGTGAGGGGCAAATACATTTGGTTGTGACCTCCCCACCCTATTGGATATTAAAGCAATATGAGGACAACGCAGGCGAAGCACAATTAGGTCATATAGAGGATTATGATCGATTCGTTCAGGAGTTAAACCAAACTTGGCGACGCTGCTTCGATGCGCTTGTACCAGGAGGACGACTTTGTATTGTTGTTGGAGACGTATGCGTGCCGCGTCGAAAGGGAGGACGGCATTTGGTGGTTCCCCTACATGCGGACATTTCGATCGAGTGCAGAAAAATGGGTTTCGACTACCTAACACCCATTCTTTGGTACAAGATTGCTAACGCTGCCACCGAGGTTGAAGGTAATGGATCGCCCTTCCTTGGCAAACCATATGAGCCGAACGCTATTATTAAGAATGATGTTGAGTATATTTTGATATTTAGAAAGCCTGGAGGTTACAGGAAACCAACCAATGAGCAGCGATTACTCAGTCTTATTGCCAAAGATGATCACGCTCGCTGGTTTCGCGCGATTTGGGAAGATATACCGGGCGCTAGCCGCACCAAAGGACATCCTGCGCCTTATCCGGTTGAGTTGGCATATCGGTTGATCAATATGTTCTCTTTTGTGGGCGATGCCGTATTAGATCCCTTTCTCGGCACCGGAACTACAACCGAAGCAGCGATTCTTGCTCGCCGCTCGAGTATTGGTTATGAAATCGAAGAAACATATTACGCTTTGATCAGACAACGACTAAGTCAGATACAATTTGACGTCGATATCGTTTTTGAATAGCAAGACTGATTCTCTATCTGTTCTCATCGACAGAATGACCTCGATCCTTTGTACAAACTCCTAGAAGCATTTGAAAAGATTTTTAGTGGATCTATTTATCGTCACCGCTCTAGCATGATCGGAGATGGTATTGCCGCCTATGTGTATGAAGATCTTTTTGATCTAGGGCAAGCTAAAAGGCTCATTCAACGAGTCAACAAGCAGCAGGTTGCTGTCAATGGTGGTAACCAGATCAAAGGAAAGAAAGGTAGACGTGGTGATGGAACCTTTGGTCGTGTTGTTCCTGGTCAGCCACTCTCGAGTGAAATTGGCTTCAGCGTCGGTCGAGGTTCCGTTGCGAATCTTGAAATTGGGACCGAGGTTAAGATCGGCGCCACAAAACTGATTGCTCAAGTTGACCGTGTCATAAACGACCTCACTAATCAGGCTCATATCTTCATGAAGCATAACCCGAATGCCTTGAGACTGGCCTTAGTTGGAGTAAACGCTTCGTCGACATACACAGGCCATGAAGGCGATAGGCAGTATATAGCCAAGACCCCACCCATGCGTGAAGCATCCGAATTTGCCCGCCGAATAGAGAGGATCGCAGGTCCGCATTTCGATGAACTCTTGATTTTACCCTTTCGTGCAACGAACAATCCTCCATACACATTTGAGTGGGTTGATATTAGCAATACTCGACAATTATATGGGAGTATCTTGGTCCGCTTGAGCGCGCAATATGAACAGCGTTTCAATTGACCCCAATAACTAAGATAACTCCAATTTCCGCGCGTACGAGCCTTAAAAAGCTAGTGAAAAGACCCTTTTTGTTGCCTGAGCTACTTGTGCTTATAATCCAAACAAATAAATTGGACGGAGTAACGCTAACACCAGCGCAATTATGGGACTTTTCTGGAGACGAAAGAGCGGAGATCAGTTTGTAACACTTGGTCTGAACGAGCCTAAGACTGTTGTAAAGGATGAGTCATCAGCCAAGCAGGGCGCCGCTGAAGCCACTCAACCGCGAGCGCCTGAACCCGCCACGCCAATACCAGAAATTGTTCCACCCGTAACTGCTTCATCGCCTGACCCGCTGCCAGTTTCGCCTGAAAAGATCGAAAGGGCTCCCGTTATCAATCGACCTGCCGTATCGGTCGATAAGCCGGTAACGAGTCGCTCTCCATTTGCTACTTCAGTACTGGGACTCAACCTGTCGATGGAAGAGTTACAGGCGCAGGAAGCGGCTCTGGAGCAGGAGTTTTCCGCTCGTTTCAAACGCGCGGTTGCAGCAACTCGCGATACCCTCTCTGATCGACTTGATACAGTATTCAGTGGTCGCAAGCAGATTGACGAAGAGTTGCTGGACCAACTTGAAGAAGTATTGATCGCTGCCGATATCGGAGTCACCACGACCCTGGAAATTCTTGAGACCGTTCGCCGCGGCGTGGCGAGAAATCAAATCAATGATCTCGACGCCTTGAAGCAAGCGATTAAGGACGAGTTGCTGCATATCCTGCGAGGGTCTGAAAACCAGGGTGTAGCGTCCGAAACTAACGTCCCTGAAAACGTCACTCCTTACGTGATGATGATTGTAGGTGTCAATGGTGTTGGCAAAACGACGACTATTGGCAAGCTGGCCCAGCGTATCAAGGCTGAGGGTAATGATGTACTCATCTGTGCAGCTGATACGTTTCGCGCCGCCGCCTCGGATCAGCTTGCTATCTGGGCTGAACGAACGGGCGTTCCTTTGATTCAGCAAAAAAATGGAACGGATCCCGCCGCAGTTCTTTTTGATTCGCTTAAAGCCGCGAAAGCAAGAGGCTCGGATGTGCTGATAGTCGACACTGCCGGTCGTCTACACACCAAGTCAAATTTGATGGCCGAGCTTGAGAAGATGAAACGTGTGGCTGGACGCGAAGTCGAGGGTGCGCCGCACGAGACCTTGCTCGTAGTGGATGCCGTTACCGGCCAGAACGGCCTGGAACAGGCCCGGCAATTTCTAAGGGTCGCCGGCGTAACGGGAATTGTTTTGACTAAGCTCGACGGTACGGCCAAGGGCGGAATTGCTGTCGCCATTGCCAGAGAGTTGAACTTGCCCATCCGCTACGTGGGGATCGGTGAGAAGGTCGATGACCTTGTTGTGTTTGATCCAGAACTTTACGTGTCTGGTCTATTTGGGAACTGACACTCATTAATAACTCTGTGCCTGTAACTTCCACATTGACAGAATCGACAACTGCATTCACTGAGAAGGACCATCGCATGATGGCCCGAGCGCTTGATTTGGCAGAGCAGGGAATTGGTCTGGTTAGTCCTGGTCCATTGGTTGGTTGTGTCGTCGTTGATCAAACCGGCGAGGTTGTGGGTGAGGGCTTTTACGTCTTTGAGCAGGTTCAGCACGCCGAAACACTGGCTTTGGCTCGAGCTGGCGAGCGCGCTCGTGGCGGTACCGCTTATGTTTCGCTCGAGCCTCATGCTCATCACGGACGCACGCCTCCTTGCACCGACGCTCTGATTGCCGCCGGCATTCGTCGAGTCGTTGCTCCGATCCAGGATTTAAATCCGAAGGTTGCCGGCCGCGGTTTCGAACATTTGCAAAACGCTGGTATTGAACTGCAAACGGGCCTCATGGCCACCGAAGCCAGCCGGGTGAATGAGAAGTATCTTCACTTTATGCGTACGGGATTGCCTTTCGTGCACCTTAAGTTGGCTGTGACTCTGGACGGAAAGATCGCGACAAGGACTGGCGATTCGAGATGGATTGCCGGACCAGAAGCAAGAGCCCGGGCGCACGAGCTGCGTCATGAATCGGACGTGATTCTCGTTGGTGCAGCGACCGCGAATATTGATGATCCACTATTAACTGATCGTTCCGGCCTTCCCCGGAGGCGTCCATTGGTTCGTGTCATACTTGACGACAAGTTGAATGTCAGGTCGGATTCGCAACTTGCTACATCGGCTAGTGAGGCGCCGGTGTTGGTGTTCACCGGTAAAAATGATCGAGCGGTTACTTCGAAACTGGAAGCACTCGGAATCGAAGTGGTCGATATAGATCCGCATGAGCCGGCCCGTGTATTGAAAGAGTTGGCTTCGCGATCGTTGCAGAGTGTTTTACTCGAAGGCGGTGGAAAGATTGCTGGTTCGTTCCTCGATTCAGGCTTAGTCAACAAAGTGACTTTCTTTATTGCGCCGAAGATGGTCGGCGGAATTGAAGCTCCCACGGCTATTGCCGGACACGGAGTGGGACGAATGGCTGAGGCTTTGACTTTGGAGAATATCGAACAAGCTCAGCGTGGAGCGGATATCGAAATCACTGGTTACCCTCGAAGACCGGAGGAAAGAAAGGATGAAGGATACTAAAGAACATAAGCCTTCACCTTCGGTTGCACCCCATCCTTTAAAGCGTCTCGGTCAGCACTTCCTAACAGATCAAAATATCATCAAGCGAATAGTTACCGCCTTAAGTCCGAGAAGCGACGAAACGGTGATCGAAATTGGACCAGGCACCGGTGCGCTGACCCATCAACTCGTAGGCTCCGTGGGTCGATTAATAGCTGTTGAGTTTGATAGAAATCTTGCCCCGGTACTCGAGCAACGTTACGGAGCTAATAGTAATTTCACCCTGGTTCGCGCTGATGCGCTTGAAGTTGATTTCTGTTCGCTCTTAGACCAGACAGCAAAAGCGCGTGTGATCGCAAATCTGCCATATAACGTTTCAACAGCCATTCTGCAGCGGCTGATCTCGCACCGTAGGTGTCTTTCAGAGATGGTGTTGATGTTGCAGAAAGAGGTGGTGCAGCGAATGGTGGCTCTACCCGGAGGAAAAGAGCGCGGATATTTATCGGTGCTGGTGGAGGCTTATTGCGAAACGGAAGCGTTGTTTGATGTCTCGCCCGGTGCGTTTCGGCCGCCTCCGAAGGTCTGGAGTACGGTAGTGAGGGTGAAGTTTAAAGAATTATCGGAGCCGGGTGGTGATGAAATACTGTTTATAGCAACTGTCAGCGCGGGTTTTGCACAAAAGAGGAAAACAATCCTGAATAACTTGCGTAATGCGACGGGTGCGTTGCAGGAAGTGCTGAAACGAAATGGCGGAGCAAGCATTGTTCTGTGCAAGGCAGAAGTTGAATTGCAACGAAGGGCCGAAACTTTAACGCTCGCCGAGTGGGACAGGATTGTTCGAGCGATGAAGTGAGGCCGGTGGGGCCCCTGGGCTTTAGCACGCGACCATTACAGTACCGCGAGCCAAGCGATCGGATGCCACACTCAATCTTCCGCTGCGATTAAACGATCGCTTTGTTGAGTGTGGCATCCGGTTGCTTCGCTCGCGGTACTGTAACATGGCCAACCTACCCTTATCTCTCGTGCACGGTGACGCGTATGGCGTGCCTGGGTCGCAAAGACAGGACAGGTAATACTTCGGCTGGATGTTCTGACTCGAGCGAAAACCTGTAACGCTGCCCAATCGTCGCCAACACCAGCACGACTTCCATCATCGCAAAGTAATTTCCAATACATTGCCTTGGACCACCGCCAAATGGGAAATAAGCATACTTGTGCAATTGCTGCGTGCTCTCAGAATTCCATCGCTCGGGTATGAACTCGTTTGGTTGTTCAAAAAAGCGTTCATCTCGTTGCGTGGCCCACTGAAAAGCAAACACCTGGCTGCCTTTCGGCACTCGATAACCGGCGATCTCCGTATCTTCAATCGCTTCGCGCCCAACTGCATATGCGGGCGGATAGAGACGCATCGTTTCTCGAGCAATCATGTCCGTGTAAGTCAACCTTGGTAAGTCTGCAACCTCGGGAGCGCGACCTCCCAATACTTCATCCAGCTCTCGCAGGAACTTCTTTTCGACGACCGGATGAGTCGCCAGTAAGTACCAGGTCCATGAAAGAGAGAGAGCAGTCGTCTCGTGTCCCGCCAGGAACAGCGTCATCACCTCGTCACGTAGCTGACGGTCAGTCATCTGAGTTCCGTCTTCGTCCTGGGCCGCAAGCAGCATCGACAACAGATCGCCCTGATCAGCTCCGCTAGCCCGGCGTTCGCCGATGATTCGAAATACAATTCGATCAATTTCGCTTACCATGCGGAAGTAACGTCTGTGGGCGGGAGTGGGTAAACGGTTATCGAGGATCCACTTCAAAGTAGCTTGCGAGGCGAACGGCTTAACTATCTCAGGAAGAATTTGCCCAACGTGATCGGCATCTTTCGAGACGTCTGAGTTGAAGAGCGTCTTTACTACGATTTCCAGCGTGAGGCGCGTCATGTCGCGTGAAATTTCCCTTTGCTCACCGTCTTTCCATCCTGCGATCGCCCGCCTCGCATAATCAACCATTACCTCGCCGTAACTGCTAATGCGTTGCCGGTGAAATGCGGGTTGAGCAAGTCGACGTTGCCGGCGCCAGAAATCCCCTTCGCTCGTGACCAGTCCGTTACCAACAAGGCGGTGAAAAAATGGTGAGCGCAGGGAACCGGCTTTACGGTAGCTGCGCGCATTCGTCGCCAGGAGTGTTTCGATGTCTTGCGGATTGTAGAGAAAGTAAGCGTAAACATAGAGAAAGCGCGATCTTACAACGTCGCCATATTGACGGCATCTCTCGATAAATCCGAGGGTGTCGCGATTGAACTCAGGCATAACTCCGAGGATGGAACGCCCTTTTGGACCAGGTGGTAGAGGCAATCGTTTCCGACTGGTCGGCGTGGCGGTTAATTGTTCCTCAACCTTCATTCTTTATCCCTGCTTGTTTTAAGGAAGTCGCGATAGATTCCAGGATCGCTGTTCTCAATTACTACCGCTCCTACTATTTTCTGATAGAACTCCACGGGACCCGCCGCGCCGATGATTCCGTAGACATATCCCAGCTCTCTGAGTCCTTCCATGCAGGCCAAGACAAGCGACCGACCGATGCCTCGCCCTTTTACCTGGTCCACGACGCCCATTGGTCCAAAGAAAGCTCTCCTGGTGCATTCATACGCAGCAAAGCCAACCACTTGACCATCAAGCGTAGCAATAAGGACAGAGACCGGCTTATTAGCGAATCCGACCGACGCTTCGTCAGACCAACTACGAGAAAAGTTGCGTTCAATAAATGTTCGAACCGGGGTTAATTCAAACGGTTGGGCCCGGCGAATAACAACATCAGCTTGAACATCGCTCTCAAACCGAGGGATGTTTAATAAGTTCACTAGTAAGTCAGGCATCCTGAAGTTTTCATACCCTTATATGAAGGTTTTTTGCGCATATGCTCTTTCGGACGTCTATTATCCGATCTTGACCGACAGCATTGATATAGAGCCTCCGTCCATTCCTTCAACTGGAAATGTCAGTTCATCTTCCGCTCGACGCAAGCCAACTATGTAGAGTAGGGGAAGATAATGTTCGGGCGTGGGTACGGCGAGTTGTGCTTCACGACCTAACGTTTCGTACTCGACTAGTAGTTCGTGCGTGCCGCTAATCAGGTTCTGCTTAACTTTGTCCTCGAAGCTCGTGGCCCAGTCGAAAGCCTGTGTCACATGTCGGCCCCACGCGTAGGAGTGCAGGTTGTGAACAATATTGCCACTGCCAACGATGAGTACCCCTTGTTCGCGGAGAGGCATTAGGCGCTCCGCGAGACTGTAGTGAAACTCGGCGGGCTTGGTCTCGTCTATGCTTAGTTGGACCACCGGAATGTTAGCTTCAGGGAAGGCGTGACAAAGAACGGACCATGTGCCGTGATCAAGACCCCAATCCTCATCGAGCTTCACGGCGGTGGGTCTTAACAAGTCTGCGACGTGTTGCGCGAGCTCGGGATCTCCTGGTGCTGGATATTGGACCTGATAGAGTTCAGCGGGGAAGCCACCAAAATCGTGAATCGTTTTCGGTTGGAGCATCGCCGTGACACGCGTTCCTTGAAGATACCAGTGGGCCGAGATACAGAGGATGGCTTTGGGTGCTGGAATCGAGCGTCCAAGGGCGGACCAGGCTTCGGAATAGACTGTCTTTTGAATAGCATTCAGCGGATTTCCGTGACCAAAGAAGACGGCGGGCATCAACGCAGGATTCGAAGTCATGAGTCAATTATGGTCACAGATTACTCATTTGTCATTCAGGTGGGTCGAACGACAACTTTCGCTGCGTGTATTCATTCCTTTAGTGTGAGTTGGTGTGTATTCGTGGACCGACTATGCAAAAGAAATGATCCACGAACTAACACGAAAATGCGAATGAAGGCACGAAACGAATGACTAATGACCAATAGCGTTTTTATAACCGCGGTGTCGCCGGTTTAATCGGTTCCGCCCATGCCGGAGCTCCCTTAACCTTTAGCTTGCGCCGGTAGACCTTATCGCCCGACGTCGCATACAACATGTCGAAATTCTCGCCTCCAAAAGTCAGGCTTGAGACCTTGCCGTTAGGAGTTGTAATAATGGCCTGCACTCGACCAACCTGGTCGCAGATTTGAATGCCCATCGGTGTGGCCACATATAATCTGCCGTCGCGATCGACTGTCATGCCGCGGGCGTCGCTCTGGTCCATCGAGTCGAGTGAATGCAACCAATAGTAGCGTTGTTTATTCGTTAGAGTTCCGTCAGCTTGAATCTGATAGCTGTAAACCCAATGAGAAGCTTGATCAGCAACGTAGAGCAAGGTTTTGTCAGGGCTAATAGCGATTCCACTTGCGTGAGTCAAGCCACTATCAACGACGACCTGTTGGCTCTTGGGTTTTATTAACCAGACCTTGCTGGCCCCTTCAAGTCCTGGTTCCGTAAAATAGGTGTTTCCACTAGGACTCGTCACCAGGTTGAATTCCAAGTCGACCGGCGGAGCTGGGGAACCCTTTTCCTTCGAGTCAATTACTATCTTTGTGTTTCTTCGTGCGGTGATCTTAATTGCTTGCCCACTCGATGGTTTTGCGTTGTACGGCGCCACTTTTCCATCAAGCTGAATCTTAAAGGCTCTTTTTGTGGCAATGTCACTGAAGAAGACTTCACCTTGAGCATCCACCGCCGCATTCGCGGTCGTTTGGTAGCCTTCCGAAACTAACTGCCAATCTTCTCCGGGAATCAGGGTGTCTTTCTGCGTCTGATTTTGTGAAGTGCCTTTGTTAACCTTGTTGGGCCAATCCTTCCATAACCACCGAAGCGCATCTGGAAAAATTGCGGTGGCATGCTTGCCGTTATGTGCCCCATCTCCCCATACATGATTTACTTCGTAGCCTGAGAACGTCAGCGCTCGCTCCATTGTCTGATTAGCCATCCACCAATCGCCGGCGTAGATGTTTAGATCGCTCGATCCGTCCTGCATGTAGATGCGAATGAGCTTCGGTTCATATTTCCTGATCAAGCTTGGATAACGCATTCCGCCCCGTAGATCGACATAGGTCCCGATGTTGCTGAAGACCCTTGAGAAGGCATCAGGCCGTTCCCAGGCGGCTGTAAATGCTGCAATCGCTCCGCTCGACTCGCCGGCGATCATTCGATCATTTCCATCATTGGAAAGTCTAATTGCGCGTCCATCACTAGTCTTTTTTGTCTGAACTTCAGGCAGAAGTTCCTCGAGTAAGAAGCGTGCGTAGTTATCGCCGAGCCCGTCATACTCGTAACTACGATTAAATCGGTCGAGCGCCTTGGTGCCGTCTGCGGCCTTCATTATCCCGGGCGTAATAAAGACGCCAATGATGACTGGAACTTCGTTTCTAGAGATCAGGTTGTCGAGAACAATTGGTGACTGGTATTTAATTCCGTCTTGCGTAATCAAGACGCAGGCTGGTTTCTCGGGCTTATATTGCGCGGGGACATAGATCCAGTAATCACGAGTCGTGCCGGGGAATATCCTGGAATTGGCGAAGGTAAACTTCATTACTTCGCCTTTAGGAACATTTGGTTGGACCTTTGAATCTGGACCAGGCTCATAGTTGTCAATTGACTGGCCAGAAGCGCAAACGACGACTGACAAGACCAGAACGCAAATCACCAGGGCCGATAGAAATAGATTGTTTTTTGCGGGCATGATTGGAGCGGATGTTACTCCGTGACGTGGATTTAATGGAGCGTTGCGGAACATATCACAAAGTACTGCCAGATCAAGAAGACTCACTAGGATCTGCAGTCAGGAACGCTGGCAGAGCGGCAATGTGTGTCCTCCACAGAATACTGCAGCTGGGAAGGGTGGAGCTGCCCACAATCAAGACTCACTAGAATCCCACAGTCAGTAAGGGTGGCAGAGCGGCAGATACACTCAGCTTCCATACTCGAACCTGGCGACGCCCCCGCTGACTTGACACATTGGACCACTGAACAGAATTGTTAAGAATCCTCTTGTAAAAAGAGATTTGAATTTAGGAAGTCAGCGGGGACGTCGCTGCAACTGACATTACAAATTTGAGTGGCCTAGTCGCTCTGCCACCCTTCCTGACTGCGGGATTCTGGACAGCTCAACTTCTTCCCAACTGAGATTCCGGGGATTCGACTCATGCTGACTCTTTCTTCTCACCTAAAAGCCCCAGTCGTTCACCATTCGCAGAGATCTTAACCAGGTGTTCTAACCTTCGAATCTGTGTTTCCTCTCGCCTGGCGCTTACCACCCAGAACACTACCAGCCTACGGTATCCAGGAGGCTGAGCGGAGAAAAATTTCCACGCTTCCTTATTTGCGCGGAACGTCTTCAAATATTTCGCAGGCAACTCGCGAGGGGCGTTTTCGAACGAGTAGATCCCGGTACGCTTGTCTTCTTTTTTAGCAAAAGCCGCGAGACCGGACGGCATCATGCGCCCTTCTTTCTTCAGGCGTTCCACATGATCGACATTTATCCGGCTCCAGATGCTTTTAGGTTTCCGGGGTGTAAAGCGAATCGTGTAACTTGTTTCATCGAAGTTCTTGCGGACCCCATCAATCCATCCGAAACAAAGCGCTTCATCGAGAGCCTCAGCGTATGTAAGGGTTTTCTTTCCGCTATTTTTCTTGTGCAGCCCAACCAGCAGCTCAGTCTTCTTATCGTGGTTCTTCTCGAGCCACTTTCGAAACTGGATTGGACTGCTGAAGAATTTTGGCCGCACTTCCACCATCAATTTCTCACTGGCGCCTTGCCTGGCAACCATGACGGTTTGAACGTCGAGTTTGCCAGCCATCGTATCGGCAATATTAACGACTTGATTGAGCGAGTCATAAAGGAAAAATCGATCTTCGACAATTCGTCGCTGGGCCGATGATAATCAGAATGTAAATTAAAACTGGACACCGTATGTGCGACGACGCCTCGTAGTGCGAGTGTATAGTTGTCAGACCGTTGAAAGAAATTCTGTTCCGGATGTGGGTCGGCGACCAGCAATGCACCGCGCCGCGCCAATGTGCTCCCCAGGTTCGAGCGGTCAAAGCCGGTTAGCCAAAGAGTGTTTGCCGGAACTTTTGGGTCTGGCCTCCCCAACATTTCAAACGTGACGTCAGCTACGACGTGGTCCAGTGGCGCCGGACTGTGATCGACAAAATAGCGTGCTCCATAACCGCCACGTTCCTCGCTACCGAAGCAGACAAAATAGACAGTGCGTCGAGGTTTTCTCCCGGTTGCAAGTGCGCGTGCCAGCTCAAGCACAGCCACGCACCCAGAGGCATCGTCATCCGCGCCATTAAAGATCCTATCGCCGCTGGCCGCATCGTTAACGCCGAGATGATCGAGATGAGCACTCAACATGATTGCTTCATTCGCTCGTGGCTCCGAGCCTTTGATAAAGCCCACTGCATTCCACGTCGAGCTGCTTTGAGATGCCTCGGTTGGTCCGCCGAACTCAACTTTAGCGCCTTCGGGAATCGAAATAATTTGATTGAAAGCAGCAACGCTCAGGTTGATAGTGACGAAGGTATTCTCGGCCCTTGATTCTCCGGTTATCCGCGCGCCCAAAGAAGGCAAACGCGCGATCCCGCTCTCTCGATTCTTCTTAAGCTCGTCAGTTTCAAGCATGATAACGCCTGAGGCTGAGGCCGCTCGCGCCTTACGCACGAACTCCTGTCGCTTGTCCTGGGTAGTGTTAACAGATTTCAATACGACGAACGCGCCCTGGCTCGGTATACCATCCTGATCCATGAGCTTAAGGTTGCCGGTGGACTTTGCTGACCGCACAGATGAGGCAAGAAAATCTCGCCCAAACTGCCATTTCTTACTTTGGTCCCCTGCGTCGATTGTAAGAGTTGGAGGTTCGCTGAACTTTTGGGTAGCGAGATCAACTGTCTGCACGTAGCTTCGCGCGCCTGCTGCATCTGTGTCGCCGCCGGGCTCGAGTCCGAACTGGCGGAACATTGAGCCAATGTATTCAGCGGCGACTCGTTCATAGTTGGTACCGCTGCCGCGACCTTGCATTGCATCACTTGCAAGAAATCCGAGTTCCGCTCTTATATTCGATTCAAGAACTGCATCCGGCGCTTTGGGTCGTCTTTGAGCGAGCGTCAGTGGTCCATTGGCGATTGAAATGATGAAGATCAGTACTAACGATTGCGTTCCCTTGCGTGTTCTTACTGGCATATATGGTGACGGTGGAAATTTTCTCTGTGCGACCTCAGTGTTCTCGGTGCCTCTGTGGTTAACAATGCGGATCAAGTTGCGAGACCGGTCAGTACCGAATCGCGGTAGCGTCGGGTGAGTCTCGAGGATCAAGCAGTAGTCAGCATTTTGAGACTCACCCGACGCTACCGCGTTTCGGTACTGACCGATCTCGCATTGCCGATCTGCCACAAAAACATCGTCCGAAAAGCAAGAAGTTGTTGGTTTGTTTCACCGAGAAGAAATAATGATTAGATCAGATCTTTACCTTTACTGTTTTGCCGGTGCGAGCGGCTTCGTAAACGGCGGTGATGATTGCCATGTGAGCTTTACCCATTTCACCCGGTACCGGTGTCTTTCGTCCCGTTATCACGCAATCGGCAAAGTCATCCATCTGTGCAGCCTGCTGATTGATCCATTCAAAATTCATCGGCCCACGACTGGTTGCGCCAACTGCTCCGTTATAGTTGAAGGCGTTTTTCGTCAACTCATACCAGCCCTTACTACCTTCCGCGCGAAAGTTGTTTCCGGATCGATTGAAGCTCGTTACGGCGTCACACCTCGCACCATTCGGAAAGTTCATGGTCCAGCGAAGTGTTTCTTCGACCTCGTTAAAGAAATCAGGTCGTTGTTTCGGATCTTCCTTAGCCGTCACCGAGATTGGCCACGCATTTGCAGCCATCGATGCACTCTGAACCACATAAATGCCAAGATCCATCATCGCCCCACCACCAGCGAGTTTCTTTTCGACGCGCCACTGACGTTGATTCATCACGAAACTGAACTCACCCTCCATCTTCATGAAGGGACCAAACTCCTGCGTCTGGGCCAATCTCATAAGCTCTTTGCGGAACAGATCGTAGTGCATGCGATAACCGACTCCCAGTTGCACTTTAGCTTGCTGGCAAGCCGCTATCATCCGATCACAGTCTGCGACGGAAGTAGCCATCGGTTTTTCAGTGATAACGTGTTTACCAGCGCGGGCAGCACGAATTACAAACTCAGGGTGGAGTGCAGGCGGCGTAACCACATATACGACATCGACGCTCTTGTTTTTGGCAATCTCGTCGAATGACTCGTACGAGTAAATATTCTCCTTCTTTAGATTGTACTCAGACGCCCACTTTTCACCTTTTTCAGGATGGCCAGTGACTACAGCAACTAGTTCACAGAGTTTTGTTTGACGTAACGCTGGTCCAAGTTGTCCGGTTGCATAACCGCCTAGCCCGAGAAGCGCGATACCAAGTTTACGATTGCCAGTTTGGGCCAAAAGGTCGGGCCGGAGAATCAGACCAGCGGTCGTAACAGAAAGTCCTCGCAGGAAATCGCGGCGATTAAATTGGTATTCGCTCATCTGATTGCCTCATTCTTGATGCACAAGGTTAATTGGCTTGCCCAGTTCTGCTGACTTATAGATCGCCTGGACCAACTTAACGCTCCGCCGGCCTTCGGGACCGTCGCAGCGGGGAATCGTGTCTTCACTGATTGCGTGAATAAAGTCCTGTATGATCCGCTTGTGTCCGATGACGTCTGACACAACTGGTGAGCTTGCACTGCGGTTCGTATCATGGGCCTCGTCCGAAAAACCACCCGGAAACTCAGTTTTGAGATCTGCGGCCACAATCCGATCGTGTTTAAAGATTATTGTGCCCTCAGAGCCGGTTATCTCAACTCGTCGTTCATAGCCCGGAAATGCTGAAGTTGCGACCTCCAGGGTTCCGATCGCGCCATTTTCAAATTCCAGTGTGGCCACGAGCGTATCCTCTGATGCAATATCGTGAAGCGCCGTCCGCGACAATGCATAAACACTTCTCACGTCTCCGAAGAGCCACAACAGCAAGTCGATGGTATGAACCCCCTGGTTCATCAACGCGCCGCCTCCATCAAACTCTGGCTTTCCTCTCCAGCCCGATGTCGAGTAGTAGTCGGGCGACCGGTACCACTTGACGTGCGATGTCACCAACAAGATCTTCCCGAGACCGCCGCTGTCTATAAATCGTTTTAGCCGTTCTGCATCAGGCGCAAAGCGATCCTGATAGCAGACCGCGAGTTTCACACTAGCATGCTCACATGCGTCGATTAATGCATCAGCCTTTTCAACAGTAACGTCGATTGGCTTCTCGACGAGTACGTGCAGTCCACTTCCGGCTGCGGCGATACCTTGCTCGGCGTGTAAAGCCGAGGGACTGCCGATGATGACTGCATCCATCGGCTTGTATCTGAAGAAGTTGTCCAGGTTGGTGAAGGGAACTCCACCAAATTTGGCGGCCAGTTGGCGTACGCTTTGAATGTTCCGTCCGGCGAACGCAACAATCTCAATCCCGCCGACTTCCCGGGCAGCTCGAGCGTGAGTTTCGCTGATACCACCACCGCCAAGGATGCCGATGCGAAACATTCTTCAAGTGTTCTACTTGGCCGTAGACGTGTTTGATGGAGCCGCCATCTTCTTTACGTATTTGTCGTACCAGGAGAGATATCTCTCCATTCGATCACGCTGGTAACTTGGTCGTTGAATGCCGTGATTCTCATTTGGATAAATGATGAGCTGTGTGTCGATACCCAAACTGCGAAGTGCCTGGTACATCTGCTGACTACCTTGCACGGGCACGTTAAAGTCGCGCTCGCCGCCGAGAAACAGAGTTGGAGTGCGAATTCGATCCGCATGTAGGAAAGGGTACGAAATCTTGACGTAGGTTTCCCACGCTTTCGGATTCCAGGGTGGCCCAATTTCATAATCGTACTGGATGATGTACTGGTCAGTGCCGTAAAAGGCCACGGTGAATGCAGTGCCGGCGCCGCTCGTGGCGGCTCTGAATCGCGTATCACTTGCGATCAGATAGTCGGTGAGAATACCTCCGTAGCTCCAGCCACCCACGCCTAATCGTTCCGGATCTGCAACGCCCATTTGAATTACATGGTCGACCCCGGCAAGCAAGTCCTGCACTTCATAATTCCCCCAGTCAGCAAAAATCGAGCGGGAAAACTTTTGTCCACGACCGGCGCTGCCGCGATAGTTAACGGCCAACACTGCATAACCATTAGCGGCGAAAAACTGCCGTTCCGCGCTAAAGGAATGTTGGTCCTGGCCATTGGGTCCGCCGTGGATCCTGAGCAGCAAAGGCACTCTTGTGCCTTTCGTATAGCCGACCGGGTATGTCAACAACCCGTTTACTTGGGTTCCGTCTTTGCTCTTGAAGCTCACCTCTTCCGTCGTCGCGATGTCGAGCTCGTTTAGCAGAGCGTCATTTTGATGAGTGATCTGCCTTAGGCTTCCATTCTCAAATGCGTGAATCTCAGAAGACTTCTGATCTCCGCCTGCCAGCACCACTGAACGTCCACCAGCTGAGTTCCAGCTCGATAAAACGATAGGTGGATTCATCAATCGTTCTATGGCGCCTCCGGAGAGTTTGGCCCGGGCCGGATAGACAGAGCGATCATCTGTTACAAAAAATGTGATTGCTTTGCCATCATCGCTGAACTTAGGGCTGGAAATGCCGCGATCGAGATCCTCCGTCGCCTTGAAGCGCGTGATTGCTCCGGTATCGACATTGACGAGCGAAAGGTGGTCCATGCTGTAAGCACCGAACTTCTTTTCGTCGCTGTCCATAATTGCGATCCATTTTGCGTCAGGACTCCATTCTGGTCGCGAACGGCCCGCGCGCGTGTCGGCAGTGGTAAGAGCTTTCTCAGCAGAAGATGGCTTCGCGTTGGCTACGAAGAGTTGGCTCGAGGGATCTCGATCAGGATCGTCCGAATGATTACTCATGAAGGCGATCCGGGTGCTGTCGGGAGACCATGACGGAGCTCCTTCATCCCATTTACTACTGGTGAGCCGGTCAAGTTTTTTGGTTTCGAGGTCGAACAAGTAGATATAGGTGTGGCGTCCGGATAACAGGTAGCCGGCACCATCCAGCTTGTAGCGGTAGCGGTCGATGACGATCGGCTTTGGTACACGCGGAGTAGCCGATGCACCGGGTTGTGGCGAAGGCGCCGGCTCTGACTCGGGATCTGGATCACCGATAACCAAAGCCAGCCGTTTCGAATCAGGTGACCATTCGTACCCCTGAAGTCTGCCCTTCAATTCAGTGAGTTGCCAGGCTTCACCACCACTCCGATCAAGCAACCACACCTGATTGCCGCGCGCCTTTCCTGGTCGCGATGAAGTAAATGACAAGTACTTCCCGTCAGGACTCCAACGAGGCGAGCTTTCACTGTCCTGGCTGAACGTCACTTGCCGGTCGTTCTTCCCGTCCATGCTCACCATCCAGATGTGTGAACTGGATTTGTCGTCTTTTGTATCGACGGTTGCCACCACATAGGCGACCAACTGGCCGTCCGGCGAAACTTGTGGATCGCGTACGTCGCGAAAACGAGTCAAATCGTCGAGCTTTAGTGGCCGGCGAGTCGTCTGAGCAAATATCGCTGGTGCTAATAGAAGTACCAGGAGAAGGGCGATGGTTTTGTGATTCCGAAACATGGATCAAGGCCTCCGGAGCTTAGTCAGGGTGAAACCTTTTGGAAGTAGGTTGCTTGAAGCGGCGGCTTGCGATCAACCCCGCCGAAACTTGACTCGACAGCCAAGCTGTAATGACGAATCAGTTATTACGAATCAGCCGGAAAAAAGTTATTTGCTCTCCTGCTTGAGCTGCTCGTGGTAAAGGCGCTCAAAGCGAGCAATGTAGTTTTTGTAACCGTTTGTATCAACGAATGGATTAGTGCCGGCTTTATCCATTCGCGCCGCCTTCTCCTGCAGATTAAAGAAACCCGCGTGTGGCCCCAGGAAGATGTCGCAAGGCAGCGCCCTCAATGCTTGAAATGACTTTGCATAAGCGTCGGCGATGTCGGGCCAGGGCGCAAAGTTTACCATGTGGACGCCGGGATTTATCGACATGCTGGACACGAAAACCACGCGATACTGCTTCCCATTCTCTGTAACGGTTGTGGTCCATGCGGTGTTACCTGCCGTGTGTCCCGGGGTGACGTGGGCAACAAGAGTCGTATCTCCCAGGGTCACTCGCGATCCATCATTCAGAACGTGATCCACTTTCACAGGTTTAAAAGACCCAATTTGGAAGAACGTTTTTGTCCCACCGCTCTCTAACACAGGAGTGTCTCCCGCTGATGCGAAAACACGCGCTCCGGTTTCGCGCTTCATGTCGGCATGTCCGCCAACGTGATCAAAGTGGGCGTGACTCGAAAGCATGATCTTTATGTCGCTGAGTTTAAAACCAAGCTCGGCAATATTTGCTTTAATAATCGGAGCCGACTCTTCGTAACCGGTGTCGAGCAGAATATGACCATTCGGTGTAACTATTAAGTACGAAGTCACATCGGATGTTCCAACGTAATAGATGTTTGAAATAATCCGGAATGGCTTGAAAAGGCCCGCTTGATCTGATGTTGAGGCCGCCACCGGTTTGTTTTGGGCGGCGGCAATTGACTGGAAAATAATTACCACGCTGAGAATCAGAAGTGTTCGAATGGTTTTCATGAAGTTCGGACAGAATAATTCAACTTGAAAAAAATTGCAGTCTGAAGTCAGCTACTGGATTGACCAGGCGGTTTGGCCGATTGCTCCCACACATCCTGTGTCCAGGTTCTCAACGCTACCGGCAGCAATAAAAGCGCTCATGATTTGGTCGATGCATGGCGCCAGAGAGCTGTACGAATGGCTTCCATATCGAACGACAATATGCTTTCGGTTGGTCAACGCTACTGCTACTTCCTCGCCATTATCAGGAGGGGTGGCGGGATCGAGATAGCCCGAAATCATAAGAACCGGAACGGCGGACTTCACCGGAGATTTGTAGTCACGAGAAACATTGGCGCGAGGCAAAAACGAACTAGCACTCCGGATCTGCTGGTAGTAGTAGTCTTCCATAAACGTGCCGCTCGCGAGTCGTTTTACATCTGAGGGCTTGGTGAAGGGAAGATCCTCTGACCTGACCACCGCCAAAAAGACACCCACGCTGACGCCCGTAGAGAAGCCATCCCGAACGGTGACAATGGATTTTATCAATCCTCCGTAGTTTTCCTCGTGAGCCTCGTGAACTAGTTTGGGTATCTGAGCGATGGTCGAAGTAGATTGCAGAAGACTGCGGAGCGTGGTAACGACAGCGCCACGCGACAATTTCAGTCCTTCGGTCTTGCCGTCCTCGGAGATGTAAGAAACAGCAATTGGTCCTTTGTCGAATCGGTTGAGAAGTTCGACGAATTCTTCCTTGAGTTTTGGATAACTCGCATGGCAATGTTCGTCAGCTTCACAATCGGCGAATACTTTGTCGAGCGACCGCTGAGCGTCCGGTGCGATCACACTTGGAATATTTTCCGACACTGGTGTCACGCCTTTCAAAATCATACTTCGCACTTGCGCTGGATACTGTCGCAAGAAGACTTGGGCTGCCCGTGTGCCGTACGAAGTTCCAAAGAGATTTATTGAAGCGTAACCTAGAGCTTCACGGAGCTCGTTGAGATCCTGCATGGCAATCTCGGTAGTGTAGAAGTGAAGATCCGCGTGGGACTTCCACTCTTTTACGCACTTTTTGATCGGGTCGAGAGGTAATAGGTCATTCAGATGCCCCTGGGTTGATTTCCCATAGAGATCGCAGTTCAAGGGATTCGAACCGCCGCTACCTCTCTGGTCAACTAAAACAATATCGCGCTCTTTACGGACTGTCGCAAAAACACGTGCATAAAAGTCTGCGTGGTCCGTTGCGGCCTGTCCTGGCCCGCCCGCAAGGATGAACAGCGCGTCGGGTCTAGGTGTCTCGATATCCGCAGATAGAACAACCACCTTCAGATTGATCGAACGCCGGCCTGGTCTGGTCCGATTCTCCGAAACCTTGAACGTGCCGCAGAAAGTTTTCCCGTGGACTTCGGCAATCTTGCATTGGCCCAAAATGAGGCGAAAGCGATCAGCCGTCGACTGTGCAGACGAGGCTTGTGAGGATAAGACGAGAATTAGTAGCAGCAGAATTGCGCGCGCGTTAACTTTTGCCATTTATTGGACCAGGGAGGTGGGTGGACGCCATTCACGCCGGAGCAAGCCATAAAAGTAGGCGTCCTGGATCTCTCCGTTGACATGCCAACGCTCACGAAGCAAACCTTCACGCTGAAATCCGAGACGTTCGAGAGTGCGAATAGAAGCAGCGTTGCGTGGATCGACATCAGCTTCCAATCGCCGCAGGTTTAGTTGATTGAATGAGTAGTCGAGGAGCGCCTGTAGTGCTTCGTGCATGAAGCCCTGGCCCCACCTTGCTCTGTTTTGCGCATATCCAAGTTCAGCACGCCCGTTTGAGAGCTCCAGGTTGAACAACGTGGCCGTCCCAATCACGATGTCGTCAGCAAGTGTCGCGACACCCCACTTCTTCATCGATCCGCGAGAATTTGCCAGAGCGATCTCTTCATACAATGATCTTGCCGCCTCTTTATTCTCCAGGGGCGCCGTACTCCAGTAGCGCATCACCTGAGCGTCCGAGAAGATGTCGAACAGAGCATCCACGTCAGATTCGACAAGAGGGCGCAAGCAAACGCGATTTGCATTCAGTCTCGGCAAAGAGAAGTTTTTCATGGGTTTCCGGGATTGTATCACTCTGCGCTGGCTAAGAGATCCCTGGGCCCCAGGTTCAGTTTGAAATGTTGACGTCTCATTTACAGCTGAAGGTGTGATTCAACCTCTCATTCTCCCCAAGCTTCAGCTTGGGGTTATGATACCTGTCTGAAGCATTCAACCGTTTCAACGGCTTATCTGAACCTCACAAAATCCTAAGCCTCGACGCAATTTCGCAAACCGTTAAAACGGTTGCCGAGATTCGGACTGGAGGCCGCTAGCCCCAAGCTGAAGCTTGGGGAGAATGAGAAGTTTGAGTTTTCACACAGTCTCTGAAAGCCCGGTGTGAATGAGATAACAATCGGCTTGCACAGATATCAGAATCGAAGCTACAGTTTTACGAGTTTCCTTTCTAACTTAGTTTTAAGCAATCTTTGGAATCAGTAAGAGGTAGACATGGGATTAATCTTCATTCTGTGCCTCGGTATTCTATCGACTGCTGCAAACGTCACCTCGCAGAACGCAGTCCCGACCTTATTCATTATCGGCGACTCGACGGTAAAGAATTCTGACAAGGGGCTGCAAGGGTGGGGCGATGCCATTGGCGAGTTCTTCGATTTGAGCCGAATCAGAGTCGAAAATCGGGCACGGGGCGGCCGAAGCAGCCGAACCTTTCAAACGGAAGGTTTGTGGGACCAGGTTTTGCAGGAAATAAAGCCCGGTGATTTTGTGCTTATGCAGTTTGGACACAATGACGGTGGTCCAATTAACGATGATGCACGCGCACGTGGCTCTTTGCCTGGAACCAGCAGCGACACCGAAGAGATTGACAATAAGATCACCAAAAAACACGAAGTGGTCCATACGTTTGGCTGGTACATGAAAAAGTTTGTTGCTGATGCAAAAGCCAAGGGCGCTACAGCGGTCGTGCTATCGCCCGTTCCGAGGAATATCTGGATAGACGGGAAAGTCGAGAGAGCCAAGGATAACTACGGGGGTTGGGCTGCGAGCGCCGCCAGCTCGCAAAAGGCGTTCTATATCGATCTGAACGACATCATTGCCGCACGCTACGAGCAACTGGGTCCACAAAAGGTCGGCAAGGAATTTTTTCTGGTGGATCACACCCACACAACACCTGCTGGCGCACGGGTGAATGCGGAATCAGTCGTTACCGGAATTAAGCTCCTGAAAAATTGTCCCCTAACTTCATTTTTGCGTTAGCCTTGGAGTGCGGCGGCCCGGCGCCGCTTTGCTATTTTCGGATCTTGACGCGTCTCAAAATTTTTTGGTCTGATGATTTTAATCGCTAAACTCGACTGCAACTTTGTTGGGAGTCAACTAAAAGAGCCCGGTAGATTCGACGATAACAAAGCGGCGCCGGGCCGCCGCACTCCAAAGGAGAACCAATGCGGGCTGTGGCCGTTTTTGTCTTAACTACGTTGAGTTTTCAATTCAGTTTGGCGAATGTTGCGCGGGGTCAGGGTCAAGTCAGTGCAAACGCGCGAACCTCGTTTCCCCTCTGGCAAAACAAAACACCTGGTGCTCAGGGACAGTCAGTCGACGATATTCCGACTCTGACCCCTTACTTGCCGAAGAGTAATGCTAACGGTGCTGCCTTCATAGTTTGTCCCGGCGGTGGTTATGCGCACCTCGCCGATCACGAAGGTGGACCAGTTGCCGAGTGGCTGAACTCAATCGGCATTACTGCGTTTGTTTTGAAGTACCGGCACGGTCCTCGTTATCAACATCCAATTCCTTTACAGGACGCAGCCAGGGCGATTCGGCTTGTTCGATCGCGCGCAAATGAGTGGCATATCGATCCAAACCGCATTGGGATCCTCGGCTTTTCCGCGGGTGGGCACCTGGTATCTACTATTGGAACGCATTTCGATGCCGGGTCGGCGAACGCGACTGACCAGATAGACCGAGTGAGTTCACGCCCGGATCTGTTGGTCCTGATATATCCCGTGATTAGTATGGGTCGATTCACGCATGCCGGGTCTAAGAAAATGTTACTGGGCGAGAACCCTTCCAATGACCTGGTAACGTTGCTCTCAAATGAGTTGCAAGTCACGAAAGACACACCGCCAACTTTCCTGGTCCATACGGCGAACGACAAAGCGGTTCCGGTTGAGAACAGTTTGATGTTTGCCGAAGCGTTGCGTAAGGCAGGAGTTGAGTTTGAACTCCATGTCTACGAAAGAGGAGAGCATGGATTCGGTTTAGCTCCAAAGGATCCAATTCTCTCGACTTGGCCTGATCGTTGTGCCGCCTGGCTTCACCTGCACGGATTTTAAGACCTGTAGACACCACGGAGAACTTAATGGCCAAACCTAACACTCGACTCGACCGCCGAAGTTTTATCAAGGAAAGTTGTGTGGGCGTTGCTGGGATCGCAGTACTTTCAGGAGCGGGCGACAACCTCTTCGCGCAAAAGTCACTGGTTGGGCGCAAGGTTTTTGCGCTCAACCACAAATGGTTATTCAACGCAACAAACGTCGCAGGTGGAACGAAGAAAGCTTTCAAGGATTCAAGTTTTACGCGAGTCACAATCCCGCATACAAACAAGATGCTTCCCTGGCATGGCTTTGACGATAAGGACTATCAGTTTGTCTCGTTATACCGCAGGCACTTTACCGTTCCGAATGGCTTGCAGAATCAGCGAGTCTTTATCGATTTCGGTGGCGTGATGACGGCGGCCAGGGTGACCTTGAACGAGCACTTTCTCGGCGAGTATCGTGGGGGTTACACGCCTTTCTCATTTGAAATCACGGAACAAGTAAACTGGCGAGGCGACAACGTACTGGTGGTGGAAGTTGACTCAACCGAACGCCGCGAGATTCCGCCGTTCGGAGGAGAGATCGACTACCTAACATTTGGTGGTATTTATCGCGATGTATCGTTGAGATTTGTGCACTCGACCTACATCGAAAATGTGTTTGCGAAACCGGTAGATGTTCTTAAGGAAAACCGGCGGTTAGACGTGCGCTGCTACATCAATAGCAAAACCACCGGCGCCCGCTCTCTTAAGGTTGAGTTACTAGATGGACCAACAGTTCTTTCTTCGACAACAGCGACGGTTGCCGGTGCAGGTCCATTCCAGGATGTAACGCTGCAAAATTTGGCCGGGATACAACTGTGGGACATCACCAGTCCCCGGCTCTATCAAGTTCGCGTTACGCTGCTCGAAGATGAGAAGAGTGTCGATTCTTACGAGACAAGAACTGGGTTTCGCGAGGCGAAGTTTACGCCTGAAGGTTTTTTTCTGAACGGCAAACATCTGAAGCTTCGTGGTCTAAACCGGCACCAGACTTATCCGTTTGTGGGCCAGGCCATGCCCGCGCGAGTGCAACGGCGCGATGCATGGATACTTAGAAAGGAATTGAAGTGCAATATTGTTCGTACGTCGCACTACCCGCAATCACCTCATTTTTTAGATGCCTGTGACGAGCTTGGCTTGATGGTCCTGGAGGAGATCCCCGGGTGGCAACACGTCGGAGATCAGGCCTGGCAAGATCTTTCGGTTGACTACGTCGACGCCATGATCAGGCGCGACTGGAATCATCCAGCCATCATCATTTGGGGCGTGCGTGTGAACGAGTCGGGTGATTATCACGACTTCTACTCCAAAACGAATAAGGTTGCTCGAAGCCTGGACGACTCGCGGCCAACTGGTGGCATCCGCAACAAGTATGATTCAGAGCTACTCGAAGACGTCTTTACGATGAACGACTTCCAGATCCCGTTACGTCGCCCGAATCATCCGCTCTATCTAAATACCGAGTTCATCGGCCACATGTACCCGACGAAGCGGCACGACAACGTTGAGCGTGTCACCGAACACTCGATGCGTCATGCGCGGGTCCACAATCAACTGGCGTCGGACAAGGCGTATGCGGGAGGTATTGGTTGGTGTGCGTTCGACTACAACACCCACGCGAATTTTTGTTCGACAGATAGGGTTTGCTATCACGGTGTGGCCGACATCTTCCGAATTGCCAAACCCGCGGGAGGTTTTTACAAATCGCAATGCGATCCGAAGGAAGAAGTGGTTTTGGAGCCAGCCTTTGATTGGTCGCGCGGCGATCGCAACGAGAGCTTTACGACCGCCATGGTCTCTTCCAACTGCGAAGAGCTAAAGATTTATATTGGGACCCGTTTGGTTGCAGAATTAAAGCCAGACCGTGAGACCTTTCCCAATCTACAATATCCGCCATTTGTAACTAACCTGCGCGACGGGTTTCGTAAAGGCTGGGGAGACCTGAAACTGGAAGGGTACATCGGTGGGAAGAAGGTGATAGAGAAGCAGATGTCTGGACGAGGCGCTGACCGGCAGTTGTTGGTCCAACCAGACGATACGGAATTGATTGGCGATGGAATAGATGCCACTCGGGTAGTTTTCAGAGTAACAGATGAATACGGAACGGGACGTCCGTTGGCAAATGCTGCTCTTCAACTAGCGCTCAGTGGCCCAGGCGAGATAATCGGAGAGAATCCATTTGCATTATTCGGAGGGGTAGGAGCGGTCTGGATCAAGACAAAGGAAGCGATAGGTGTAATCAAGCTGACGGTGACTCACGCTATTCTGGGAAGTAAGACCGTTACGTTACAAGTGGTGGCTCCGAGGGTGCGGCCCGTGATCTAGGCGATTAGCCATTGATCATCGGCCATTGATCATTAGTCATTTTTTTTCTCTGTGCGATCTCGGTGCTCTCTGTGACTTTGTGGTGGTGAGAATTGACGGCCCAGGGTTTCCACCACAGAGTCACAGAGAGCACTGAGATCGCACAGAGAAAGTTACTTCGACTTGCCCGCCAAGGTTCGCTTCAGGACTTCCATCAGATCAACAACTTTGCCTTCAGATTTATCAGATTCCTTGATCTGAACGACATTACTCGTCTTTGTTTCCTTCTTCTTCACGAGCTTTAAGAGCTGTGCAGTTTCCTGGTCCTTCTCTGGAGTGAACGTCCGTTTTGCCTTCTTCTTGATCAGCGTCTCAAACTTCCGAACGGTCGCAGCATTAGTCTTCGGCGTTTCCGGTAAGCCCACCTGTTTGGCCGATCGTATTTCATCGGGAAATCGCATGGTCTCAGCTCTGAGAATTCCGTGGTCCGAAAAGATTGCTACGGGATATTCCTTGCCTCGCATTACGAACGTTGCGATGCCCACGTCGCCTCGTTCCTTCATCGCTTCTGCCAGCAGTTTGTACGCTTTCTCGGAATTGCCCGCAGGACTCAGGAAATACCCACGCTCGAAATAGACCGCGGGAATCGTCTCCTCTTTTACGAAAAGGGTGAGATTAATATCCCTCGTTTTCTCTGGTGCCAAGCGTTCCAGTTCTTCATCAGTAATCGTCACAAACTTATCTTTGTCGATCTCATAACCTCGAATCATATCGTCGGCTTCAACATCTTTACCGGTCTTCTCGGAATAGTAACGGCGCGACAACGGTTCACCTTCTGGTCCAATCATTCTTAAAGGCGCACGATTGGTTCGCGTCGCCGGATAGAGATTCACTGGAACACTCACCAGTCCAAAAGTGATTGTGCCCGACCAAAACGGCCGGACGCCTCCGCCACTTTCTTCATCCGAGACACTGCTGTGTCGACGAGTAGCGGGATGAGTCACACCTGAACTCTTTTTGGAGCTTCTTTTAGGCAGCGCGCTTTCCTTTCTTCAGCGACTCGATGCTCTTCGCAAGGGCGCTGTCTAGCGATGTGGTTTGGCGTTTGGTCTTCACGGCACTGAGGCGTGGTGCGTGACCCTTGGCCTTCTTTGCGATGAAATCCATAACGCGCTCGCGATACTCATTCTTATACTCAGCTGGATTAAACTCGCCCTCCAACATGCTCACCAGGTGCTTCGCGAGCTCTACTTCTTTCTTGCTTGGCGCAGTGCCGGCCGGCTTTGGCAATTGAGCGGCTGACACAACCTCTTCCGCGTTTCTAAGAGTCGAAAGAATCAGATAACCATCCTGGGCGCCCAGCGCACCAGTGTAGGTTTTATTCCTCATGGTCCAATGGGCAATTCCTTCACGTTCCTGGTTTGCCAGCGCCTCGGCGAGCGCAAAGTAGTTATTCGCATCGCCGTCTGGGCCAAGATAATAAGGACGCTCGTAAAACTGTTGCTCGATGGCATCGATTGGAACAAAGGAAGAGATCTCAATGTCTCTTGAGGCTTTTGGTTTCAACGATTCGAGATCTGATTCCTCAAGAATTACAAATCGTCCTGGCTCAATCTCATAACCTTTTCTGATTTCGGTGTCGGGAACATCTTCACCGCTCTCCGGCTCGACCATGTGTTGCTTGACGCGTTTTCGGCCACTGTCGAGGATGTGGAACCTGACGGTCTTGTCCTCGATTGCAGAGTACAATTTGACAGACACTTTCGCGGTGCCCATTTTTAAATCGCCTTTCCAAATTGCTCTTGCTGCCATAAACGTTCAGCCCTCCTCCTCAGAACTTGAGCAAGGTACGCAGATTATTGAGGTGGACTCAATAGTCACGCAGTTGGCACAAGCAGGACCATCGCAATCACTGCACCGGCACTCCGTCTCGTAAATGTACAACTGATGGCAGATCGAACAGACCTCTGTACCGGTTTCGAGCCACCACGGCGCTGACGTTGTAGTCTTCCCCATCTTCAATATTCCCCTTTGCACGTTGAGTTCCAGAAAGTGTCGGTAAAATCCTATCACGTCCATTGGCAGAACTCTTGCTTGTGTTCAGAAAGATGGTCGCGCCCGCTATATCCGGGCTTGAATTGATGATGGGTGTCGCCGCACTAGCCGGTCTCGTGATCGTGCGGTTCTACTATCTGCCCGGACGCGAAAAATAAGGGAAGGTGACAACTCGCTTGCGACGTTGAGTGTTCTTTGACAGGCCCAACATTGTCAGAGGAATTACCAGCCGGTGTGAATCTTCCATTGGTCAACGACCTTTCCATTTTCGACGACGGAATAATAAGGATGCTGGGCGGCAGTCAGGCAGGAATGATTTGCGAGCACTCGAACGCGAGTGCCAACCTTGAACTGCTCCAGATTAATTGCATCACCAACATGAAACACTCCGTGTTCCTGTGAAACAGAATCGATCGTCAATCCCAGATCACGTCCTGTTAGATCTAAGATCCTGCCGTATCCGCACGCCGCATCAAGGTCAACTGCGCCGCGATCCTTCGAAAGAGCAATCGCTCCCGCATCAACGATGACCTTTCGCCGTGTGGTATCGCGGTGGGTGACGGAAGCAAGAACGGTCAGCGCACAGTCATCAAAACTACAACTTCCCAGTGTTGCCTGGAATGCATCGAAGAAAATGTAGTTTCCGGGACGCACTTCGTCGATTCCTTCGAGATGATCGACGCTCGTGATGGTTGGAGTCGAACCGATACTGACGATGGGCACTTCCCCAACAGTGCTTCTTAATTCGCCGGCGAACTGGGCCATCAGATCGCGCTCGTGACGTGCGAGCTTCAGCACGTCTTCCATTGAGTGACAGTGATACGAGTGACCAGCGTGAGTGAGAATCCCACCGAAAATGAGATTTGAGGAACCGGAAAGTCGCCTGACTATCTCGAGCGCTGAAGGATTAGTAGGTTCTACGCCACATCGGTGATATCCACAATCAACTTTCAAAAAGACGTTGAGCTTTACTCCAGCATGCCGGGCTGCGTCGTTCAAGATTGATGAGGTTTCGAGATCGTCGGTTATCAGCGATAGCTCCTCACAGGTCCTGGATAACTCGATAGCTGCTGGGAATTTTCCCGGCTCGATCGGAATGGCGTAGGTGATTTTTGTGAAGCCTTCATTCGCAAATGCTCGCCCCTCAGCCAGGGTCGAGACTGTGACTGCTCCTGAATGGCCCTGGGTTTGAATGCGAGCTACTTCAATGCATTTATGAGTCTTGATGTGTGGTCGCAAATCAGCGCCAAAATTCTTGACGCGTTCGGTCATCCGGCAAGCGTTATTTTTGACTTTATTTAAATCGAGAATGAGTGCGGGTGTTTTAAGTTGTTCCGGATCCATAGAGTGTGTTCGAGTCGAAGATTTGTTACGTCCACCAAGTTTAGCTCATTTCGTGACTCTTCTGGCTGTCATCTTTGGGGAGCTTAAACATTCAACTTCCCAGAATCCTGCAGTTGGGAAGGGGGCAAAGCGGGTCAGACACACAACTTCCCAGACTCGAACCCAGCGACGGCCCCGCTTAACTGCACAATTGGACCACTGCCTTTGAAATAAAGTTGAGAATGTAATGAGTCAGCGGGGGCGTCGCGGGATTCGAGAGGGCATCATGAGTGTTCGCCGCTCTGCCACCCTTCCCAACTGCGGGATTCTAGTGAGTCCCCGTCCACTACCCTTTTCAACCTGGAGATTCTAGAGCGAGCATGATCTCCGGTTCACTTGAATAAGAAAAGGCGGTCGAGGTCGACCGCCTTTTCTTACTTCATATTTGTCGCGTTGGGATTAGTAACCGCGGAAACCATCAGCATATCCGTTTTCAAATGCATCCCGGAAATACCGTCGATAAGTTTCTCGATCACCTAGTTTTGAACTGTAATCCTTAGTAGCTTTCTCAAAAGCATTACTGTTCTGGAAGTCATAGCGACGATTATGTCTTACATCATCGCGCCCCTTCTTGTTACCTTCATTGTAGCCGGCGTTGAGTGCTGTCTGCCTCAACTGCTGCGAGCCACCATAGTTTCGATACCCGTCCGAGCTGCGACCACGACGCTGGTAATTGCGATCTCTATAGTCGCGATCGCGATTCTGATCGTTACGGTTACGATTGTCTCGATCTTGTTGGTAACGTGGATCGTACCGATACTGTGCTTGCGTATTAACTGTAGAAACGATTCCGATACCCAACAATAGTGAAAGTACGAATCCGGTTCCAACTGTCTTCTTTACAAACTGAGTGATTTTCATGCTTCAACCCTCCTACTAAACACCACTGGAGCAAGGGCCATGCCGCAGCTCTTGAGACGAGATGTGTGAAAGGTAAAACTCGAAGTTTGGTAATAAATAAACGGTACCTGGCCCACTAAGTTGACGGATGGTCTACCTGCGGCAGTGACTGTTCATATACGACTTCGTGCACTACAGCCTTACTCTGCCTCATTAGGTCGCGAACAGCTAAATTTGACTTATTCTGTGCAACCTTTGTGTCCTCAGTGACTCTGCGGTGGGCCGCCTCGTCAGAAACAAGCTTCGCTGTTGGGTGAAAGACAAATATCTGTCAAAGTTTTTGGATCAAGAGTTCGCGGATTTCGTTGTCGTTGAACATCCCATCGGTTCGCTGGGCGTAGGCACAATGCATTTCGAGAGTCCCATCTGCGAACGTCATGCTCATCGCAGACTTGTCTTTTACATTCTTCAACTTGATAAGCTTGAGGCCTTCTCTTACCGCTTCCTTTCCGAGGTCATCCTGGCAAATCACTCGCAGGGCCATGTTAAGACGATGGCATGAGATGTTGTCGATGAAGTTTAAGCCTTCGAGATCGTCAGAGAGGCTGTCCCAATCAACTTCATATGGAATTGCTTTACCGCAAATCTCTTCAATCTCTTTCACACGTTCAGGGAAAGTTGTTTCCTGTAGTTCTTTGATTTTTCTTCTCTCGTTAAGGCCCATAACAAGCTCCTTTTGGATAGGGGTTTATCGGCGAAACAGTCTGCATAAGCATTTACGAAGATGCAAGGCCCGACTTCTCCCGGTTCCTCTGTGTCTTTCTAGATCGATGCCCAAAACTCACTGTATGTAACATAGCGTCGCGGAGTGACGCAGAGAGATGCAGACTGGCCGTCGTCCGATTGCTGGGTCGCGGTACTGTCAGACCGAATAGCGGTCAGACCTCTGGCGCCCTAGGGAAGCCACAAAGTCGCAATAGACTTGAAATCCCTTCAACATCTTGTTCACCCTTCCGCACGTGAAAACGCACGGACACTATGATAACTTTCACTATCAAGCCAGCCCCCTGTAACGGGCCAACTGCGGCAAGGAAACTAGTCGGCTAAAGTACAGGGCTTAAAAACACGGACAGGCAGTAAAGTTCAAAGGAAAACTGCGATTGTTGGTACGCCCACGGGACTCGTGGTGTGCGCCAATCGCTTTGATCATGACGCCCGAGAGATTTCAATTAATCTCACAGATTTACCATGAGGCGCTCCGGCGCCCGGAAGGTGATCGTGACTCCTTCCTGGAGGAACGGTGTGGTCCCGATCAGGAACTTCGTCGCGAAGTCGAGTACTTACTCTCCGGGGGCAAAGATGCTGAGGCAGAAATGCTGTCCCGGGCTATGAAAGAGTCTGTCAGAAGACTATCCGACGAAAGTCCTCTGTCACTCCTGGGTCAAACGTTGGACCACTACCAGGTTGTGTCGTTGAGCGGCAAAGGGGGTATGGGCGAGGTCTACCGCGCACGCGATATTAATCTGGGACGGGAAGTTGCAATCAAGCTCTTACCTGAAAGCTTTCCCTCGGGTCCTGACCGCTTACGCTTTGAAAGAGAGGCGCGTGCAGCCTCGGCCCTGAATCATCCAAACATACTGACCATTCACGACATTGAACAGGTCGACAAGTATCGCTTCATTGTTTCTGAATTTATTGATGGCGATACTCTGCGCAAGCGTTTGACCAAGGGTCCAATGCGAGTCAGCGAAGCGTTGGACATTGCCAGCCAGGTGGCGAGCGCCCTGGCAGCAGCGCATGACGCTGGCATCATGCATCGCGACATCAAGCCAGAAAACATAATGCTCCGGCGAGATGGTCTGGTTAAGGTCCTCGATTTCGGATTAGCAAAAGGCACCGAGTCGGCGCTTACCTCTACGACACCGGAGCAGTCGACAGTCGAATTTTTTGAAACTGATGCGGGCATGGTCCTTGGTACCTCCGCTTACATGTCCCCTGAACAAACGCGTGGACAGGCGGTGGATGAGCGGACCGACATCTGGAGTCTGGGAGTCGTCTTGTATGAGATGATTACAGGCACACAACCTTTCACCGGCGAGACAAAGAGTGATGTGATCGTCTCGATCCTGCAAAAGGAACCTGCCGCTCTCAGAGATCGGACTTTCTCGAGTGAGCCTGCCTTAAAGCGCATCCTTCAAAAGGCGCTTCAGAAAAACGTTGCTGAACGGTACCAGTCCGCAAAAGACCTGCTAGATGATCTCAAGGCCTTGCGACAGGACCTTGATACGCAAAAGATGATCAAGCCAGTTGCCGGAGCCTCGGCACGCTCCCGCGCGATCACCTATCTCCTGGTGGCCGGAATCACTGCGGTTGCGGGTTTTGCGATCTACTCGATCATCGCTCGAAACTTGCCACCTACCGCATCGCCTGCGGCTCGCTGGACGCCATTTACGTCTTATACCGGACGTGAGCAACAACCTTCATTTTCACCGGACGGAAAACAGATTGCTTTCTCATGGAATGGCGATAAAGGTGATAACTTCGATATCTACATTAAACTGGTCAACTCAGAGTCCAGGCCACTTCGACTCACGTCTGATCCGGCGGAAGATATCTATCCTGCGTGGTCACCCGATGGCACGCAGATCGCTTTTGTTCGGCACGAAGGGCCACAAATAACCATTTTCACTGTACCGGTACTCGGCGGGCAGGAGCGCAAACTCTATTCAGGCACTTCGGCATTCTATTCATTGTACGAATTCGGAAATGCTCTCTCGTGGTCGCCTGATGGTAAGTTCCTGGCGTTCTCAGGTCAGCCTGGACCACGACAGCCAAATGGCATTTTCTTACTTTCAACTGAAACTCTGGAGAAGAGACAACTCACTAAACCTCCCGAGGGCTTTCTCGGTGATTCGACACCGGCATTTTCTCCTGATGGGAAGCTACTTGCTTTTGTAAGAGGGGCTTCAAGCCGGGATGTTGAGGTCTATGTAATGCCGGCGGGTGGAGGCGAGCCAACACGTCTCACTTTTGATAATCGCAGCGGACGCAGTCTGGGATGGACCGGAGACAGCAAGTCGATTGTGTTTTCTTCATGGTTCTATGGTGGCCTCTTGTTGTGGAGAGTTGACGCGGCAGGAGGGAAGCCGGAGCAACTAAATGTTGGCGGAGAGTTTGCATCGACGTTGGCCGTTTCCCGCAATGGCGATGAGCTTGCTTTCTCTCAGGAGTTTCGCGACACAAACATCTGGCGAATAGAACTCAATGGAGCAACAGCTAAGTCAAGTGCAACAAAACTTATTTCGTCAACTCGACAGGATTATTCTCCGCAGTACTCACCTGACAACAAGCGAATTGCTTTCACCTCAAGTCGGACCGGGGATAACGAAATCTGGATGTGCGATGTTGATGGCCAGAATCCTGTGCCCATAACGTCATTTGGTGGACCAGATGTTGGTTCACCACGCTGGTCTCCCGACAGCCAAAAAATTGCTTTTGATTCTCTGGCTCCGGGGCATCGAGATATCTACGTAACGGCCGTTGACGGAGGCAAGCCTCGTCGTTTAACGGGCGACACGTCCGACAATGTCAGGCCCAGCTGGTCGCACGATGGAAACTGGATTTACTTTGGCTCGAACCGTTCCGGGGATTGGCAATTGTGGAAGGCCCGTGCGGAAGGGGGTGAACCCGTCCGCATTACGAAACAGGGTGGACGAGAAGGCGTAGAATCAAGCGACGCAAAGTTTATTTATTACACGAAGGGTTTTGGCATCCCTGGTATCTGGAAGGTGCCTGTGGCAGGCGGTGACGAGAGTCAGGTGCTCGACGGAGTTTATCAGGGATTCTGGGGACTAGTGGACCATGGGATTTATTTTGTGAATCCGAATGCAACGCCACGCGCCGTTATTCAATACTTTAGTTTCGACACGAGTCGTGTCACTAAGGTCGCCGAGATTGAAAGAGAACTTCAGTTGGTTTATCCGAGTTTTGGAGTGTCGCCGGACGGGAAGTCCCTGTTGTTTGTGCAGGCCGACAGTTTTGAGAGCGATATCATGTTGGTCGAAGGTTTTCGTTGATCAAATACCTATTGACTTACCTTAACTCACCTAGTAGAAGAGCCTCACTGCGGTATCACAGCTTAACAAGGAGTCGAAAAATGAAAACCTCGAAAACTGTCCTGCCCGGAGCAGGATTAACCCTTCTGCTTGTATTCGCGACTGTATTCGGTTTGCCCGCCAGAAATGCAGACGATTCCAAGTATCGAGTCTTCTGTGCCAACGGAAAGATTGAGGTGGAGCAGCGAACTCTTGAACAGGAAAAGAATGCTCGCGGCTCGAGTGTTTGCCAGCTTGCAGAATTTGACTATTTGTCCGACGCGGAGAAGGAAGCCGAAAAGCGTGGTGGCAAAGGCGCTGATTGTAAGTGCAATTAGTAGGTGTCTTGGGCAAGAGTTGCCAATGAGAAAGGGGCCAAAAGGCCCCTTTCTCATTTACGACTCTGGCCAATCGTTTGCCCTCGTTGCGGCTCTACTGCGGAGAAAAGTCTTTTGCACGCGCTTTGATAAAGCTTAGAATGCTGGTCAGGAGTAATCATCTCCTCAAAGACATCCGCAGTGTTGAGTCACCACTTCGTTCCGAACTAATTGGTTAGTCCAACCCGCAAAGGGGGCACTATGCGACGCTTTTATTGGATAGGGCCGATCGTTTTTGTCGCGATTATCGCAGCGTTCGCCGTCGTCTATCGCAGCGCCAAATCTCCCAAATTCGCCCAAACGCCGGACGGCAAACCGACTGGTAAGCCCATTGCTAAACTTGTTGCAACCGCTGCGCCGAATTCGGACGACCTTCCTGTTAAAGGTGGCTGCCCGGATTGGGGTGACCGACGACTAACATCCACTAATGCCAATATAAATAATGTGAAGTACTTTCTGTCGCTCGGTCGAGTCTCTGACAGTGGTGATCGCGATGAAATTAGTCTCGCTGAGAGTCGGATTACTGAAGATATCTATACTCCGGATGTCCTTGGCGTTCCCCTCGTTCCGATAAGAAAAGAAGTTGAGTTAATCCGCGATACCACTCGCCCGGAAAGAATGATCCAGGGTTACATCGCTAAACCGATGAGGCAAATCAAGGCGCCGGAAGCACTGGTCGATATTGTCGTGAAGGACGAGTGGGAATACGAAGTCCGGTTTTTCAAACCGGATCAAATTGGAGCAAAGGAAAATGGCATATATACAACATTGGGTGAGCCATTTTCGGTCAGTCGCATTAGGAACCCGAACCCACCTAACATCAACAAACTGGAGATCACCAAGTCGAAAGACGGGACAATAGAAAAGAGCGAATACAATTACGACGCTGAAAGTGACACCTGGTTGTTGGTGGTCAATGGAGTGGAACAGACTCGCAAGGTGTCGGTGGTCAATCCAAAGAATCCATGCGAACGGATTGAAACCCGCTTCGATTTAGAGGATGGAAAGTTGCTGAAGACTGTCAAAATATATAAAGCGTTTCCCTGGGGCCAGGAGGTTGTCAAGAAAACCGAAGATGCTGACGGCAAACCAAAAACGACTATCTATAAATATTTCGACGACATCAATGGACCGCATTACACGTTTTTAAAAACGACTATCGAGCCGAACGGAAAGGTCGTACAACACAACACGCAACCGGACCCACTCACGCCTAACGCGCGCCGGCCTTAGCGCATTCACTCTATCAACAACCCACTAGAATCCCGCAGTTGGGAAGGATGGCATAGCGCCAAAGTGATCAACTCAGAGCGGCAAAGTGATCAACTCACTAGAATCCCGCAGTTGGGAAGGGTGGCAGAGCGGCAAATACAAGCACCTTCCAGACTCGAACTCAGCGACGCCCCCGCTAAACTCCTCAATTGGATCACTGTGTTTGAATAGATTTGAGAGTATGGTGAGTCAGCGGGGGCGGCGCTGGATTCGAGTCGGCATCGTGAGTTTATTTGCCGCTCTGCCACCCTTCCCAACTGCGGGATTCTAGTGAGTTGATCACTTTGCCGCTACGCCACCCTTACTGCTGGATTCTAGTGGGTTGATCACGGTTTGGATTGATTCGCTGCTTCATCCTGAAAAAGATAACGAGCTCGAGTCTTGTCTGGCTCCGCTTTAGTTGACACATCAATTCGCATGATCTGTGGAGCGTTATCTCCAGCGCCGCGAGAAAGTTTGGGCCACTTCGGCAGGCCCGGTCCATTTGGATTCTTAGTCTTTATGAAATTGGCGAAGTAGTCCTGCATTACCTGCGACACTTTGTGATCGTCCGCCGTCCATTCATACACGTTGTTTGTCGTAAGGTTGCCGAGGGCGTATTCAATTTCGGCCGAATGAACTGCGCCACGAGCTGGCGGCGGAGCTGGTGCAGTCGAATTTCGGACTACGCCTCCGGCTAGACCAGGACTGGCATTACCCATCGACGCCTTCATGGCCGGACGAGGACGAGCATAGAAATAACGGTAGACCGCGGCACCACTCTTAGTTTGCATGTCGGCCCATTTCCAGGTGCTGTACGCGATGAAGCGATCGCCGGCCAGTGCAGTAGCGGCGTCCATGATCTCATCTGGAGTCGAACCTGAGTATAATTTTGCTACTTCGTCTGCCCGTGCGCCATATAGTTCCTTTAGTGCCTTCTGATAGTTTTCTGTCGTCGCTGGCTGTCCTTTCAGGATCAGTTGTCCAGTCATCTCTTCAGAATTCCAACCGGCGAGTAGCGGAACATGAGCTTGTTTGCCGGCGGCGTAGATCGCCGCAGGTGACTCGGGGAAGAAGTAGCCATCAACTGTAATTGGAAACCTGCCAATGCTGGCAAAGCCGCCCTTCGTAGCTTCTGCAAAAATCTTTTGCGTCTCCATTCCACGCAGCGCTGCAATTGAGTTGGCACTGAAACTGTTTGCAAACTTAACTCCTGCTTCTTCTGCTTGAGCAAGCGGAACTGCTGATAGCGTTCCGAGGATGGAGCCACTCTCACCAATAGCGCCGTTGATTAGATCCTTTGATAGAGGCGAAGCCATCAATGCGCTCACCGAGACTGAGCCCGCTGACTCGCCGGCAATTGTGATGTTGTTTGGATCTCCGCCGAAAGCCGAGATGTTTTCTTTAACCCATTTGAGCGCAGCATACTGGTCCAACAAGGCGTAGTTTCCCGAAGCTTTATGAGGCGATTCCTTTGTCAGCTCTGGATGGGCCATAAATCCAAAGACTCCGAGCCTGTAGTTTACGGTTACCGAGACGATACCTTTCGTCGCCATGCTTTCACCGTCATAGCGCGGCTCGGACCCATCGCCCGCTACGAAGCCGCCGCCGTAGTAGTAAACCAGTACGGGGAGATGCTCGTTCGCAGCTTTGGCAGGAGTCCAGACGTTCAGATAGAGACAGTCTTCGCTCATGCCGTTGGCTCGAAAACCCATGTCTCCAAAAATCGGGGCTTGCATGCAGCGTGGTCCAAATTGTTTCGCATTGCGAACGTCAGTCCAATTCTTTACCGGTTGCGGTTCTTTCCAGCGCAACTCACCCGTGGGCGGTTGAGCGAACGGGATGCCTTGAAACATTCGTACCCCTGAAGTTTGACGCCCGGTGCCTTCGATCTTGCCGTTGGAAATCGTTACCACGTCGGTAGTCTGTGCGTGTACTGACAAAGCCGTGATCATTAGCAACGAGATAGTCAACACAGCTTTGAAGGATGTCGTTTTCATAGAAAGCATCTCCTGATCTTTCGTGTTCGCGTTAAGTCAACACGTTACCGGTTCGGCCGACGCGTTTGGATATTTGGGATCGGATGGGATTCTACTTTACCAAACAACGATACGCATACCGATCAAACTCTCAAGAACTTCCGCAGTTGAGGAAGGTTGGCAGAATTAAAACTATCCAGCAGCAGGGAAGGGCGGGGGAATTAAGACTATCCAGAATCCCGCAGTTGGGAAGGGTGGCAGAGCGGTACTTAGACTCACCTCTCCATATTCGAACCTAGCGACGCCCCCGCTCGACTCGCCATTGGACCACTTGTTGACCAACCGATAGTCTGAAGGCAAGGTCCTTAGGAGGATCGCAGAGGGACGCAGAGATCCGCAGAGTGACGCAGAGAAGCCCGAATAGAGATTTGCGGGAAAGATTCTATGCGACGGAACTACTTTGATGTGTAGACGTCGATGGTGATTCCTTCTTCGGTTTCAACCGCCTCGCCCAGCACCGCTTGTTCACCACGCCGCGGATCCTTTTTCGGTAGCGGCGACAGTTTATTTGTGAGATCCAGAAAGTCATGAGTCACCTCTACCACGACTGCTCGATGGTTTGAATAACCTTCGGATTCTGGATACTCGCGTTGCGCTTTCCGAAACGCTTTACTGACGGCTTCACGTTTGGACCTCGCGAAGGTAATGCCAGGTATTTGATGCCAAACGGTATCTTCGTCCTGATCATCACCACCCGGTCCAAGCACCATAATTCCAAACGCGTAGACCCTCCATTGTTCAGGCATTTAGCTATCGCCCCCCCTTCTAATTCACGATGCGAGCTCAGTTGTGCGATTTAAGCTTTACTCTTTTTCGAAGAATTCACCGAGCGCTTTTGAAGTAGTTTCCGCGTTGTAAGTGGTCCCATCTCCGAACACCACTTTATCAATCATGAGAACTACTATCATTTGCATTTTGCCATTTAGTTTTAGCTCGGCCCGCGTTTCCTCCGTCAAAGGAATTATTTCACCGTCTTTCGTGAATGCGGACAAGACCTCTCCAGGTAAAAGCGCTCGCTCGAGTGATCGGCCAGCAGCAAGGGTACCGCCCGTCATATTGGATGACCAAAAGGAAACGGTGTACCGGACGATTGACTTCGCACCGATATTCCGCGCTTTGAATTCAAATTCCGGCTGCGTGCGAGGAGTTACTCCCAGAAGTAGTCTCGGCTGCTCAAGCTGTAATGGACAGTCTGGTTGGGCGGCCACGGCGAGCAGAACAGTTTCTGGTAGGGGAACAACATATTTCTCCGTATTGGTCTGTGCAGTGCCTGGAATCATAGAGGAGCAAACTAAAAATAGAGTTGTGACACAAATCAAAGCTCTTTCCATATTTATCTTCTTTCGCTGATGGAGCCGTAATGTCCTGGACCTTTTCTCATTCTCACTGGAGGCGCCACATTCATGCGTCTATCTCGGCTGGCCTCAAGCATTTTGCGGTCTGACCATTTTCATTTCTTAAATCTTTTTCTGTTTGTGATGCTCTACACGCGATTAAATGGCTATTCTCACACGTTCGGAACTGGATGAGTTAGCCAATCAATATGGTTTGCCCGTTCGTCAACTCGTTGAAGCTCAGGAAGTCATGCTTTTCACTGGAGTCTCGCACGATGAGATACGTTCTAAGCTTCCCCAAATATGCGACGACGCAAATGTTTTTGCTGACGGCAATGCGATTGGCATGTTTGATCGACTTCTCAAGGGCTTTATGGCCCACGTCGAAGCTAGAAACTCACCTGATGGCTAAGCTGAACAGTTCTTCAAGTGGTCGAGTGCTTTGGCGCCACTCGGCTCTTGGACGTGTGAGCTATCTACGAACGTCGTTGCCTGTGGTCTTGTAAACCATTATCCAGCATAGAGTTATCGCACATAAATGGGGAGGAGCGGTCTGCGGTACGACTCAATTTTGAGAGATTTTTGTTAGTTTTTCGTCATTTTAGGTTACACTCCAAAAAGTCCTCGAGGACTAACGTGACCTCAACGCGCTGGCCGGCTCTTTTGAACTCCCTAACCCAGAATCCCTTTCAGTGAATGATTGGTTCCCCCCCTATGTCTAACAATAAGGCTATCGACTATTACGAATTGCTTCAGGTGAGCCCAAACGCTGAGCCGGAAACGATCAATCGCGTGTTCCGGATGCTGGCCCAGCGTCTGCATCCCGATAATCAACACACTGGCAACGAGAACCGTTTTCGTCAAATTCTTGAAGCCTACACCGTGTTGAGCGATCCCGAAAAACGGGCACAGTACGACGTGTCGCACCTTCAAAACCAGAAGGATCGTTGGCGCCTTGTCGACAACGGCGCGGCGTCAGAGAACGACTTTGAGCTGGAGCAGGTCATTCGAAACACCATCCTCGAGGCGCTCTACACGAAACGCCGACTGGATGCGGCCAATCCGGGGATCTTTTACGGCGAAATGGAAGGATTGATAGGCAGGCCAAGAGAACATATTGAATTCACGCTTTGGTTTCTAATGCAAAAGAAGTTGGTTGTGCTCGACGACAAATCGCGGCTGGTCCTAACAGTTGATGGTGCCGAATATCTGGAACAAGCCTATCGCAGCAATCTGCAGCAAAAACGTCTTCGTGCACATAGTCCTGTCCAAAGTGACAATGACGGCTCGGAAGTTAGAATCAACTAGTCCTACGGACATGCCAACAGTACAGTACCGCGAGCGCAGCGACCGGATGACACACTCAACATTACGCCTAAAATCTGATGGTTGGTCCGTTGAGTGTGCCATCCGGTCGCTTCGGTCGCGGTACTGTACTGATCGCTCGCCACTCACCAAGATTAGAGTTTTTGTGCAAAGCATTCCTACGATATCGGTGCCTTCAATTAAGTGATAAGAACACCTAAGTGGCCGCCGAGTTAAGAGCCGGATTACCTGTCTAGAAATAGAACTGAAATCGACTCTGCAAAAACTGCGTATTGCCTTTGAGGTCGAATCGATTCAAACGACCGTATCCGTAATTGAACTCTAAGCGAAGATTCTGTGAGAGGTACCAGTTTACCTGCGACGTGAATCTACCGAGAAGCTTGCAAACATCAAGGGCGAACAAATACTTCCGCTTGTCTAGATTAGTGAGCTTCACAGGATCGAGAAGATCTTTGATTTGAGCCGCAAGTTTGACTATGGCCCACGCTTCAATAAATCCGGGATAGTGATTGATCGGGATTCCGGAGATCTGGAAGTTCTCTTTCGCGCGCGCAGTCTGCACGCCGTAGTAAGCATCGCCTGGAATTTCCTTTTCTCCCAGGAGGTCTCTTTCAATTCGAGGTTTTGGCTGTTGCGCGGTCAAAGGAACAGACGCAAGGGCGGTCACTAACGTCAGGACGAGCGCGACTTTAATGTGATGACGTCCAGTCTTCACTCGTTCGTAAGTAGGCACTCTAGAAAGTTGCTCTTTCGAGTATCTGACGCTAAGCATGTTGCTGCTCCTCCGTCGGTTAGGATTCGGTCTTGTCCGGCGAGAGTATGGACGCGGCTGGGAGCTCTAATACCTGTCAAAAATACGGGGAAGTTGTGGTTATGCGTATGAGTTTCGAGTCGGAGAAATCGCGGTTCACCAGCCTCATGTGGCTGGTTTTCGTGAAGGTTGGATCGCCCGCATCGAGCGTCATCGGAACGCTTAGGCGCCGGTGCTGAAGTTTTTGGACGGTAGACGCTCAACAGACCATCACGCCTGCACCAGTAAGTTGTTTTAATTATTAGAGTTGAGTATGGAGGCGGCGATCGGAATCGAACCGATGAATAAACGTTTTGCAGTCTCTTGGGAGCTTTCTTGGAGTGCGAAGAACCTTCTAGTTTCCAACCCTTTGCTTATAGTTACTGGTCCTCCATCACCCTTTCACCTGATCAAGTAGCGTTGTTGATAACGTAGCGTGGGGCGCTCGGCGTGCGCGATACTCACTTCGACTTTGCGCCAGCCGGCATTCTTATCTGGCGGGTAGTAACTTAGACTGTACTGGCTGTTAACCTCGCTACTAATCTCAGTCAACACACGCGACAGATCCTCGGCGTTCGGGAAAAAGGCCAAACCTCCAGTGACAGTCGCCAGTTGTTTTACGGTCTCCTTGCCATTACAGGCCTCGTTGATGTGTAGCCGACAGAACTCGTTAAGAAGCAAACCAACTGAATAGATTGCGGCGCGCCGAGCAAAGACTTCCTTTTCGACTTCCGCCAATTTCCGGCGACTGGAGTTATCCTCGCCGTCGGAGATTAAGATCAGTGCTTTGTTCCTTTTAGGTACTCGCTTCAAAGCGTCGAGCCCTAACATAACACCGTCGTACATGGCAGTCTCACCATATGGACGCAGTTGGGTTACACACTTCCCTAACTCAGCAGCGCTGACTGATTCAGCCACAATGTACGCATGGTTATTGAAAGCGATGATCGTATAGTCGTTAGAGGCTCGCGCTTTCTTCACGAAGCTCTTCAGCCCTTGAAGTAAACTCTTCCAACGACGGCCTTGCATCGAAGACGAAGTGTCGAGGACAAAGACTATGCTGGCTGGCCCTTCACTATCGAAAAATTCAGGTGAAACGGGAGTATCCTGGTCCGTAACAAGAAAATCTTCGGATTTTAGTCCGAGCAAAGCGTGACCTTTGTGATCCTTCACAGCTACGCTAACCGTTACGAGGGACACGTCAAACTTAATGACTTCCTCCTGACTATACGCCGAACTGGAGAATGCAATCACTAGAATCACTACCGCGAGCAGGTAGTTGGCCGAAGCAAACGTTGCGAACGGTAGTACCAGACCGAGGGACCATTGCAATTTTCTCATCGTAACCTCCGCGATCTTGAGTCAAGGTCAACCCCCATTTACTAGGGTTGGGATCGCGAACTCTGGCTAGCTCCCAAGCCCAAACCTTAGCTTGTATTCCCTGGAGTTGATGAACGCCTTCACCATTTCAGCCGTAACGAAGTCGCCATTGAACTGATTCAACTTAGCCAGCCAGAAATTATAGCCGCTGAAATCATGGTCTGGCGCGTCATTCGGGTTCCGAAGTAGGTAGCCAAAGTACTGCATAAGCACAAAGGCCTTATTGAACTCGCGCTCCGCGAACTTAGGATTTTCAGCCACCGACCACAGGACTTCGCCTCGCGTCTTTATCCCTAAGGCCAAATCGCTCACGAGTTGATTACTTTCGTCTTGAGTGAGAACCCCACCGGCATTTGTGTTCAACGCACTTACGAACGCTTGGTTCGACATCCCTCGCGGGTAGACATTAGTAAAGCGAGAGCGGTTACTAAACTCGTTTGCAAATACGTTCGTATTGCTCCGCAACTGTTGCTCCCAGCCATCCTTGCCTACCACGACATCCTTTCCTACTTGTTGCGTGTCAGGTAAGAATTCTTGCCGGCTGAGAGGAACAGGAGTATTTGGCCGATCACCATAAGCGGCCTTGTACATCCGGTAGACGAGATAGCCCGAATGCTGGAATTCAATCGAAAGGAAGAAAGCAGCCGAAACATTGATGCTCCTCTCCTCGAGACATTGAGCGTTGCCACCACACTGCTCTAACTCATTGGTCCAAAACTCGAGACCCTGTGCGTCTGGCTCGCGGTTTAGGAAGTCGTGATAGTGTTGTCGGACGAAGAATTCACTGCAGAAAAAAAGATTGGGGCACTCCGGCTCTCCAATCGTTACATCTTCCATTCGGATCGTATAGGCTCCGGACCCACTTCCATCGTTTTGCGCTGAATCAACGACCAGGTACAGAGGAACGTTTAAAGGGAAGTAGTTTACTGCCAAATCGCCGAGTGTCGCGGTACTACCAGCAGGACCTCCCCAGCGAGTGTCGATCAACACCAACTCGTTGAAGGCATGATTGCCCGTACCAGCAGGGCATCCTACTGTGACACCTCCCTGTAAGATATAGATTAGTGGTCTGTACGTGCTCGATGTTGTAGAGACTTGAATCTTCGGATTTGGGCCACGACCCGTGAGGGTAAATGAATAAATATGGTCTGGTCCGGAGGCGTTGTAGTTGTAATAGGTGTAGTAAATGTTGTAAGCGTGAGTAATGGTATCATTTGCCCCGGTCGTATCTCCTGAACTGAGATAAGGGGTTGCCGAAGTATAACTACCCCCTGGTATGGTTTGGCCCGGGCAATCATCGTTTCCGGCAGCGGATGCCAGCATATTGAAGTTCTCACGTTGATGAGGAAGGCGAAACTTGCTCTGTAGTTTCAGCAACGCCGGCGTGCTGTAGCTCTTATTGATCCTCTCACGAAGCCATTGCTGTTCGGCGACGCTTCGCTGCGGTTCTTTGAGTTCGTTAAAGCTAGCCGCTGGTGCATGCGAAACCACGAGCGCAGGTAATGCTGCGAACATCGAGCAATAACCTAGCTTTTGCTTCCAGTGATTTAGCGAAGCAGCTAAGAATTCATGTTTTGAGAGCTGAACGCCGTTTTGAGGCATATCCATTCGGCTCAACTTTTCAGTGGTCTGGGCTTTCATTTTCTTTACCTCCTCACCTACAAACCCATCCGTCCAAAGTCTGTGGATGGGTAATATCGCGTCAGTCGTCGCACCTGTTCCTTCTGCCGATCGTTTAGACCTGAGCTGCCTCGACCGACTACTCCTTTGTTGAAGCGTATCTTTCGTTTTTCCGATTGGATTTCCGCAATTCTTTGTTCGACACCTCGACGGGATGCTCCCAGTCCGTAAAACTCGAGAACTCTTAAAGCACTGGAGACCTGATCAGCCACAAGTTCTTCGTAAGTGAGCCAATGGATCTCGAGTCGATTTTGCTTTTCAACAAGATCCCACGAGGCAACAAATTGGAAGTACCAGGGAATAATGTTTTCAATGAGCAGATCAATCTTTACTTCTTCGTCTAACGTCTGCCAGTCAGCCCGGAAATACGAATTCTGAAACGCGCCTTTGTTATAGAAGTCGAGCAAGCTCATCACTGAATCGAAGACATTGCGAACCAGGACCACAGGGCGGATACCGAATGCTTGCATCAGGTGAACATTTGCGTCCGAAGCCCGGCAGTGGAGCTGCGTAACTGTGTCAAGGTGGGCAAATTCTTGAAGCGTGGGTAGGTAGATCTCGTGTTCACTTTGTCCTGCTGCGTAGACGGTGAAAAGATCGCGGTAACCCGTCAAATTCACCAGGAGATTCTTTAAAAAAGTTGAAGCGCTTTTCGGTACGCACGCGATAAAAAGGTGTCGACCAAGCTGATCGGATGTTATCTCCGTCGTAAAGTCTGAGAGTTTGGCTTGGCGACCGGATGCCGCCAGCGCATTTGTGAGATTGACGTAAGATCCGGGGCTCGGACAGATGGAGATCGCTTTTCGGCAGCACAATAAGCTTGCTTCACTCAAGCGATGATTGAGAAACACGACCCCCAGCCCCTGGAAACTACCAGCGAAGCTATGGAGAAACTTTAAATCCGCAGCCATCTCACCCTGGATCTCCAGACGCAGCGCCGCGTTCAAAAAATCCAGGGCCATGGCCGTGTCGCCCTTCTTCAGTAGTTTGTCGATGAGAAGCGAATAGCTTAAGAGCAGGTTGTAAACCAGGTGATCGTAAAACGGTTGGTCCACCGTTAATTTTTGGAGCGCACTTTGAAACAGCGTGACCGCCATATCGGCTCTTTCATGTTTCAACGCGTCAACGCCGAGGTCGACCTCTTGCTGCAACGTGCGGTAGAGGTCATGGCTGGCAGTCAGATCTAACGCGTGATCAGATTGAGGAATGAATTGAGATGTGGATACTAATCCCATCTTTTTCTCCAGTCATCGTCGGGGCCAGATTGAGTTCTAGTATCGGCGGTGCCTTAGTTGAGCGACGCGTTCAGGCATGAACGAATGGGCTTCATGATGCGAGGACGCCCAACTTCTTTGCCGACTGCTCTTGCAATGGCTGTACCGAGGTGTCCGAGATTCGAATAACCAGTTCTGCACGGGTTCCCACCACTTGCATGAGGTCTTACGTGTAGACTGTCAAATACTGTGCTATCCGTTTGTGTGTGTTGGGCCAGCCGGACCGACAGTTGTAGCACTCTCAGATCTGTGGTGCCGGGTGTCTCAACCATCCTGGTTCATCCTTATCCGCAACGTTTGCTTCCGATCATTAGTGCGACAATCACAGCGATCAGGGTTCAAACGTTCCTACACATTGACCAGAATTGGCTCCTGGTTCCTGTCCTAATACGCGAGAATCTGGTCCGGAACCTCTAACGCTCCACTGATCCGCGTCAAACCAATGTTTGAATTTGTTTTTGCGATAGTTCAATGATTCCCCAATGGGATGGCCTCGGCTGGTTTGGTCTATAGACGGCGCTGCACGCTCACTGGATGGAGCCGAAGCCCAGCGCTTCTCACAGCTAAGGGAGAGAAACATTACGGTTTGATCTTTGAATTGTTTTGCGCTCGGGAATGCGACCGGAAGAGTACCTCGCGTTGCAGTGCTGCGAGGGGAATCGAACAATAAGGGTTTTGAGGCTTAAAGAGCAGCTTTGAACGGTTCCGTCGAGTTCTCTATCGATAGATTCTATCGGAAGCCGCGTATGTAAGTTGTGATTGGAGGCGGCGATCGGAATCGAACCGATGAATAAAGGTTTTGCAGACCTCTGCCTTACCACTTGGCTACGCCGCCTGATTGAAGACATGCCGTGAAGCTCAATTTACGAAGGTGGGCTCCGGAAAATCTCACGACTGCCGACAGATGAGTTGTCAACAAACTCCAGTAGAGTTGCTCGAATGCGATTCTAAAATTCAAGGCCGGCGGAAAACTGAATTCGTATCCCGGTCTGAATTCTAAAAGCTACCCCTAAAATAAACGACAAAAGCGGAAAGATGGAAGTTTGCGCGCGAAAGCCTGATGGCTCTCTTCCTCCATCCATCCGCCTTAGCCTTCAAGATTGGAGCGGGAGACGAGACTTGAACTCGCGACCCTCGCCTTGGCAAGGCGATGCTCTACCACTGAGCTACTCCCGCTTTGAGCAGCGTCGATTCTAATGATTCGCCGAACCTTGTCAAGCGAGCGTTCGGGATTAGTATGGTCGCGCTGGAGCGGGTCAGTACCGATTCGCGGTAGCGTCGGGTGGCCTCGGAGTATACTCAAGCAGCTGAAATCCTGAGGCTTACCCGGTGCTACCGCGCTCGGTACCGACTGTCTCTGAATACTGAGGCTTACCCGGCGCTACCGCGAATCGGTACTGACTGTTTCCAAATCGAACCAGCAGACAAACGAAACGGTGCAATGCGAGAGGGGATAGCCCAATAACATTGCACCGCTCTTTTAACCCGATGTCCCACGCCGGTAC
>Ga0207674_10000100_pt1 | contig 97583 bp, 88 predicted proteins | sample KBSCornC72_FD_184303 | JGI IMG/M metagenome (GOLD analysis project Ga0207674, IMG submission 184303) | Corn rhizosphere microbial communities from Kellogg Biological Station, Michigan, USA - KBS Corn C7-2 (SPAdes) (version 2) | ecosystem: Host-associated > Plants > Roots > Rhizosphere > Soil ...
GGACTTAAAATCCGCTTCCACGCAAGTGGAGTGAGGGTTCGAGTCCCTCCCGCCCTACCCCTTGAATTCCGGAAACAGAAGGAATATGAACTCGACCGTCAATCCGCCCACATCACGGGCCAAGATTCAGCCGCTTTCTCATCTCCGGCGCCATCCCTATGATCAGTCCCCCAGTCACTAGCGCGCTGGTCAAGAGGAAGAAAACTAGTTCCTCCAGCGGCAGCACGCCGCCAAGGAGCACATCAAGCGACTGCTGCGGAGCAATCGTCCAGATGCCCATATGGATCGCGAGCGCATCCGCTGCGCAGAGGTACAGAACGGCTGGAGTCAACGCTGCCAGTACCAGCCGACGCTGCTGCCACAGGAGGTCACCGCCGAGCCCGAGTTGCAGCGCTAGCGGTGGTAGCGCCCAGACCAGCTCCCAACCCAGGTAGGTGCCTGGCCGCCACCCGCGCAGCAATATGCCCAGCCCCAGGAGCCACGCGACACTGGACGCCGCGACTGCAATCCATCGAATCATTGGAGCCACATCCTGCCGCGTTCGCGTTCTTGGGTCTGCTAATGTCGCCGTTCCATCGATTTGGGAGCGCTTTGCCACGGTATTCTCGCCAGCAACGGCGCGCCTATCTGGGTTGTCCGCTGTCAAGCGCGGCGCCAGCCAGAGAACCCACAAGCCAACCAGGATCGTTTGCAATGGAAAGAAGAGCACTTCTTCCAGCGGAATCCAACCCAGCGTTATCCCATTCACCCGCGACGCGCCATACGACCACACACTCTCGGCGATAAGGTGATTGTCCCAGGGGATGGTATAGACAATTGCCAGGACGACCAACCCGACCAACAACCACCAGCGGCTCACTCCCTGCTCGTGTTTCTCAATGAATTTTTCAGAGGAGACGTGACGCTGCCGATCGCGCAGAACCAGTATGATGAGACCTGCAATTGGCGGGAGCGGAACGAGCGCTAGAAACTGCCCATATGTCAGCCTGGTCATGAAATCAGTCATGACGACGCCTCGATCTCGGCCACCAGCGCCTCACTCGCCAGCTCATTGGTTGCGCTTGCCGCGCTTGCTCCCGCCTCTGCACCGCCAATCAGGTTCTCGGCGATAATCGCCGATGACAAGACTCCTGGCAACCCCGCCCCCGGATGCGTCCCCGCCCCGACGAAATACAGGTTGTCGAAGTCCTCCGAACGATTGTGCGGCCGGAACCACGCCGACTGCGTCAGCGTCGGCTGAAACGAGAATGCCGCTCCCCGGTAGCTGCTCAGCTCGCGCTCGAAGTGGCGCGGGTCAATGTAATGCTCGGCGATAATATTGCTGGAGAGATCAGGCAAATAGCGCTCCTCCAGAAAGCGTACGATAGCGTCGCGGTAGGGGCGCGCGGCGGCTTCCCAGTCAACCCCGCCTCCTAGATGCGGCACTGGCGCCAGCACGTAAAACGCCTCGCACCCCTCAGGAGCCACCGAGGGATCGGTCAGACTCGGCATGTGGAGGTAGAGCGAGAAGTCGTCGGCCAACGCCTTCCGCTCGAAGATATCGTCAAGCAGTTCCCGGTAGCGTCTTCCCAAGAGAACATTGTGGTGCGCCAGAGGCGTCTCGGTATAGCGCCGCTTCGTGCCAAAATACAGCACAAACAGCGACATCCCATACTTCATCCGCTCGAATCGTCGGTCTGTGTTATGGTAGCGATAGGCGGCGGGTATCAGATTCCGGTACGTAAAGGCCACATCCGCGTTCGACACCACGATGTCAGCGGCGACCACCCCTCCCGTCGTGAGGCGTACTCCCCGCACCCGCCGTTTCTCCGCCTTGTCTACCAGAATCTCCGCCACCGGGCTGCTGAGGTGAATCCTGCCTCCCAGTTCACGCAGCAGCCTGCCCATCCCCTCCACAATCGTCCCGGTTCCCCCGAGCGCATAGTGAATGCCCCACTCCCGTTCCAGGTAGTGAATCATCGCGTAGATGGACGGCGCGTCGAACGGATTGCCGCCAATCAGCAGCGGATGAAACGAGAAGACCTGCCGCAGAAAATCATCCTTGATGTACTGGGAAACGTAGCGATAAACACTCTTGTACGATTGCATCCTGATGAGGTCCGGCGCGACCTTCACCATATCGGTCCAGTGGAGGAAGGGCTTGTCCGCCAGCTCGACGAACCCCTTCTGGAAAATCCCCCGCGTCGTGGCCAGAAACCGCTGATACCCGGCCCGATCTGCCGGGTTCCAGCGCGCAATCTGATCCTGGATGAACGTCTCATCGCCGTTGTAATCGAACGATCGCCCCTCAGCGTTGAAGATACGGTAGAACGGATCGCAGGGCACGAACGTCACATAGTCCTCGCGCTGCCTCCCCGCCGCGGCCCAGAGATCGTCGAAGAGAAACGGCGCGGTAATGACGGTCGGTCCGCCGTCAAACGTGAAACCATTGATGTTGTAGACATAGGCGCGCCCGCCGAGCTTGTCGCGCTGCTCGAACACATCCACCGTATGACCGCGTGCAGCAAGCCGTATCGCAGCGCTCAGTCCACCGAATCCGCTGCCAATCACAGAGATTCTCGCCATCTCCTTGCCCTCTTATGTCCGGTTCAATATCTTACATCCCGCTCAATATCCGCCTTATCGCCCGGCAAGCCCGTGTGTCGCCCACCATATGCCCGGTATCCGCCGCAGCTTGCCCCATGCGCCAACATGCGCGCGGCGATGAAACACGTCGTAGTCGTGCGCCTCGATATCCCTGAGAATTGTCCGGTACAGACCCGCGGCGGCGGCAATCGCAAACCGCCCCTCAGCGTCCAGTAGCACAATCCCCGGCTCCGCCTCGGCGTACAGCGCGCGCGTGCGCGAGATCTGATACTGCATGAATGCCCGCCAGCGATCGTCCACCACTCCACGGGCGACATCCGCTTCGCTCAACCCAAACGACGCCAACTCATCCAGCGGCAGATACAGCCGCCCCGCCTGCCAGTCCACCGCAACGTCGCGCAGGATGTTCGTCAGTTGCAGTGCAATCCCCAGCTTGACCGCGTACGGCAGCGCATCTTCGCTCCGAAAATCAACGATGTGCATCACCATCAGTCCGACTGTCGAGGCCACCCCGTAACAATAGTCGGCCAGCTCGGCGAATGACGCGTAACGCTGCTGCCTCAGGTCCCGCGCGATACCCTCGATCAACTGGGTCTCATACCCATGAGGAATGCGGTAACGGGCCTTCGTATCTGCCCAGGCCAGTGGAATAGGATCGTACGCAGTTGGTGGTTGTTCGACACGCTCTTGCCAGTCGTCCAGGAGTCGACGCGCATTCTCGAATTGTGGGGCCAGGTCAATCATGTCGTCTGTTGCACGACAAAATGCGTAGAGCGCATGGACCGCGCGACGCTTCCCGCCTGGCAACAGACGAGACGCCAGCGCGAAAGTCCGGCTATTCGCTCTGGTGAGCTGAGCGCAATACCTGTACGCTTCCGCGAAAACCCGGTCCTCGACCTTCGCGGCCACGCCCGTCGTGGGTGTCTTCAACGCCTCATAAGCGCGTGTGAGCACGGCGTGTTCCCAGGCTTCTATCTGCGCGCCCATGCCTGTGCTCCTGGTCTACTGCGGTTCTTCGCGACTGTTATGTGGTCTTACGACGAGATACTGAGGGTATAGTACGACAAAGAAAACGTTTTGTCTAGGTATTTATGAAAATACATGGACAAAACCGCAAACGTTGTGTAAACTATACCCAGTGATATAAGTGAACTAGAGGCGCACAACATGAATAGTTCGGATCTACTGCTCTCGTCCCAGGAACGCCCCTTGTTCAACATCGGAGCTGTGACCCGCATGACCGCAATCCCGGAGACGACGCTCCGCGTCTGGGAACGCCGTTATCGCTTTCCTCATACGTCTCGGACGCCCGGGGGCCATCGCCTCTACTCGCAAGATGAGGTCCTTCAACTTGCGTGGGTGAAATGTCGCCTCGATGAAGGAATGCGCGCCAGTCAGGCTATTCAAGCACGAGAACGCACACATCGAGCCGAGGCCGTCGTCGCTGCCCTTCACGAACCACTTCCCGCGCCTGCACCGTCAGATCCTGCCGTGGCGACGGTATGCGACACTCTGCTTGACACCCTGATGGCCTACAACAGCGCCCAGGCAGCCCTCATCCTGAGTGAGGCACTGGCGCGCTTTGCCCTTGAAAGCGTCGTACTCGACATTGTCGGGCCAGCAATGACGACCATCGGCGAACTGTGGTGCAGCGGCGAGATTGCCGTAGCGCTGGAGCACTTTGCCACCAATTTCCTGCGCCAGCAATTGCTGAACTGGATGCGCGACAGCCGCGCTCCGTTTGCGGTAAATCCCGTTGTGCTTGCCTGTGCTCCCGAGGAGCTGCATGAAGGCAGCCTATTGATGCTGGGCGTACTGCTACGCAGGCTCCACTGGCCGGTGGTCTATCTCGGCCAGGCCCTGCCTCTGACCGATCTTGCCGCAATTGCCACGCGCCTAGATCCCGCGGTAATCGTCTTTGTAGCCATGAGCGAAACCACCGCACTTGCCCTCGCCGACTGGCCCCTTTGGCTGACGCCACCTCCTGAAGGGGAACCGCCAATCATCGGCTACGGCGGGCAGGCGTTTACCCAAAATCAGACCGCGGCTCATCGCGTCCCCGGCACCCTCCTCGGCGCCACAATTGCTGAGGGCTACCAGCGACTACACCGTGTGATGCTCAATCTGAACGCGCTCCAACCATGACGAGCCTGAACCGCAGAGCGAAAGGGAGCCCATGTTTTTTCTCTGGTTGCTACTTGCCTATCTTGCTGGCGCTATTCCATGGTCGGTCTGGCTCGGTAAACGATTCTATTCAGCCGACCCACGCGACCAGTCTGACCAAAACCCTGGTGCCGCGAACGCATTTCGGATCGGCGGCTGGCGCCTCGGCGTCGCGGTGCTTCTGCTCGATTTCTGCAAAGCATTCGTTCCGGTCGCCGCCGCCCGTTGGCTCCTCGTCGTCCCAGCTGACCAGCTATTCTGGCTGGCGCTCATGCCAACCCTCGGCCACGCCTTTTCGGTCTTTCTGCGCTTTCGTGGCGGGCGGGGTATCGTGACCATGTTCGGCGTCTGGGCCGGGCTAACCCTGTATCAGGCCCCGCTTGTCATGGGCCTGACAGCCATTGGCGCCACACTCCTCGTGAAGAATAACGAAGTACGCTCGCTCTCTATCCCGCTCGTGCTCATCGCTTACCTCATGATGGCATCCTTCCCTGCCTGGATGATCCTGCTGGCGGTGGCTCAACTCACCATTCTCACCTTCAAGATCGGTGTTTTCGTGTTTCAGCTACAGACACACAAGCGGATTGGAACCATATAATGCCTGTCCTTCCCCAGACTCGCGTTGGTGTGCGGTCATTGCTTATGGGACTCTCTCATCTCACTGCGCTTGCTCTCCTCGCATCCATGAGTCTACGTCTGGCTACCAATCTGTGCTTCCTCCAGCGGATGCGCCGGCTCCCGACGCACCTCCGAACCCATCTTCCGCTCGTTAGCGTATTGATTCCCGCTCGCGACGAAGCAGACTCGATCACCGCGTGCGTCGCCTCGCTCCTTTCCCAGACCTACTCCAACTTCGAGGTTCTCGTCCTCGACGACGGGTCCACGGATGGGACAAGCCAGCTCCTCGATGCCCTACAGCGCCAGTATCCGCAACTCACTGTCATCCACACCGTCGGCGATCTCCCTCCTGGCTGGAACGGCAAGAGCTACGCCTGCCATCTTCTCGCTCAGCGCGCAACGGGCGAGTGGCTGCTCTTCACCGACGCCGACACGCTCCACACACCCCTCAGTCTCGAACGCGGCCTCGCCCAGGCTCTTGCCCTCCGTGCGGACCTGCTCAGCGCCTTGCCTTACCAGCGCGTGGAGACCTGGAGCGAGCGCCTCATCGTCTCCTTTATCTTGGACTTCCTTCCTCTGACGTCCGTCAACCTGGCTGCCATGTGGCGCGGACGCAGCCGACGTCTGCTCGCCAACGGCCAGTATCTGCTGGCGCGCGCCCAGACCTATCATGCGCTGGGCGGCCACGCCGGGATCGCCCATGCGCTCGTGGACGATTTCGCCCTGGCGCGCCGTTTCCGTTCCCAGGGCTACACCATCGCGCTGGTGGATGGGTCGTCAATGCTCGAGTGCCGCATGTACCGCTCGTTCCGCGAGGTGTGGCGCGGCTTCTCGAAGAACCTCCTCAGCGCGCTCGCATCCTCCACCGAATTACCTCCCGACTCATCCCGAGCGCCTCAGCGCCATGGCGTCATAGCCAAGGTGCTCCGCACTTCGCTCTTCGCACCGCTCTTCGCCTGGGGCTACGCCTGCGTCTTCGTGCTGCCGTCTATCCAGCTTCTCCGACGAGGCCAACGACCCATATCCCGATGTCTGGCCGCGCTCGAAGTCCCCTGGCTACTCGTGTTACGCGGGCTGGTCGTCCGGAGCCTCACGCGTCCACCTGATGAAATCGCGACTACGCCTCTCGCAGCCTGGGGGGTGATGGCCATAAGCCTGGCCGCGCTCTACCGCCGTTGGCGAAGGCGCCCGATCGTCTGGAAGCAGCGCCGCTACGCCAGCCCTACCGAGTAGCCCTCTGATGCGCCATCCAGCCAATGTGTCTCGACCAGGACCGCCGGACTCGGCTCAAGAGTGGCTCGCATTCGGGGGCGCGCATCTCGGCCAACGGAGCTAAACGCAAAGCGCTGCAGCAGACGCGCCAGGACAACCTTCGCCTCCACCTGCGCGAAGGCCGCGCCGAGGCAATTGCGCGGCCCTGCTCCAAAAGGCACGAACGTGTACGCAGGTCGCTGGCCAGCATGCTCGGGCGCGAATCGATCTGGATCGAATACCTGTGGTGCGGGCCAGTATCTCTCGTCACGGTGCGTCAAATAGATAGAGTACAGCACGCGCGTCCCTGCCGGAATCAGGTAGTCGCAAAAAGTGGTATCAGTGGCCGCGATCCGCGAACCAAGGTGAATCGGCGGATAGAGGCGGAGTGTCTCCTTGATAACCCGGTCGAGATAACTCAACTGCCGTACCTGCGCCAGTGTAGGCGGTGCCAGGCCCAGCGCCGCCTCGATCTCAGCCCGAGCCCGCTCCATTGCGTCGTCGTTTCTGGACAACAAATATAGCGCCCATACGAGCAGCGCAGTACTGGTATCGTGCCCAGCGATAAACATCGTCAACAACTGGTCTTTGATCAGTCCATCATCCATGCCTGAGTCAATTAACATACTCAGTAAATCAGGTGATTGAGCCGTTGTCTGAGCGCGCCGCCGCGCAATCAGGTCATAGAGATACTCATCCATGCGCAGCAATGCTTGCCGATACCCAGGGCGTGGGACGCCAGGCCAAATCACCCACGGCCCTGGGGAAATGTAGTGGATCGTGCGCACAATAGCTCCCAAGAGGGCGTCAACCGTATGGCTGAAGTCATCTCCAAAGAGCGCCTCGGTCAAGATACAGAGCGCGACCCGCCGCATCTCCTTCAGCAGATCCACCCGCGCGCCATCACGCCAGTAGCGCGTGATGCCATCGCTCTGGCGCCACATCACCTCGATAAATCGCTCAAAGAGGCTGCGGTGGAGCGCTGGCGCCATCAACTGCCGTAGTCCATCATGGAACGCGCCATCCGTAACGAGGATGCCCTCACGCAGCAGGCGCGTGACCGGATCACCCTCAGCGCGCCACAAAAATTGCTCACGCGATTCGGTCAACAGAAACTTGTTCGCCTCAGGTCCCACCAGCACAACACTCGAAAAGCCGGGAAGTGGAAGCCGGAACGCATCACCCATTGCCTGATGTAGCGCTTCAAGCGCCCCCAGGATACGCCGCTCCCCAAAGAGAGCCTGCCCGGCGCGCGCGGCTGCCGCTAGATCAGGGCTCGGTATCGGACGACCGGCCGCCTTAGTTGCAATTGTCATCGAGTCTCCACCGATTGTGTTGCCTTCACTGGCTAGTGGTATTTCTGGTCACTGGGATTGCCCAGATGCCAGTCCTGCGCATCATAGCATTTCTAAGCTTACACCTTAACCAACAGCAAGTGGCAGACAGACGGAATGTTCGTCGACGCATGAGCAACAGGCCAGCGTCCGTCGCGGATCAACGACGATTCAGGGCGCCAATGTGACTGCCGGGAAGCGTTGGGCAGGCGAAGTGCGTCTGCCAGTGGGCCGCCCGGGCGAGCGTCGGCAGGGTTTTGGCGCGTTCACTGGGCCACCCAGGTGTCTGAGAACATGTGGTCTACACGCCCGACAATACCCCGGTCGATGGGCGATGGCCGAGTATAACCTTGGCGTCGCGCTCCATAGCCAAGCTGCTATGGCTGTAGCTCCAGACAACACGCGACTGGAGTTCCTCACCCGGGCGGTCGCAGCTTTCACTGCGACGCTCGACGTCTATACACCTGAGACCGCGCCCGCTGACCCTCCATCGTCGGCGCGCAGGCCCCTGGCTTTGAGCCGAGGGGATCGCGCCGTCGCGAACGGTTGTGCTCTCCTGGGGGTGCATGGTTTTGTCCTTGCCTGCTCAGCCGACCAGGCGCCCCATGCGGTCGGGCCGGACAGGCCCCTCAGGCGCTACCGGAGCAGGGTGCCCCAGGCGTCTCCGGAGCATCCCCTGCCTTGAGGCATGGGGAGTGTCAATGTGCTGAGATCTCCTTGCGCCTGGCACTGCTGCAACAGTCGCGGGCAGCACTCCAAGCGCACACGCACACCACAGACATTGCACGCGTGACGTTGGAGGACGCAATGGTGCTCTTCCATGCCATCGGAGATGATGCCCATGGGTATGCTGCCTTCTCACTTCATGAGCAAATCGAAGTCGACTTAGGTGCTCGCGATGGTGGCGTATGGAAGTGGCGCATAAGTGTGGCGCGTATGCTGATCGTTCTGAGCGCTTGGAGGAGGGGATGATTGCATCCGGAACACTATGACCAATAGACCGAGGCGCTGCTCCTGCTGGAAGAGGCGGTTTTTCACCCCGTCACTCCGTCAGGCACCCGAGCCGTTCGATGCATGGTTCGCGGCGACGAAAGCGCTAAGCAACCCCAAATGTCACACGGCAACGATATCCTGATACCAAAGCGATGGCACTCAGAATCGGCGCTGTCTCGCCTGTTGTTGATGCTAACTGATGCCAATTGTGATGCCAACTAGGGCGAATACTGGCGCATAGACACGAATGGTGTTATGTCCTCAGTGCAGGATGAAAGCGGGTTGACGAATGTGCCCGTACCATCACGAACGGGTCGAGGCGGACTTAAAATCCGCTGGGAGGAAACTCCCGTGAGGGTTCGAGTCCCTCCCGCCCTACCAAACGTGACTATATACCTCGGAAACACTTCGTCGCTACGGCGAGTCTCACTAGCAGGCGCAATGACAACAACAGCGCCTGTTGCTTACATGACCCCTCAGTAAGCGCGCCAGTAGCGAAAGGACTACCGTGGCATGGACTATGAGCGATTTGCCCCGCTCGTTACACCGCATACCGCAACGATAACGCGCATGGCGGCTGCCCTTGTAGGCATCACCGACGCCGAAGACGCCGCACAGGAAGCGCTGACGCGCGCATGGCGCGCGTGGCCTGGGCTGCGAGAGGCCGATTCTACTCGCGCATGGCTCATGCAGATTACCGTGAACGTCTGCCGCACCTGGCGAGCGCGCAGCCAGAGCCATGGCGACATAGATTACCTGGATACCATGATCCCCGCGGAGGGCACCCCACTCGCCACAGTAGGCGCCAACGAGCACATCACCGCGCTCGACCTGCGCCAGGCGCTGCTGACATTAAGCGCCGACCTGCGCCAGATCATCGCCCTGCGCTTCTATATCGGCATGGATTCGACAGAAATCGGCGACCTGCTGAGTGAACCGCCAGCGACGGTGCGCACTCGCCTGCGTCGGGCGGTCATTCAGCTTCGCCGCGCGCTCGGTGACGGCCGCCAGACGATACCAGCCCACGACACACCTGCCAGAAAGGACGCCTAAATGCCCTCTCGGTTTGCCCTGGATAACGCACGCGATGACGACATTGACGGGCTGCCTGGAAATGCGCGGGAACTCTATCACAGGCTGGAGCGAGATGGGGCAGACTCACGGGAGATCATCGCGCAAATCAGCCAGCGGCTTCAGAAGCGTATTACCCAGCTCAGTGCCACACAAATTGCAGCCAACAGCGCCGACGCCAACCAGGAGCCTGAGGCAATCGCCACGGTCAACGTGCTGACGTCGCCACCCCATGCGATAGAGATCGCCCGTCGAGCGCATCGCTACACTTTGATGCGCCGCTGGGTGCCAGTGCTAGCAGTCGTGGCCGTCGTCATTGCTTTTGTCGCAGCCATCTCCGTGAACGCGGGACTACGGGCCGGGACCCCATTGCTGTCCCAGACACCACCAGCTATTGATCTGCGCGACGTACCGCTGACGCCGGTCGCCACCCCGGGGCCAGCCGCCAGGCCGCTCGCCCAAGTAGTTACCGCGCTCCATCGCCAGGGCAACTGCAGTCCGGTTGAGCCGTCGTCGTACTTCCACGTAGGTGACGCTGTCTGGGTCTTCGTCATCCTCAAACAACCGGCGAAAGGGCACACGATCAGTGTCCAATGGTTCGTGAATGGAACCGACGTCAACCCGCCTTCAGCCGATAAGACAACGCTGATCCTGGGGGATAACAGCGCTAGCGCGTGTTTCGCGCTGCAGTATCCCACGCCGGGAAAAGGTTCGGTGAAAGTCTATTGGGATCGCCCGGCGAACGATGCCGACAATAACCCGTACGATCCATCACTGATGGCAACCATTAATTTCGCGGTTCTACCCGTTGGATACGGCACACCAACTCCTAGATCGACTGGAATGGCTGTACCACCGGGCCGAATCGCCTCGACATGGCTGTGCCAATGACGACTTCTTAGGCGACTGGTATGATGGTATCTATGCCTCTGCAATGACCGCGACCGACACCTTCATCCCTTTGGGGTGGATCGGAAGTTGAGCGCCTTGACGTGCGGGCGGATCGATTGGAAACCATCTTACCCACTCTTCATTCATCCCCGCGAAGTCGCTCTCATCGCCGAGAATGAAGGTGGCGCTTACCACCTTCTCCAGCGAGCTTCCTGCCGCGGTGAGGATGGCCTCGACGTTGCTGAGGCACTGGCGGGTATGTTCCTGAATCGTCTCGCCTACCACCTCTCCCGTTGCGGGATCAAATGGCCCCTGACCTGATACAAAGACAAATCCGCCCGCCTTGACAGCCTGACTATAGCTGGGGAACTGTGGCGCCTTGTCGGTTTTAATGATCTCCCTGGGCATGCGCTGACCTCCTCATGTTGAGCGTATCATGCTGCGGCTTTACCCGCTACATGTCTGAAACGACTTCCACGTAGATTTCGGCCACGGTTACACGAGCATGCATGGGCCGGGCGTTTGCAAGTCAGCCCGGCTCAGCGAATTAGCGGGCTGGCGGCTGGCCCGGCGGTGGCGCAGGTGCGGGCGGATAGCCATAGCCCGCTTGCCCCGGCGCGGGCGGATACGGAGCTGGATAGGGCGGTGCGTATCCTGGCTGCGGAGGATAACCCGGCGGCGGATAGGCGGCTGCCGGGGGATACGGCTGTGGGTAGCCCGGCTGCATTGGGTAGGGCGGATAGGGAGCCGGAAACGGCGCGTGCAGCTGTTGGAGCGGCACGGCAGGCGCTGCCGGGCGCGAGGCGCTGCGCCCGCGACTGACGCCCAGCACGAAGTTCGTGACCAGCAGCGGCACCCCCAGGAGGAGCAGCCCGTAACGCGGCCAGAGATCAGGGTTGAAGACGAAGAAGAGGTCTTGCTGGCCGATGATCGTATTGGGCGTGACTGGCCCGAAGAAGAGCACGAGCGTGGAGATGAGCATCGTGTAGCCAGCGTAGAGCAGGATACGCGTGTTGCGTGGGAAGCGGCGGCCTTCGACGTTCGTCACCTCTGCGCCTGAGGTCAGGAAATCCCACAGGAATGCCAGCACAATCAACACCGCCGCAACCGGGCCGAATCCGTGCGAGAAGGTTCCGACAAACATTCCGGCGTTGGCTATGGCAAGGTAGACGATGCCGATCAGCAGCAACGCGCCGTTGAGCACGAAGAAGCGGGCCACGAGTGACGCACGCTTGGCGTCGAGCCGTCCGCGCAGGGCCAGCCACGCCAGCGCGACCAGCGTAAAGAGCGCTACGGCAATCTGCACCCCGCCCAGCGCCACCACGGCACTCTGGCCGAAGGCGCCAATCGCTCCGGCGAAGGCGATCACGCTCAGGCCGACGACGATCAGGTACAATCCGGCGGCGGATGCGGCGTCTGGTCGCCAGCGCCCGCGGATCACCAGCACGATGCCCAGAACCGGCCAGAGCGCGAGGCCCAACAGGATGCTGAGCGGGCTGCCATTGACCACGAACGTCACGCCGAGTGTCACCGCGAGCGTCGATAGGAACAGCGTTCCGAAGGAGACACGCCGCGGCGGCCACTGGCGCACCCGCCCGAGCCACATCACGCCCCAGAGCGTCGCGATTAGCACGAGATCGAGCAGGAGCGAGCCCAGCAACAACTGAGGCACAGAGGTGCTCCTTCCCGCCAGTTGCACACCCGGAAGCAGGATGAAGGCAGGCACGCCGACGAGCACCGCAAGGCAGATGAGAGCGGTGAAGAGCGCCAGTGGCCGGGTTGCGCGCGCGTGGCCGTGTGCGAAGGCCAAGCGCGCGCCCGCGGTCTCTCCCCACTCCGCATAGTCCGTCCCGGTGAAGAGGAGCGCCGTCACGAGCGGATAAGAGAGTATCCAGAGCTCGTCGGCGAGGATGCTGGGGAATGCATCTCCGCGTCCGCTCAGACCCAGGTAGCCGACACCTTGCGCGAAGCACGCGAGGATGGAGACGAGCATCACGACGAAGGTGACGACCGAGAGAACACCACCGCGGCCCGATTTCCCCGACCGCGCGCGGCTCCACAGGACGAGCGAGACCACCAGCGCCCATACACCTACGATGAGGGGCAGCGCCAGCAGTGGCAGCCATAGAAGCTGCGCGTTTGCGGGCGACGTGATCTCTTGCGTCGCGGGATCAGTGGTGAAGATGGCCTCATCGCCAAATATGACGAAGACGACAAAACCAAACGTCGCCACGGCGAGCACCCGCGCAATCCAGTGGCCATGCAGCGCGCCGGTCATGAGAGCGCTCAGGGCGAGCGCGAAGGAGAAGAAGCCAACGACAACAGCAATCGTTGGCAGCGCGAGCGTGCGGCTATCCCCCACCAGCACAGTGATCATTGGCTGCGGGATGTCGCGCAGCGCCGTCAGTATGCCGATCACCACCAACTGAGCCAGCGTCAGCACGACGAGCAGCCGCAGTGGCCAGCTCATCGTCCCGAAATTGATGAGCCGATGGCGCAGCAGCGTCAGCAGTGGCTCCTGCTCGACGACTCCCATCGGAAGGCTCTCATCTCCGACGCTCGCCACAGTATTGGGCGCAGTTCCCGATATGTTTCGCATGTAACCCCTCCCACTCGGCGGCCGACTCAGCGACCAGAGGCATATCCGCCAGAAATGCCAAAAGGTTACACGAACACCGCGAAAACGAGTAGCCAGTGGTCTTTCGGGATATGGAACCGCCTGGATAATAGTCACCTATCCCAATGCACATCCCGTGGTGTTCGCTGAGGCGTATCGAACAGGCATTCGCTGCCAGCCTCGATAAATACGCACAGCGGTGCAGCGTATCGTGCTATACTTGGCGCTGCCTGATGGTATGTTCAGATATCAGGTAATGCGGCGCCAATGGGGTCGGCATCGAGTTACGAGAAATAGCTGAGAAGGGATACACCACCGTGCAGCATCTGACGATCCGTGTGGCATGGCATGATAACAGATGGAATGGACGGATCTGTGATGCGCCCTCGCTCAATGGCTATTGTCTGGCATTGGATCGCATTCGGAAGGATCGCGACGACGCGAAAGAGGACCGGCTTGCGGGACGCCCATGGCGCAGCCTCAAGCGTGGTGAAATGCCGCCGTGCATGGCCGAGTCCGGCGGTTTCATGAGTGACAACGAGTGGATACGCTCCTTCGATCCCACCTTTCAGAATGCAGTTCCTGCGCTCCGTGGCAAGCTTCGTCAGACGACCATACGCATGGAGCCGTATACCGCACTTGCCGTTCCCTTTCGCTGGATGCTGCGCGAGAATCAACGGCGGATCGATGAGTCACTGCCGGAGCCCTTGCCTGTCGACGACGTACAGCGGCCTCCCTCATCATGGGTGGTTAGCCCCACGCGCCAGGAAGCGCTTGGATCCCGATTCTTTGGCCATCTCACGCCTGAGCGATCGCTTGTCTTCTTCTATTGCAAAGAAGGTCAGCCGCTCGGAGAAAGCATTTCGCGGCTCGTCGTCGGGGTTGGGCGCATCCAGGCAATCGGTCCGCAGGGCTACTATGATAGCGACGGCGACATATCGTACCCATTCTGGGATCGCAAGATTCACCATACAATTCGCCCTGACGGCAGCGACGGCTTTCTTCTGCCCTACCATGACTATCTCGCGCCTACCGGAGATGCCGACGAAGACCTGCGACGGCGCGGGCTGCTGGATGAAATCGCCATCACGGTTGACCGGGCGCATATCCCGTCGTTCCAGTATTCGTCGGAACTGGCAACGTCTGATGTCGCGCTCTCAACGTTGATGCGCTGTCTGGATGCGGTGCGTCTCATTCGGGCGCAGGGTATCGCGCGCGGGCCATGGGATCTGCGGGAGCAATGGGTCAACGACCAGATTGCCGCCACCTGGCGGGATCGAGGCGAGTTTCCCGGCGTCGGATCCGCTCTGGAGGCGCTCGGGCTCCGCATTGGGACGTCCCTGATAGTGGACCTGATGCGCGCTGGCCAGCTACGGCCAGATAGTAATCCCTGGCCAATTGTAGACAGTATCTTGCGCGGGAACCAGCCAGCTCCGTCGTCTTCTTATGAATCGTATCTCGCCCCTCTACGCCCGGTATGGGCCAATCTTTCAGACGAGCGTCGCAATCTCATCTATCTGCTTGCGCGGTTCGATCTCACACCCGATCAGGCGCGTCGCTGGTACGAGCCATCCGAACGGGCGAAGGTAGCGCTCTCACCATGTAGCGATGGCGAGATACTGGCGAATCCCTACCGCATCGCGGAGGCTGACATAGGCGACGATACCTCGCCCGCCATAACGATGGAGGTGATTGATCGCGGTCTATTCCCCGATGACGCCGTCGCCATCGACAATCCACCGCCAACGCCAATTCCCTTCGAGGACCGCAACGACATCCGTCGGATACGTGGCGCGCTCGTCACTATCCTGCGGACGGCGAGGGAGGCGGGAGATGCGCTACTCAGTACGGAGGATGCCATCGAGCGCCTGCGGAAACTCCCAATCGCCCACCCGCCACGCGATGTGGGTGTGGATTGGCTTGCGGCCTACCACGACCAACTCGCAGATGCTGTCGCGGTCTTTGATATTGCCTCAGGTGATCGTGAGAATCGTACGGTCAGCGTCGCGCAGCTTGCCGAACTCCGCGAGCGCGAAGAATTCGTCCGCAAAGTGCTCCAGGCCCGTGCCGCCGCGCCGCTTGACTCGCTTCGGGTAGACTGGCGAGCATTGCTTGTCGAGGCTATCGGCGATGCCTATCGGCCCCAGAACAAGCGCCATCTTGACGCCCTGGAAGAACAGGCGGCAGCGCTCGAAGACATCACAACTCGCAAGCTCTCCATACTGACTGGACATGTCGGGACTGGCAAGACATCGGTCGTGGGCGCGCTGCTACGCTGTCAAAAGCTCGCCGAAGATGGCATATTGCTGCTCGCTCCCACCGGCAAGGCGCGGGTACGGCTGGAGCACATGGCGAGCGGAAACGCGGCGAGGCGACAGCTTCCTGCGTACACCATCGCCCAATTCCTCAACGGACTCAATCGCTACGACCCTGATCGCCAGCGGGTGCTCTTCACCGGCGATTCCGCCTATAAACTCGCCCGTACTATCGTCATTGACGAGGCTTCCATGCTGACGCTGGATGATCTTGCCGCCCTGCTGCTCGCGCTTGACCTGGCTCATACGCAGCGGATCATTCTGGTCGGCGATCCGAACCAATTGCCACCTATTGGAGTGGGCCGACCATTCGTGGACCTGATGGTATACCTCGAAATGCTCGCTGGTCGCGCAGGCGCGGTTGATGCGAACACGGCAACTGGCACGGCTGGAGCGCTCGGCAGGCTCACCGTCGAAGTGCGCACGAGGAGCGGTGACGCCCCATCTGACGCGCTGAGACTTGCCTCCTGGTTCACGCGCGACCCACAAGCCGTAAACGCCGACCGCGTGTTCGATCAGATTGCCTCTGGCGCGCGCCTCAACGATCTGGATATCAGCTTCTGGAAGTCGCCCAACGACCTCCACGAGCGCCTTCTCGAGAAATTCCAGGCGTATCTGGGACTGGAGCATCCCGGCGACGTTGTCGGATTCGACCGTGCGCTCGGAATCAGGGGGGACGGTCGAGTTCAGTTCGACGTGCCGGATGGGGTCGAACGCTTCCAGATACTTACGCCTACGCGCATGAACTCGCATGGGGTCTATGATCTCAATCGCTGGTTGCAGCGACGTTTTCGCGGGGACGAGCTTCGCAAGGCGCGTAGCAGGGACGGCAAGAGTCTTGGCCAGGAAGAGATTGTCCATAAGGACAAGGTGATTCAGGTACGCAATGAAATGCGTTTCATGTATGACCATCAACGCCGCCAGAGGATGAGAAGCACTCTCGCCAACGGGGAAATTGGTATTATCTCCAGGGGGCGCGACGACTTTATGGATGTCGCGTTCTCGGGCCATGCGCACCAGACCGCCGGATATAAGGCAGGTTCCTATGCTGACGGCGAGTGTCCGCTAGAGCTAGCGTATGCGCTGACCGTCCACAAGGCACAGGGCAGCCAGTTCGATACGGTCTTTGTTATCATTCCAAAAAGTGCGCGTGTCTCGCGCGAACTGCTCTACACGGCGCTCACACGCGCACGAGAGCGGCTGGTGCTGCTCCTGGAAGGCGACGATGCTGGCCGTCTCTACTGGTTCAGCCTGCCCAACGCATCAGATACCGCGCGTCGCAACACCAATCTCTTTACTCCGGCGGTACGCAGCCCTGGATCAAATGACCTGTTCCCCAAAAGTCTTGTCCATTGCACACCCGGAGGCCAGTTGGTGCGCAGCAAGTCTGAACTGGTCATCGCGAATATGCTTGAACACATGGGCATCCCCTACCGGTACGAGGCGGAGTTCTTTGGAGAAAATGAGCCGGGACGACGCCTGCCCGATTTTACCTTTGCGACTCCCGACGGAAGGCGGATCATCTGGGAGCACCTCGGGATGTTACATCGGCCCGAGTATGCGCTTGGATGGGAGGAGAAGCGCCGCTGGTACGAGAAGAATGGCTTTATCGAGGATGTCAATCTGTTTACTACTCGTGAGCGCAGCGGGCTGGATTCTCGCGATGTGGAGAAGGTCGCGGAGCGCATACAGACGCTTATCTGACCATGTTGGCCCCTGCAAGTCGGGGATTCCTCGGGCTTTGCGGTGCACGGTACAATGAAGCTGGTTGGCTCAAGGCCACAGTGTTTACACGATTCGACATCAACATGGATAAACAATGAGCGAAGGCAGAATATGATGGCGCGCATTGAGCAACCGAATAGCATGACGACCTGGCGCCGTGTCTGGTGGCGGCGCTGGCTCCAGCGCGCGCTGACGACGCTGCATATCGCGAGCTACCGCGCAACCGGTGGCCTCATCGGCCATCGCGTTGGCCCGCTGCCAAACGTGCTGCTCACTACAACTGGCCGCCGCTCCGGCAAGCCTCGCACGACCGCGCTGACCTACATCCGCGCGGACGGGCTGCTGGCGCTGATCGCCTCGAACTTCGGCAGCCGCACCGCGCCACAGTGGTATCGCAACCTCCAGGCGCACCCCGAGGCGACGGTGCAGCTCAAGCGTCGGCGCTGGGTGGTGCGCATGCGGCCCGCGACGCCGGACGAGCACGTACGTATCTGGTCGGTGGCGCTTACCATCTGGCCAGCATGGGCGGGCTACGCCGACCGCGCGCAACGCGACATCCCCATCGTGGTGCTGGAGCCAATTCAAGAGGCTCCCTGAGATTGGGAGCCTCGAACGGTCACACGACGATTATAAGGATCTTCTCATTCAGACTGCCGATTATCCCGCATCGAAGGGGCGCAGGAACTTCGCTGGATGGAACTGAACGAACGACGCGGGCAAGATGTTCGCGGTGGGGCCGAGCGCGGTGGCCTCAGCGTTCATCGTCGTGGGATCGGTGCTGTCCTTCCACCTGCCGGTATCCAGCCGATTGATGAGTGTCTGGAATGCGGTGATGGTCTCCGCTGGCGTGAAGGCGCAGTGGCCCGCGCGATGGACAAAGGTCTCGCGTAGCAGGCTATTGTTGCCCGCCTCGCGCACGACGCTGGCATATGCCTGCTCATCCTCATTCACCACCAGCCCATCGCCCGTGGTGTGCATCGTCAGCACCGGGATGTCAATCTCACCGTTGAAGGTGATGTAGCGGTTCAGGTAGGCGACCGCGCCCGGATTGGCGGAGATGCGCGGCGCCTTTTGCAGCGTCCGCAGATCAGCATTAAGATCGAGTCCTGCCTGTTTGTAGAGGGCAACGACTTCTTGCTGATCGACCGAGTGAGCCAGCTGCACGCGATAATCCACGCCGGTATTCCATGACGGATTGCCACCAGCGCGGCTCTCCAGCTCGGCACGCAACGCCCAGGCAAACGGGAAGTCTACCTGCTGCTCCCAGAGGAATTGGTTGGCCTCCTGCGCGGAAAAGTCGTCGGGGGCTGGCTCTGGCGAGGTGGAGCTGAACCAGCCCGGTATATCGCCCAGCGCGGCGGCCAGCGCCAGGCGCGCCCGGCCTTGTGGTGTGGCCTGGGCGGCGGCAAGATCACTTTCGGCTGCGGTCAGGTTGCCGCCAGGATTGGTGATATGAACCACCTGAAGCGCGCCGCCTCCCAATAGCAGGTTGAAGGCAAACGCGCTATCCAGCGCCTGGTTCCAGGTTCCCACGCCTCCCGCCAGCACGCCGCACATCGGCAGGGCCGCGTCGAAGCGCTGGGGATAGCGTTGCACCAGACCAGCGGTGATGATGCCGCCAAGCGAGTGTCCCCAGGCAATCGTGCGTGTCGGGTGGCCGACGGTCTTGTCGAAGAAATCGAGCAGGGCGATCTGATCGTGGAATGCCTGCTGAAGCGCCCACCCGGTCTGGCTGTATGATGAGCCAGCCAGCGCGTAGCCGTTGCTCAGCAGCCATTGGCCAGTGATTGCGTCGCCCACATCCTGCGCCGGATTCGCCTGTCCGGGGGCGACGTAGCCATGACTATAGAGGACAAGGGCGCCATTCCAGTTCTCGGGCACCTGGATGAGATAGGCGGCGCCGTCGATGACGCCAGTGAGCGTCTGCGCTCCGGCGGCGCGGGCCAGATGGACGTTGAAGGCGAGGCTGCTCAGCAGGGCCAGCAACAACAGCGGCAGGAACAGACGCAGGCGACGTTTCATGCGGGAGCCTCTTTCCATTCGCACAGATTCGATCCACTTTTATCCGCATGGATCGGCACGAAAGTGAGACGAGGGCGGGTTGCCCAAACCACCAAATGAGCCGCACTACAACACCACTGGGGACTCGCGAGGAAATCTGCCGGGGAACAAGCAAGGCTGTGTGTCGTGGATTATAGGGCGCTCTATTTGCCGTTGTCTAGGCACTGAACCTGTTTAAGCATAGTGCACACCTGTTTCCGCGTGGAACCAGATTCTGCTACATAACGCGGCGATGACGCAACACCCAGGATGCTTCTCGATAGATATAGTCTACGCAGGCTTCGATTTCATCCGTGTGATGAATCTCGTCACTTGTCCCTGACCCGCTATCGTAGAAACCGACAACAAGCGATCCTGATTCGCGCCTGAAATATGGAGCTGGGCTGCCGCGCCGATCCTCGCAGTAGCCAATCCAGGCATCGATGAGACTTCTATGCGTCTGAATCCACGATGTAATTGCCGCGATAAATGCTGAGCGATCATCCAGATAGGCATCCGCTGGCGCGAATAGTTCTCTAATACTGCCACTACCACCAGGTAAGCGGAACCTCAACGGGACGTTACATACCTGCTCAATCCAGTTAATCAGTGTGTCATCGGGTTCCATATTCGCACACTCCACTTCGCACCAGCTCGTAAGAAGTGCCTTTCTGCGCTATTGAACTGGACCCCGAGTATATCACCCTGGCGCAGCTCCCATGCCAACCGATTGGCTGAGAAGCTGATCGCGGTGCTGAGGCTCTGTGTCGGGATCTGAATGACGCCAGGCAATGAGACTGTGAGCACCCCGTGACGCGATCAGCCTGCTCCGTGACCGCAGCGTGACATGGCGATGCATCACTATCTTGGTGGAGAGCGAATGAGATACCATGCAAGCAAAGTAGTTGCGTCGTCTAGATATGGACAAGGAGGTGCTCTATGCGCTGGCGTCTGGGGTTGGCGAGCATCTTCGCCCTGTTGATTACCCTGGTGGTGCTCTTTCCGTCAGCAGCGCCTGCGCGCGCCGCGCCGAAGGTCGTTTTTGGTCCGCCTACCATCGTCAAGCAGGTGACGCTGCATGAGCTGAGTATTGATGGGCCGTCGCTCTGGCAGCCGAACTCCCGAAGCGGGCCACAGATTGGGCGAGGTCTCGTGCTGGCGTGGACTGGCACCGATAACCGCCTCAATACGATGGAGCGCTTCTCGGGCCTCACCTTTACCAATAAGCATATCTACAACGAAACATCATCCTTCCGGCCCGCCGTAACCACTGTGCCCGATGGCGGTGTCGCCCTGGCATGGCTCGGCACGAATCCGGGCCACTCGCTCAACGTGCTCTGCACCGCTCAATGCGGATCCACTGGGAAGCCGCTGAAACTGACTCTTTGGAATGAGACGAGCTTTACCGCTCCTGCCCTCGCCTACAACGGAGGAAATCTCTGGCTGGCGTGGACCGGCACCGATGCGAACCATTCGCTCAATGTGTTGCCAATCAACTTCCAGACGTTTAAGGTCGGGACGAAGACCATCCTGCGGCAGTTCAGCAGCATCTCCAGACCATCGCTGATGCCTGACCCGAACACACAGGGAACGCTCCCGCAAGGACTGGTGTTGTCCTGGGCAGCCAGCAGCCCCCTGCATCGCATCCGTTTCGCCACGTCCACCGATGGCGTTCACTGGACGCAGCCATCGTCCTCCCCACTGGCTGAGTGGACCGCCGTCGGGCCGTGCCTGCTTCCACTTGGAGTCAACAATTTTCCGCGCTACTTCCTGGCCTGGAGAGGAACCGATCCCAATCATTTGGTGAATGTGCAGTATACCGAGGGCTTCCCCAACTGGCCAATGGATAACTCGAAAACGACGTTTAACAAACAGGCGTTGGGTGGGCCAGCGCTCGCCGATAGCCTGGCTAGTAATCAAATCGTGCTTGCCTGGACTGGCGTTGATACGCTCCATCACATCAACGTCGCTCTGGTTGGCATTTAGCGTGGCCGCGAATAGCCTCACACCCTATGTGAGCGCGAAGGCGGGAACCAGTCAGCGGCGGCTCCTGCGTGGGCAGCCTCTAGCGGCGGCGGTGGAATGGCCATCGGCTCATCGTAGGGGCCTAGCGGTGTGTCTCCTCGCCCTGTGAAAGCGCCATGAAATGAGTGACGAGGCGCGTCATGCTCACTGCCAGACATACGCGCCTCGCCTCTGCCATCGACCTGCCGCGTTGGCAAATCAGTGACAGGCGAAATTGTACTTGGGCCAGGTGAAAGGCCGATGGAGATGCGATGTGAGTTCTCCCATAAACAGCGCTGGCGTGGCGTGATGCGGTTGTATAAGGTGCGCCGCTGGCTGTGACCGCATTGTGTTGTCTGTGGGCGATGCTGCCAGTGAGAGTCGGGCGACATTGGCGCGCGCGCTCGCACGATTCGCCGACAGCCATCCCCGATGAAGGGTACGCTGCTGGCAGGGGAGCTACCCATGAAGAAATTGACCGAGTTACTCTCGCTGAAAGGCCGACGCGTCTTGATAACCGGAGCCGCGGCTGGCATTGGCCGCGCGATGGCGCTACGCTTCGCCGAGGCGGGCGCGGACCTCGATCTCGTCGATATAGACGCGGCTGGCCTATCGCAGCTGGCGGATGAGCTTGCGTGCGGCTCACATCGTATCCGCACACATGCGGTTGACCTGACCGATCGTGCCGCGATTGCGGCTCTCTGGGAAGGCATGGGCGATGAGCTACCCGACACGCTTATCAATAACGCGGGCTCATATCCCATGCGCGACTTCGAGGAGATGGATTGCCGTTTCCTCGAGAAGACTTTGCAGGTGAACCTCGAGTCGGCGCTCTGGATGGCCCAGGGCTTCATTGCTGGGCGCAAGCGCAACGGTGGCGTCATCATCAACGTTTCCTCGGTGGAGGCGCTGATTCCGCTGCGTGACGACCTGATTCCCTACGGTGTTGCCAAGGCGGGAGTTCTCGCGCTGACACGTGGGCTGGCCCATGCATATGGGCGAGACGGCTTCCGTGTCAACGTGCTCGTGCCGGGCGCCATCCGCACGCCGGGGACGGAGCGGCTGCGCGGGGCTGCTATCCGCCAGATTGACGTTGATATGATCAAGACGGGGATACACTTCGGCTCGCGGCTGGCGCTGGGGCGCTGGGGCAAGGCCGATGAGGTGGCGTGTGTGGCGCTTTTCCTGGCCTCCGACCTGGCCAGCTACGTCCACGGCGCGATGATTCCAGTGGATGGTGGGTTTCTTGCCTCGTAGCGCAACAAGACAACCGGGATGCGGCGACGATGCTCGCACCCCGGTGATGGATGTCCGTGGATATGTATCCGGCTCCAGTGCGAATCGGTCTTACCGGAGCGCCAGTGAATGCCGCAGCTTGCTCAGCGCTGGATCGTAGACGAGCGCGCCTGCCTCGATGGCCGCGTTGTGCTGCTCAGCGCTCATCAGCGCGCAGTAGAGATCGGCGTGGCTGAGATTGGCGCCGCGCAGGGTGACGCCCGTCAGGTCGGCGCTGATCAGCAGCGCATAGGTCAGGTCGGCGCACTGCAGATCGGCCCCGGCCATATACGCGCGCCGCAGATCGGTTGCCCGCAGCGACGCGCCTTCCAGTGACGCGCCGGAAAGGTCGGCGCCCCAGAGTGACGCGCCGTTCAGGGTCGCGCCGCGCAGATCGGCGTTGTGCAGGCGGATGCCCGTCAGCGTCAGATCGTTGAGTTGTGCGCCGCGCAGGTCAGCGTTCTCGAAGTTACGCTCACCCGCGAGATAGCGGCGCTGTAGTTCCTGTATGTGCATGAAGACGAAATCTCCCCCTCGTGTGAAAAGCTGAGAAATGGACGCAAAAAGCCCGCCTGACCCACGCCTGGAGTCCGACGGGCAACGCTGTCCACCTGAGATATGCGTCCGCGGCGTGCGGACGAATCCGATACGTGATGTGGCAGGCGTCGTCGCCCGCCGGAATACATATCACTCTAAATTATAGGCCGCGAATCAAGACTGGATGCTCTTAGTGATGTTGGCCAGGAACTCCTCGTTGTTCTGCGTCTTCGCCATCTGCGCCAGCATCGCCTCCATCGCCTCAAGCCCGCGCTGCTCTGCCAGAGTGGCGAACATGCGGCGCATTACCACCACCGCCCGGAGCGCGTTCTCGTCCAGCAGCAGCTCCTCGCGGCGGGTACCGGTGCGGGTGATGTCTATTGCCGGGAAGATGCGCCGGTCGGAGAGCTTGCGGTCGAGCGTGATCTCCATGTTGCCGGTGCCCTTGAACTCCTCATAGATGACGTCATCCATGCGGCTGTTGGTATCCACCAGCACCGTCGCGATGATGGTCAGCGAGCCGCCCTCTTCGACGTTGCGCGCCGCGCCGATGAAACGCCGGGGCGGCGTAATCGCGGCGGGATCGAGGCCGCCGGAGAGCGTGCGCCCGCTGGACGCGACCGCCAGGTTGTAGGCGCGGGTGAGGCGGGTAATGCTGTCGAGCAGCACCACCACGTCCTTGCCGCCCTCCACCAGCCGCTTGGCGCGCTCGTTGACGATCTCGGCGACGTGGACGTGCGCCTCTGGCTCCTCGTCGAAGGTCGAGCTATAGACCTCGGCCTTGACGCTCCGGCGCATGTCTGTCACCTCTTCGGGCCGCTCGCCGATCAGCGCGATCATCAGCTGCACGTCGGTGTAGTTGGCCAGGATCGAGTTGGCGATGGTCTTGAGCAGCAGCGTCTTGCCCGCCTTGGGCGGCGCGACGATCAGGCCGCGCTGGCCGCGCCCGATGGGCGAGAGCAGGTTGATGAGGCGCCCGGTGATATTGGCGGCGTCGGTCTCCAGGTCGAACATCCGGCGCGGGAAGATCGGCGTCAGGCCGTCGAAGTTGGGGCGGTGCTTGGCGGCTTCGGGGTCCATGCCGTTGACCGCCTCGACGCGCAGCAAGCCGAAGAACTTCTCGTTGTCCTTTGGTGGGCGTACCTGGCCGGAGACCATATCGCCCGTGCGCAGGCCGAAGCGGCGGATTTGCGTCTGCGAGACGTAGACATCCATCCCGCCGGGCATAAAGCGCCCGCGCCGCAGGAAGCCGAAGCCTTCTTCGACGATTTCGAGGACACCCGCGCTGAAGATGTTGCCCTGGCGCTCGGTCTCGGCCTGGAGCAGCCGGAAGATCAGCTCCTGCTTGCGGAGCGCGGTGTAGCCAGAGAGGTCGCGGTCGCGGGCTATATCACGTAACTCGCCAACGGTTTTTGTTTCTAGTTCAGTAATATTCATGGTATGTGCATTCGAGAGCCGGGGTGTGGTCGTCCTCACGCTATCATCCAGGGGTGGATGGCGGTGGATCGCGGCTCTGTCTCCTTTCGGTGATTGAATTGTCGGGGATGTTTGGATGTTTTGAAGGATCTCTACGATAGGGAATACGACACTGCTACGGGCGTCGTTCAACACACTTCTTTATGCAGCCAGGCCGCCGGAACATCATGAAACGGCGAGCATCGCATGTGTGGGGAGGGGGTTGCCCCCCAATAGCCAGGAGCAAATGTACATGGAGATATCTGCCAGCATGTCACCGCACGCTCAACGCGCGAGTCAGGTGAGACATGCTCTCTAGTGATATATCACGTACGAGCCGCGATGTCAAGCACAACGGCGGCAAGCATGGGCTATATGTCCGGCGGTGACGCCGCCTGTCGGATATTTAGACCATTCCGCCTGGTAAATGATCAGTGTCAATCGTCCCATTGTCGCCTTTCCGTCGCCGTGGTATAATTCCCAACACGAGTTAGTGTATCACGTACACTAAACACTAACAGATGTTTAATGGTGACGGATGGCACGCTGTTGGTGCGGTCCGCGAGGGCGACTCTGAACCACCCCTCTCCCCGTGGGGGAGGGGCAGAGGGAGGGGGCGCGCCCACGTTTGAGGAGTCATAGATGACCGCGCCAACGGAGAAGAATACCCCTGTAGTGTGCGATGTCGCCATCATCGGCGGCGGCATCGCCGGACTGACCGTCGCGCTTAACCTGCCCGAGAGCCTGCGCGTCGTCCTGATCACCAAGGCAGCGCTCGGCGAGAGCAATACCCGCTACGCGCAGGGCGGGCTGGCCGCTGCCGTCGGACCCGACGACGATCCCGAGCTGCACCTGCGCGATACGCTGGCGGCGGGCGCGGGGCTGGTGGACGAGACCGCGACGAGCGTGCTGGTACGCGAGGCGCATGACGCCGTCGCCTGGCTGATCGGGGAAGGCGCGCGCTTCGACCATTCCCCTCTCCCTGCAGGGGAGGGGTCGGGGGAGGGGGTCGCATCCGACGACCTGGCCCACCGCTACGATCTGGCCCGTGAGGCCGCCCACAGCCGCCGTCGGGTGCTGCATGCGCGCGACGCTACCGGCGCTGAGATCGAGCGGGCGCTGGTCGCCGCGATGCGCGCTCGTCCCGGCGCGCGAGTGCTCGAAGATACGCAGGCGCTCGATCTAGTCTTGCGCGATGGCGTGTGCGTCGGCGTGGAGGTGCTCCATGACGGCGAGACCCGGCGCATTCTGGCGCGGCGCGGAGTCGTGCTGGCGAATGGCGGCGCGGGCCAGCTCTGGCTGCGCACGTCGAATCCAGCCGGGGCGACGGCGGACGGGCTGGCGCTGGCGTGGCGCGCTGGCGCTGGCGTGAGCGATGTCGAGTTCGTGCAGTTCCATCCCACCACGCTCGTTTCGCCATCGGGCGAGACGTTCCTGATCTCCGAGGCGGTGCGCGGTGAGGGCGCATGGCTGCGCAACGCGGCGGGTGAGCGCTTCATGACGCGCTACTCGCCCGATGCCGAGCTGGCCCCGCGCGATGTCGTCGCCCGCGCCATCCTCAGCGAGATGATGGCCGAGGGCGCGCCGTCCGCCTTCCTCGATCTGCGCCGTCTGCCCGAGCATGAGGTCTACGAGCGCTTCCCGACGATTGCCGCCGCCTGCCGCAGAGACGGCCTCGATCTGGCCCATGACCTGATCCCAGTCGCGCCCGCCGCGCACTACTTTATGGGCGGCGTCACGGTGGATACCTGGGGGCGGACGACCGTTCCTGGCCTCTTCGCGGTCGGTGAGGTGTCGTGCACCGGCGTCCATGGCGCAAACCGGCTCGCCAGCAATTCGCTGCTGGAGGGGCTAGTCTTTGGCCGCAGGGTCGCCGCGGTGCTGGCGGATGTGGCACATCCGGGCGACTGGCCAAGAACCTCGCCGCTGCCTGGCGTCCAGCGCGAGACGGACAGTCTTGTGCTGCCCGAGCGCTCGCTGACGGCTCCCGTTGCCAAGGCGATACGCCAGCGTTTGCGCGAGACGATGTGGCACGACGTTTCGCTCCGACGTGATGCGAAGGGACTGACGGAGGCGAACGACACGCTACGCGCACTGGCGGCGTCGGGCCCAATGGACCCGGAGACGGCGAATATGCTGCTGGCGGCACAACTGATTGTCACAGCGGCGCTGGCACGCGAGGAGAGCCGCGGCGGCCACTTCCGCGAGGACTTCCCCGATCGCGACGCGGCGTTCGACGGCGTCCACTCACTGCTGCGCGCCGCGACGGTTGTTGCCCCGCGGGAGGCGCGAGAGGTGGAGGTGGCGGCCCATGTCTAACACACCGTTCTACAATCCAATCTTCGATACCGAACTGGTGCGGCGCGCGCTGGCCGAAGATGTTGGCCGGGGTGACGTGACGACTCAGGCGACGATTGCGCCGGGAACTCGTAGTAGCGCCCGTCTCGTCGCGCGCCAGGCTGGTGTCGTTGCGGGTCTGCCCGTCGCCGCCTTGACCTTTGCCCAGCTCGATCCCAACGTCCAATTCGACACGCTCACGCCCGATGGTTCGGCGGTTGAGGCGGGCACGACGCTGGCGCGCGTCACAGGTGACGCGGCGGCGCTGCTGACGGCGGAGCGGACGGCGCTCAACTTTCTGGGTCGCCTCTCCGGCATCGCCACGCTGGCGGCGCAATGTGCCGCGGCGGTGGCGGGCACGCAGGCGCGCATCGTGGATACGCGCAAGACGACGCCGGGTCTGCGCCTGCTGGAGAAGTACGCGGTACGCATGGGCGGTGCGCGCAACCACCGTGCCGGGCTGGACGATGGCATTCTGATTAAAGACAACCATATTGCCGCCGCGGGTAGCCTGACGCTGGCGGTCGAGCGGGCACGCGCCCACGCCTCGCATCTGCTGAAGATCGAGGTCGAGTGCGAGAGCGAGGCCCAGGTACGCGAGGCCATCGCCGCCGGAGCCGACGCGATTCTGCTGGACAACATGACGCCCGACCAGCTTCGTAGCGCCGTCGCGCTGATTCGCGAGCAGGCGCCGCGTATCACTATCGAGGCGTCGGGCACTATCGGAACCGACTCGCAGAAGCTGGCGGCGGTGGCGGCGACGGGCGTTGACCTGATCTCGCTCGGCGCGCTGACCCACTCCGCGCCCAACTTCGATGTCGCGCTGGATTTCGAGAGCTAGCCCGCGCTGTTTGCACAGTTTCAGCACGGGATAGGAGTAACCTACATATGGCTATCAAGTTAGAGACATTACCGCAGGGCGAAATCTGCGTCGAGAGCCGTGACGCGCGCATCCTGCCCTCGCTGGACGAGTGGCGCGAGCGCGAGGCGGGCAACATGGAGCAACACAAGCCGCGCCATGCAGGAGCGGAACGCGCCGACGCCATCCCCCGCGAATACGCCCTGATGGATGCCGACGAGCTTGACCAGCGCATTGCGGCGGCACGAGCGAAGCTGGGGACGCGGCTGGTAATCCTTGGCCACCACTACCAGCGCGACGAGGTCATCAAGTATGCCGACGCACGCGGCGACTCGTTCAAGCTGGCGCAGTTTGCGGCGTCGCGCCCGGAGGCCGAATACATCCTGTTCTGCGGCGTTCACTTCATGGCGGAGAGCGCCGATATCCTCAGCGGACCCCATCAGACGGTGATTCTGCCGAATCCGGCGGCGGGCTGCTCGATGGCCGATATGGCGAACATCGCCGAGGTGGAGGAGTGCTGGGAGGCGCTCGACACACTCTATCGCGACGAAGCGACGGGCGCGGAGAGCGCGCCGCAGCCAGTGATACCGGTCACATACATGAACTCCGCTGCCAACCTGAAGGCGTTCTGCGGGCGCAACGGTGGCATCGTCTGCACCAGCTCCAACGCGGCGCAGGTGATGGCGTGGGCGTTTGCGCGCGGGCGGCGTGTGCTGTTCTTCCCTGATGAGCACCTTGGCCGCAATACGGCGCTGAAGATGGGCATCCCCGAGGAGCAGATCGTCGTCTGGAATCAGCGGCTCGACTTTGGCGGCATCGAGGATGATGAGACGCTGACGCGGGCGAAGGTGATTCTGTGGAAGGGCTGGTGCTCGACGCACGCGCGCTTCACGACGGCGCAGATCGAGCAGGCACGCAGGGACTATCCCGGCGTGCGTGTGCTGGTGCATCCAGAGTGCCGCCATGAGGTGGTGGCTGCCGCCGACTTCAACGGCTCGACTGAGTACATCGTCAAGGCGGTGGAGGAGGCGCCAGCGGGGACCATCTGGGCCATCGGCACAGAGATCAATCTGGTGAAACGACTGGCGAGGGAGTATCCCGACCAGACGATCTTCTGTCTCGATCCAGTCGTCTGCCCCTGCTCGACGATGTATCGCATCCATCCGGCGTATATCGCCTGGGTGCTGGAGGAGCTGGTAGAGGGCCGCGCGGTCAACCAGGTGCGCGTGGACGACGAGACGGCAAAGTGGGCGAAGGTCGCGCTGGAGCGCATGCTGGCGAACCGGGGATAACCACTATCGGCGCGGGCGAGATAGAGGTGATCCGGGTTCGCCAGCATGAATGCCGCGGCTAATCGCGCCTGGCACGCATGCGTTTCCGGCGGCAGAATGTTGAATGGTCTGGATGAGCCGCAGGGCTTCAGCCTGCGGCGCGTCCGCCTCACGACCAATGCCGCCCTCATTTCGACCACTCGATGTGTATACGTTTACGCCTCGCCCCACCGAAAGCTACCATCGTTGGCGCGGGTGATGCGGCCCAGCGTGGCGATATGGGCGGCGGTCAGCAGCGCGTGCTGGTCGAGCGCATCCTGGAGCAGCCAGCGGCGGGTCGCCAGCATGACATCGGCATCGGCCCAGCCCACCATCCAGTCGGGATGCTCGACCTCGATGGGATGGTGGAAGGCATCGCCGAGGATGTAAAGCGTCTCGCCCGCTGACAGGACGCGCACGACCTGATGGCCCGTCGTCTCACCTGGCGCTGGTAGGATGTCTATTCCCTCGGCGATCCGCATCGGCCCCTCGACCAGATGCAGCATGCTTCGCTCGTGAAGCATGCCCAGCGTCCGCGCTTCCAGCGAAGTTGGATCTTGCAATGCGGTCTGCATCTCGGCCTCGGTCCAGTCGCCGGCGCCCAGGTAGTAGCGCGCCTGCGGATAGGTGGGCGCGTATCCGCCGTCGGTGGGCGAGGTCGTGCCAGCGAAGTGGTCCCAGTGGGCATGCGTGATGACCATGTGGGTGATGTCATCCGGCTGGACGCCGAGACTCACAAGCTGGTCGGGAATCGCGGGAGGCGGCGTATAGTCGGGTAGCGCATATTGGGAGTCAGGTTCCATCGTCGCCCGGTAGTCGTTGGCGTCCACCAGCACTTTAGCTCCCTGATGCTCGATGTAGACGCTCAGGCTGGGGCAGACATCAGGCCGCTCGAAGAGGTCAGCGTACTTGGGACGCCACAGCTCTTCGGGCACTTCAAGCTCCCGCGCCAATATCAGCCGCATATCGCCCGCGTTGATGAGGGTCACACGCGCGTCGCCCACGCGCACCGTCGTCATGTCCTGCATCGCAGCCTCCGTCTCGCTCATATCCCCATAGACTCGACTATGAACAATGATACATGACGGCCCAATGCCGCTTATCCTGCCGATGCTGCCTTCGCCGCCACACTCCCGCGATGCGCACGCACCGCCAGCAGTATCGCGAACACCATCGCCGCCGCCACCGAGCACGCGCCCGCGATGAACGGCAGCGACAGCGCCACCCGCGAGAGCGCCGCGCCAGTGATCGGGCCGAAGAACCACGAGAGCTGCGAAGGCAGCAGTGAGAAGTTAAGGATGGGCGCGCGCCGCTCCTCTGGCGAGAGCAGCGCCAACAGCGCGATTACCGTCGTGCCGATGCCAGCCTGAAAGAGCCCCATACCGATGATATCGAGCTGGAGCGGGAGGAGTGATTGGGCCAGCGCGGCGACCAAGAGGCCCGCCATGACGCCCGCCAGGCAGATAGGCAGCACAATCCAGCGGCCCGCTGTATCGCCGATGCGCCCCCAGATCGGCGTCATGATCGCCATCGCGATGCCCGCCAGTGTCAGCGTCAGGCCAATCACCCCTGCCAACTCGCGCGGATCGCCCGCATACCACTTTTGCAGCAGAATCGGGATGAAGGGTGAGGCGAGCGAGTAGCCAAACATCGCCAGGAAGTAGAGGATAAAGAGCCGCAGTACAATCGGCGACGAGGCAATCGCATGCACCGCCGCGCGCAGCATTCGCCCCACGGTCTCGCCGGTGCGCGACTTGTGAACCTCCTCGCGCACGATGATCGTCAGGACCAGACCCATCAGCGCCGAGAGGCCCGCGTCAACGCCCAGCAGCGTGCGAATGCCTGGCCCCTGGGCGATCAAGCCGCCAAAGAACGGGCCGATGGACGAGCCAATCGGAAAGCCCGCGCTGGCGATACCCACCGCCATGCCCAGGCGCTTGCGCGGCGTGACATCCGCCAGCATCGCCAGCATCACACCGGTATTGCCAAGCACGAAGCCGCTGAAAAGCTGCGCCACCGCCAGCACCCAGACGTTGGGCGCCAGCGCGGCGACGGTGAACATGATTCCTTCGACGTAGGCGCTCCGCACGATGATGAGCTTGCGCGAGTAGCGGTCCGCCCAGACACCCCAGAACGGCAGAAGCGGCAGCCCAATGACGAAGCCCAACGCCGCCAGCACACCCGTCCAGGTGGGGACGTTGGGCGCTGGCACGCCTAGTTGTTGGAGATAGAGTGGCCGGAAGGCGTTGAGATGCCCGAAAGCCTGCGATTCGACGACGCCCGCTAATGTAAAGACCAGCAGCAAGACGACCCAGTGGTTCGCGTGACGCTGCGGCTTCCCTGCCGTCGCGTTGCCCGGGCTGGCCGTTTCAAGTGTCATGAAGTGGTGTCCCTGTCCGCTGTGTATCCCATCCGCTGCGATGGGCGCATCCAATTGTAAAGCAACCTCCAGATCGAAAGCTACTGAATAGGAGTCACCGCGCCGACGGAGAGAATCAGGCGGGCGCTGCCGTATATTGCAGCAGGAATGGTTACGGCCAGCGGCATGCGTAGAGCGCATAGAGGGCCAGCATGCGGAAAAAGGATCGGTGCACCATGTTCCATACCAGTAGGATTGCGCGAATGCGCAGGCGCTCCGTACTGTGGCTGCTGCCGCTATTGAGTGTGACGTTTGCTATGCTTGCTTGCGGCATTAGCCTTGGCTCGCATATTGGGTATCGCCCCCCACCAGCCACACACCTCCCCGCCTCACAGTTGCGTTTAGAAGTTTACATTACCGGCCAGTACGAACAGTACGGCGCGACACCAATCACCCTGGTGCGCATACGAATCTTCGAGACGCCGACTGCCAGAGAAGTCTCACTGGCCGACAAGGCCATCCTCACGTGTAACGGCGTTGACATCGAAAATACTTCGGATGCTTTGGGGAGAACTTGTCCGCAGCAGCCTCCAGGAGGAGCATATCGCCTTGTCTACACCGACGAGCACGGCGCGAAGACAACTGTCGTTATCCCGGTTCTGAATGGCACGTTTGCCATCCTCTCGCCTCAAAATGGCGCGACTGTTCAGATTCCCACGAATGGAACGCTCCCTGTACGCTTCACGGTTCCGACGGCGCCCGCCAATGGCGGCGTCGCCATTGACAGCGTCACCGCGGCGTGCAGCGTCTCGGACGCTCAGCCGTGCGGAGCGGTCGATGCCAATCTGCGCCCCACCGCAACCGCGACGCCAGGTCAGGGAGATGGTGTCATCACTGTTGCGCCGCTCGCCGCGAAATTGGGAAACTCCACGCCGCAGCCGGGGAAAACGCCGACGCGTGGTCCTATTCCCACTCAGCCGCCCACGCCGACGCCAGGCGCAACGCAAACGCCGTCCATACCCTCCCCCACTCCAACTGTTGTCGTGACCCAGAATGGCGACACCGGCACTATCATGCTGGCGGGCGATTACGGCGAGTTTCAACCTGCAAAGGGCTTCCTGTCGATGACCGTCGAGGCGCATGTAACGCCTGATCCAGGCGACTTTTCTTCGGTGTCAGTCATCTACACGGATACCCTTCACACCCAATTCACCTGGACGAGGTGAGAGGAGCGGAGCCTAATGAACAACGAGCGCCTTCGGGTTGGCCGCGGGCGGCGGCTCCTGCTCTGGCTGCTACCGCCGCTGAGCCTTGTGCTGGTGGGTATGTCCTGTTCCGCGTCAGGGCCAGCCCAACCTCCACCTGTCACGCACCTGCCAGCCGCGCAGTTGCGGATGATGGTTCAGATCACAGGGCAGTATAGCGACGCGTCCACCGTGCAGACGCAGATCTATATCGTGGATGCGCACAGTGGCCAGATATTCTCTCTGGCCGACAAGGCGCGCCTGACCTGCAATGGCAGCGATGTAAAACCTGGCTACCCAAACAACGTGATTCGGAAATGCCCGCGCCAAGCACCCGGCGGCGCGTACCGCTTCACATTTACCGACGAACACGGCGCATCGACGACGGTTGTCGTGCCTGTGCCTGCTGGTCAGCTTGCGATTCTGTCGCCACGCTATGGCTCGACGGTGTACATCCCCAGGGATGGCGCGCTCGCCGTCCATTTCACCCTTCCCATTCCGCCACCGCATAGCCGCATCACACAGTTCCTGGTGATGGCGTCGTGCCAGTCAACATCCAGCGCCACGTGTAACGTCGGGCAAAGCTACTATGTGGCGCCGACCCCAATGCCACTCGTGGGGGTTCCCACGGCGACTGCCTTCCCGGTCTCGGTCCCGCCTACCCCGACACCGAGCAGCAGCAACCCCACCGCGACGGTCTACGAGAACCGCGGGCCGCCCACACCAACGCCACCGACAGGGGCTACTCCGACGAATCCAGATTACGATGGGACGGTGACGCAGACCGGAGGCCCAGGAGCGGTCGCGCTGGTTGGCGACTTCACGCAGTTTCGGCCAGGCGCGGGCTCCATCGAACTCAGTATCGCGGAGCAGTTCACGCCTGACCCCGGCGCCTTCGCCTCTGTCTCGATCAGGATGGACGGCGACACGACCGCCAACATCACCTGGGTGCGCTGACACATATGCTTGCGGGTGACCCCCACCGTTCTGCGGTACAATAGAGCGGAGAATCTGGCTCCCCTCTCCCTTTGGGGAGGGGGCCGGGGGAGGGGGCCGTGTATGCCAATCCGCCAGTTGCCACGGGATGTCGCCGCCAAGATCGCCGCCGGTGAGGTGGTCGAGCGCCCGGCGTCGGTGGTGAAAGAGCTGATCGAAAACGCGCTGGACGCCAACGCGCGCACGATTCGGCTGGAAATCGCCGGGGGCGGCCTCGATCTGATTCGCGTCAGCGACGACGGCAACGGCATCGCGGCGGATGATATGCCGCTGGCGTTTGCGCGCCATGCCACTAGCAAAATCGACTCGCTCTCCGACCTGGAGCATATCGCCACGCTGGGGTTTCGCGGTGAGGCGCTGGCCAGTATCGCCGCCGTCGCGCGCGTCACGCTGCTCAGCCGCCCGCGCGCAACTACCGCCGGGGCGCAGGTGAATGTGGACGAGGGCGCCATTGGTCCGGTAACTCCCGCTGGCGCGCCCGCCGGAACTACCATCACCATTCGCGGGCTGTTCGCATCTGTCCCAGCGCGTCTCAAGTTCCTCAAGACGCGCGCCACCGAGACCGCCCACTGTCTGCGCCTGCTGGAGCAGTATGCGCTGGCGTGGCCGGGCGTCCGCTTCACTGCCATCAGCGAGGGGCGGCAGGTCTTCAGTACTCCCGGCGATGGCAGGCTGCTGAGCGCTATCGTCGCCGTCTACGGGCTGCGCGTCGCCGAACAGATGGTTGCGCTGGATGAGGATAGCGACGCTGAGTCGCTGCAAGACCACACGGCCAGCGAGCGGCCACAGGTCAGCGGCTACGTCAGTCGTCCCTCGTGCTACAAGGCGACTCGGCAATTCATCTCGTTCTTCGTCAATGGCCGCTGGGTGCAGAGCCGCACGCTCAACTACGCCGTCGAGGAGGCGTATCACTCGCTGCTGCTGACTGGCAGGCATCCTATCGCGGTCATCAACATCGCGCTCGATCCAGCGGAGATGGATGTCAACGTTCACCCGGCCAAGACGGAGGTGCGTTTTCTACGCGAGCGGCTGGTCTACGCCGCCGTCCAGCGGGCAGTGCGCGCGGCGGTCCTCGCCACCGCCGAGACGCCGCAACTCTCCGGGCGGGCGTTCAGCGCGCCAGCGTGGCCATCGTCTGACTCGCCGTTCGCGTCACCAGATGGCGTGCTTGCTGACTCGCCATCGGCAGCATCAGCAACGTCAGCGCCCGACTCGCTCTGGCGGGGTGCGGGTGTCGAGGTTGGGCAGTCGTCTGCGCGCGGCGCGGCTGGCGGGTTCGCGGTGCCCGGCGTCGCAGCGGATGGCGCGGTCGGCGGCAGGAAGCTCCCGGCGCTGCGGGTGCTGGGCCAGGTCTCGCAGAGCTATATCATCACTGAGGGGCCGGACGGCGTCTACATGGTAGACCAGCACGCCGCCCACGAGCGCATCCTGCTGGAGAAAATGGTGGCCGAGTGGCGCGCGCGCGGTGTTGCGTCGCAAGGGTTGCTGGAGCCGCAGACGGTCGAGCTGGCGGCCAACGAGCGCGAGGCGGTCGAAGATCACCTGGAGCAATTGCGCGGCATCGGCTTCGAGATCGAGCCGTTCGGCGGCGATGCGATGCTGGTGCGCGCCGTCCCCGCGACGCTCAGCGCCCAGGCGCATCCGCAATCCCTGCGCGAGTTGCTGCTTGACCTGGTTGGCGCGGACAGCGAGGCGGCGAGCCACGGCGAGACCTGGGAGGAGCACGCGCTCGCCAACGTCGCCTGCAAGGCGGCCATCAAGGCGGGCCAGCCGCTCTCGCCCGAGGAGCAGCGTGAGATGATCCGCCAGCTCGAACAGGTGGACGCGCACCAGAGCTGCTGCCACGGCCGCCCGACGATGGTGCATCTCAGTCTCGCTGCGCTCGAGCGCGAATTCGACCGCCGGTAGATAAGATAGAGAAAGACGCAAGGAGCGGCGACGTGCGCGAGCTCTCACGGATACTGGCCGACGAGATCAGGCAGAATGGCCCGATCACCTTCGCCCGCTTCATGGCCGTCGCCCTCTATCACCCGACCTACGGCTACTATGTGGGCGGTGGCGAGGGACGCGAACCGGTCGGCTGGGAGGGCGATTACTTCACCAGCGGCGACCTGCATCCGCTCTGGGGCGAGTCTATCGCCCGACAGCTTCATCAGATGTGGGATCTGCTCGGTCGGCCCGAGCGCTTCGACGTGATCGAGTCGGGGTCAGGGCGCGGGCTGCTGGCGCGCGATATCTGGGGCTGGGCGCTGCAGCATGCGCCTGAGTGGGCCGAGGCGCTGCGCTACACGCTAGATGACCGCGCCCCCACCGGCACGTCGCTGCACGCCGCCCGCGAGAAACAGCTGCGGGCGGAGCTGGCGCGGCTAGGGGCGCCGGAGCACGCGCTGACCTGGGCCGCTGGACTGGATGAGGCGCTGCCCGCCGCTGGCATCACTGGCTGTCTCGTCTCGAACGAGCTGGTTGACGCGCTGCCGGTGCATATTGTCGAGAAGCATGGCGACGCGCTCAGTGAGATCTACGTGGACGTGGATGAAGAGCAGGGGCGGTTCGTTGAACGCGCGGGGCCACCGTCTACGCCGGAGGTGGCGGCGTATCTGGACGACTACTTTGTTCCCTGGCTCGGCTTTCCCGATGGTTGGCGGGCGGAGGTCTGCCTGGAGGCGCGCGGCTGGATGCGGCGGGTCGCGGCGGGCATCCAGCGGGGCTTCGTCCTGACGATAGACTACGGCGACACCGCGCGCAGGCTCTACACGCGCGACCGCAGGCGCGGCACCCTCGCTGTCTATAGCCAGCACCAGTTTGGCGAGCGGCCACTGGCGCAGCCCGGCACGCAAGACCTGACGGCGCATGTCAACTTCAGCGCGCTCATCCAGACCGGGCGCGAGAACGGTCTGCGGCTGGCGGGGCTGACCGCCCAGGCGGCGTTTCTGACGGCGCTGGGCCTGCGCGAGAGGATGGCGGCGTTGAGCGCGCCAGCCATCGGGCGCGGAGGCGTCATCGGCAATAGCCAGCTCGACCAGTTGCGGCGCATCTCGGAGCGTAATGCCCTCGCGGCTCTGCTCAACCCGGCGGGACTCGGCGGCTTCAAGGTGCTGATCCAGCAGCGCGGCGTGCCGGGCGCGGGTCGCGCGCTGCTCGGCCTGCAGTCCGCCAAAGCGTAAATCAGAAGGAGGGTTTGTCCATGCCACGCCATCTGGTCTGCCTGACGTTCGACTTTGACGCGCTCTCGCTCTGGCTCGCGCGGGGAATCACCTCGCCGACGCCTATCTCGCAGGGGGAGTTTGGCGCGGTCGGCGCGGAGCGTATCCTGGCGCTGCTTGCCAGCCACAGCATCCACGCCACCTGGTTCATTCCGGGCCATACCATCGAGACGTATCCCGACCTCTGCGGGCGCATCCACGCCGCTGGCCACGAGATCGGCCATCACGGCTACGCGCACGAACCGCCGGTCAATCTCGCGCGCGAGGCAGAGGAGGCGGTGCTGGTGCGGGGGAACGAGGCGATTCGCAATCTTACGGGCGCTCCGGCGACCGGCTACCGCTCGCCCGCCTGGGATCTCAGCCCGCATTCGGTCGATTTGCTGCTGGCCCACGGCTTCACCTACGACAGCAGCATGATGGCGAACGACTACACGCCCTACTACGCGCGGCATGGCGATGTGATTGCGCTCGATCAGCCAGCCCAGTTCGGGGAGACGACTCGCCTGATCGAGCTTCCAGTCAGCTGGTCGCTGGACGACTTTCCCCACTTCGAGTATCTCTGGACGCCGACCCATCTGCAGGGCGGCCTGCGCCGCGCCGGTGACGTGCTCACCAACTGGCTCGACGACTTCCGCTACATGGCGCGCACGCAGGAGTGGGGCGTGCTCACACTCACCTTCCATCCGCAGGTGATTGGGCGCGGCCATCGCATGCTGATGCTGGAGCGGCTGATCGAGCAGCTCGAAGGGCTGGGCGCCACCTTCGCCCGCATGGACGCCGTGGCTCAGGAGTTCGCCCAGCGCAGCGCAACGCCTGGCACGAACTGACAGCCGAGGCTGGGACACTCACCTGTGGCTAATACCCGCGATATTGTGGTGGCTGCGGCCAGGCGGGATACGTCCGCGATTTGGGCGGCGGGAGCTTTCGCATGAATGGCCGCAGGATCAGCGCGATCAACAGGCCAGCGGCGAAGCCGCCGACGTGCGCGAAATAGGCGACACCGCCGCTATTGACCAGTTGCGGGTTGAGGCTCTGCAAGCCCGAGACCAGCTGCAGCACGAACCACAGGCCAATGACCACCAGCGCGGGCAACGTGGCAAATGTGATGAAGATGCCGAGGAAGATCAGCGACCGCACCTTTGCGCCGGGATAGAAGATCAGATACGCGCCCAGAACGCCCGCGATGGCTCCGCTCGCGCCCAGGTTGATGAGCTGCGAGTTGGGATCCACGAAAATCTGCGCCGCCGAGGCGACGAAACCGCAGAAGAGATAGAAGATCAGATACCAGAAGTGGCCCAGCCGGTCTTCGACATTGTCGCCGAAGATCCAGAGGTAGAGCATATTGCCGCCGATGTGCAGCAGGTTCGCATGCAGGAACATCGAGGTGAGCAGCGTGATATAGACTGGCTGCGGCTGTCCATAGGGGCACCCCTGCAACGCAAACTCGGTGTTATGGGTGATGGCGTAGGGAATCGTCGAATAGGCGAACTGGAAGCACTGGCCGTAGACCATCTCGGCAATGAAGACGCCAATGTTGATGAGTATCAGCGCATAGTTGACGAACGGAAAGCGCCGTCGCGGTCCGGGATTATCGCTGATAGGTATCACAAGCGCCTGCCTTTCTATCGAGCGGCCTGCTATCTGCGGGCGATAGCGAGCATGCAATCTTCGTGCCGTGCGCCTTTCTGTGCCATGATACCAGAGTGGCGGAAGCCGCCATAGCACGAGAGTCCTACATGCCGTGCGCTGGCGGCGGTATGCTAGCATGTCAGCAGTGACGGCGGATTGCGCGGATGCAAAGGAGCACGGACAATGGCGGCGCAGGCGAGCGAGATAGCGACCTACCAGAACTATATCGGCGGCGAGTGGGTGGATGCGGCGAGTGGCGAGACCAGCGAGAACCGCGATCCGGCGACGGGAGAGCTGATCGGCCACTTCCCGCGTTCGGGAGCGGAGGATGTGAATCGAGCAGTGGCGGCGGCGCGCAAGGCGTTTGACGGCTGGCGACTGACTCCCGCGCCCAAGCGTGGCGAAATCCTCTATCGCGTCGGCCAGCTGCTCGCCGAGCGCAAGGAGGAGATTGCCCGCGCGCTGACCCGCGAGATGGGTAAGGTGCTGGTGGAGGCGCGTGGCGACGTGCAGGAAGGCGTTGACATGGCCTTCTACATGGCGGGCGAAGGCCGCCGCCTCTTTGGCAGCATTGTCCCCTCAGAGCTGCCGAACAAGGCCGCCTATGGCGTGCGCGACCCGCTCGGCGTCGTCGCCTGCATCACGCCGTGGAACTTCCCGGTCGCCATCCCCAGCTGGAAGACGATGGCCGCGCTGATCGCCGGAAATACCGTCGTCCTCAAGCCAGCCACCGATACGCCCAACTCGGCGCGGCTGCTGGTCCAGGTGTACGCCGACGCGGGCCTGCCGCCGGGTGTGCTCAACTTCGTCTGCGGCACTGGCTCTGAGGTCGGCACGCCGCTGGTGCAGCATCCCGATGTCGCGGGCATCACGTTCACCGGCTCGAGCGAGGTCGGGCGTGACGTGAACGTCGAGGCGGCGCGCCAGTTCAAGCGGGTGACGCTGGAGCTTGGCGGCAAGAACGCCATCATCGTGATGGACGACGCCGACCTCGATCTGGCAGTGGATGGCATTGTCTGGAGCGCGTTCGGCACGACCGGCCAGCGCTGCACTGCCGCCAGCCGCCTGATCGTCCAGAAAGGCGTCCGTGCCGAGCTGGAGCAGCGGCTGCTGGAGCATGCTACGAAGCTGCGGCTGGGGCCGGGGTTGGAGGAGACCACCGACGTTGGCCCGCTGATTAGCCGGAGCCAGCGCGACCGCGTCCATAGCTACATGGCGGTGGCTCGCGACGAGGGCGCGCGCATCCTCACAGGCGGCGAGATCGTGACTGATGGCGATTTGGCGCGCGGCAACTTCTACGCGCCGACGCTGCTCGGCGATGTGCGCCCAGGCATGCGGGTGGAGCAGGAGGAGATCTTCGGCCCGGTGCTGTCGATCATCGAGGTCGAGTCGTTGGCGGAGGCCATCGCGGTCAACAACAACACGCGCTACGGGCTATCCAGCAGCATCTTCACCAACAACATCAACGCAGCGCAGACGGCCATGCGCGACCTGACGACGGGCATCGTCTACGTCAACGCGGGCACCATCGGCGCGGAGATACAGCTGCCCTTCGGCGGCACGCGCGGCACGGGCAACGGCCATCGCGAGGCGGGGCTGGGCGCGCTGGAGTTCTTCACCGAGTGGAAGGCGATCTATGTGGACTACAGCGGACGTCTCCAGCGGGCGCAAATAGACGCATAGCCGAAGGCGTGGCGAACCAACTTCGCGGCATAAATGTCGCGGCTAATCCTGGGGGCAACGCTGGGCTTCCGCCGTAAAGGCTCAATGGGCTGTTCTGGGAGTCCGCGCAGGCGGACTTCGTGGCCGCAGGCCATTGAGGCGCGGTTTCAACCGCCCGCGTTTGGGGGCGCTCTGCTGCTTTATATCGCGAATTCACCCCACGCTAAAACCCGATGCTCAGCGTCATGTGGGCGAGCTGCTGGGCGAGGCCGTCCACCAGCAGCGCCACCACCGCCAGCAACAACACGATGCCGATGCCCGCGAGCAGGCCGTAGGGCGCGCTGGAGACGCGGCGTGTCTCGTCGGTGCGGGTAATGTAGAACTGCAAGAGCGTCAGGTTATACTGCATCACTTGCAGGTTCTCATCGCTGCTGTCCTGCATGCCGGTGAGGGGATCAACTGCCGACCGCCGCCGCACATCCGCGTCGATATCCGCCCGGCGCGTCGTCAGCTCGTTCAGCCATTGACGCCGCCAGCGCGTAATGCCCACACGGTAGGGGATAGCGAGACCAGCCAGCAGCACCAGCGCCGGGACTACGAAGAGCGCCACCGTCTGTAACGTGAGCGCCTGGGTGAGCGTGCCAACCGTGACGCGCGTAAATTCGATCTGGCTCAGGCTGTATTGCGGAGCAAACGCCTCCCATGCCGCCAGCGCGGCGACTGCGCCCGTTGCGAGAAATGCCAGCACGTGCAGCGCCGGGCCCAGCGCATAGCGTCGCGCCGCGGGCACCCAGGCGACATTCCCAGCAAGCTCGCGGATGAACCGCAGCGCCGAGAGCAGCAGCAGCGGCAACGCCAGCACGCTCACTGCCGCCAGCCCGACCAGCGCGGGCAGCCAGGTCCCACGGGCAATCACCGAACCGACAAACTCCACCCAGCCGAGCGCCGTCGTCGGCAAGACGGTCACCCCCAGGAAAAGCTGCCAGGCGCTATAGCCGAGCGCGGCGAGCATGCCAAGCAAGCCGACGGACGCGAACACAACGCCCCATGCGCGCAGCATGCCCGCGAGGACGCGCGAACCCGCGGTGCTGGCGCGCGGGGACCGCAGCGTGGAGAAGACCGAGATCGCAAACAGATGGTCCAGCTCCGCCGGGCCGCGCCGCACCAGCAGTGAGTAGAGCACCCGCGCCACCAGCGTCCCTACCGCCGCCAGCGCCAGCATGCCCGCCGACGCGAAATCGCCCTGGGCCACCATCGCGATCAACGTGACCATCAGGCCGAGCCAGAGCACCATGACGACATCGCCGACAATGGCGGGAAAAGAGGTCCAGAGCAGCAGCTCCAGGTCACTCGCGCGGGCTAGCGCCGTCGCGCCACGCAGCCGGGCCAGCGATCTCCCCATGATGCGCGGATTGGCTGGCACGCTCAGATGCGCCTGCCAGTCGCGCAGCCCGATGCGCTGCAACCGCACTCTGCGCCGCCAGAGAGCGGGGCGTCTGCGGGGGAGCGGGAACTGGGTATTGCTGGCGGCCATCTGGCTCTCATCGCGCATGCGCTGGATGCGGCGCCCGATGGCGATGGCGTTCTGGCGATATGTCTGCTCGGCGCCACTCTGCTCCAGTCGCTCCTCGGCGACGGCGATCCAGGTGCTGTCCGCATGGTCTACGTAGGCGCGCACCGTCTCGATGTAGCTATTGGCGTGCGACTTCGCCAGCCCGGATGTCTCCAGCGCGTCGGGCAGGATGATCAGCTCGTGCGCCAGCATCTTCTGTTCGTCGAGCGTCTGGCGCGCGATATCGGGGGGCGCGACCGCACGCATCTGCTGAGTGATGGTGGCAGTTCGGTCGCGCGACTGTGGGAATGAGGGCGACCCTGTTGGCCGACTGCGCGCGAGCCTCTCGCCGACGCCAAGCGTATGCGGCTGGCCAGGCTGGGCTGGCGGCGCAGAGGGCCTGGTAGCCGATGAGGCCACACGCGGCGTCATCCGTGGCGATGGGCCAGTGGTATCCGGTAGCCCATATTGATTCGGGTCGTACGGCGGTTGCGGGCCTGGCGTGGGCGCGCCACTCTGACGACGCGGGCCGCCCGATATCTGTGAGGTATTTGATGTCTGCGACGTGCGCGATATGCGCGGCCCACCCGATCCCCCCGACTGCATAGTACACTCCTTACGCCAAACCACCCGACGACGGCTCCTTCACCATCGCGGCGGGAAGCTCCATCGTGCGCAGACCACGCTTGCCTGCGCATTGTAACAGGGTGCATCGCTGGCGGGCAACCCGTATCACCAAAAGAGCGGTAGGCTATCTCCCGATGATCTCCATGAGTGCGAACAGCAACTCGGGCAGCAGACCAGTGAAATACCCGGTGCGCCATGCGACACGCGCACGCTCTCGCCTACGTTGCGCTTCCTTGTTGTCGGGCTGGAGCGCAAGCGCCCGGTCAAACGCCGAGAGCGCATCTGCCGGATTGCCCATCTGGAGGAGAACGTTGCCCTTGCTTATCCAGGCGTCGCACAACGCTGGGTCGAAGTTGAGCGCCTCATCCAGCGCGTCTGCCGCGTCTGCCCACTTGTCCTGACGTATCAGCAGCTGAGCCTTCGCATACCACAGCGTTGCGGACTCCGGCGCCATTTGTAGCTGCTGCTCAACGATTTGCTCCGCTTCATCGTAGCGGCGGAGCGATGTCAGCACCCAGCATTTCAAGGTCAGGGCATCGGGGTGCGCTGGCTGGGTTGCCAGCACCGCGTCACAGGCGGCCAGGGCGAACTGACGCTCTCCCATGTATAGGAGCGCACCAGCGCGGCCAAGATGCGCCTCCGTATCGTCTGGATGCTGTTGCACGAGGGCATCGAAGATGGCCAGCGCCTTCGCGGGCTGCCGTTGCGCCAGCAGCTCCTGACCATGCGCCAGCGTCTCAGCCGCATCATCCATCGAGCGCGCCATCCTTCAGTTCGTTGCTCATGGCATATTCTTCGACGCGATCCAGCCACTCGTGTACCAGCACGCGAAACAGCGTCGGCTGCTCTTCGGCGAGGGCATGACCCGCGCGATCCAGCGTCACGAACGTCGCGCGCGGATAGCGTTCGAGCAGCCCCCAGGCGTCGCGGTAGCCGACCATCGAATCCTGGCGACCAGTCAGAATCAGCGTCGGAGCCGGAAACGGCTCGGCTAACTCATCCACGGCAAAGGAGAAGACGAAGCCAGCAGATTGCAGCTGCTGCAGAAATGCCACGTCAGCCGCCTGTAAACCTGGCTTCACCGACGCCCGGAATGCCGCCAGCGTCTCCGCCGTTTGAACCACCGCAGCCCGCGTCCAGAGCGCCTCATCGGGTTCGAGGGTGGCAAGCGCCTCAGCGTCGCGCACGAGGGTCTGGGGCGGCGGGACATGGCGCTCGCCATCGCCTGGAGTGACGCTGGGCGCCCAGAGCATCAGCCCATCCATCTGCGCCATACGCTCATGAAGGACGCCTCGCGCCAGGAAACCACCGTACGATGCGCCAACTACGACGATGCGCTCGCCGGGCGCCACCGCGTCCAGAAAGGCGAGAACGACTGCCAGCATATCATCCTGGTTGACGATCCAATCAGCGCCCGGGGTCTTTCCCATGCCTGGCAGGTCAGGATAGATGCGCCGCCAGCCCGATCGCTCCGTCAGGATGGGTTCCATGAAGTACGACGTCAGGCGGTGATCGCTGGGCCAGCCATGGAGCATCAGCAAAGGCCTGCCAACGCCTGCCTCTTCGTAGAAGACCGGGATTCCACGGACGGTGCATTCCATTATGCTGCCACCTTTCGCCGCGACTGAATCGAGCGTCCGACGCGTGCCCAAAGCGTGTCCAAAGCGTGTCCAAAGCGTGTCTCAGGAGTATTCTACGCCTGCTGTATACCTGCGACTATGGCCCTGCTCACTTGACAGGAGGATCGTTTAGCCATAAACTATTTGTGGCGGGCGAAAGGTGCCATAATGCACCTGATCGCGTCGTGCCTCCAGAAAAGGAGAACGTGCCATGTCAATGTCTGTTCTGGGGCTGCATCACATCTCGATTATCAGCGCTGATGCCCAGCGCACCATCAACTTCTACACCAACGTCCTCGGCATGCGGCTGGTCAAGCAGACCGTCAACTTCGACGATCCCCGCACCTACCATCTCTACTTTGGCAACGAGCAGGGCACGCCTGGCTCCATCGTCACCTACTTCGAGTGGCCCGGCGCGGCGAAGGGGCGCCCCGGTATCGGCGGCACGCACCATTTCGCTCTACAGACGGCCAACCGTGAGACGCTGCTGATGTGGAAGCGCCGCCTGACCGATGCGGGTCTTTCAGTCGAGGGTCCGCTGGACCGCCACTATTTCACCTCGATCTACTTCAACGACCCCGACGGCACGATTCTGGAAATCGCCACCATCGGCCCCGGCTGGACGATTGACGAGGCGGCCGACGCCCTCGGCACAGAGTTTCGCGCGCCGCCCGCCGAGATGCTCATCCGCAACCGCGACGAGGAGCGCATCGCCGCCGAGACGTGGCCGGAGCCGGCGCTGGTCATCACGCCGGAGATGGCGCTGCGGCAGGGGATGCACCACATCACCGCCATCGGCACCGATATTCAGCGGACGCAGGCGTTCTTTGGCGATTTGCTTGGGATGCGGCGCGTCAAGATGACTAATAACTTCGACGATCCCAGCTCGGCGCACTGGTACTGGGGCACCGGCGATGGACGGCCCGGCACGCTGATTACCTATTTCGAGCAGGATCCCGCAATGAGATCGCGCCGACGGATGGGCGCGGGCCAGACGCATCACTTCGCGTTGGCGGTGGCCGACGACGAGACGCAGCTCGCCTGGCGCGAAAAGCTGGTGGAGGCGGGCCTACAGGTGACGCCCGTTCTGGATCGCGTCTATTTCAAGAGCATCTATACCACCGACCCCGACGGCCATATCGTCGAGCTGGCGACGGTTGGCCCCGGTTTCGCGGTGGATGAGCCGTCCGCCGAGCTGGGGCGCTCGCTTCAGTTGCCGCCCTGGCTGGAAGATAGCCGCGCGGAAATCGCGGGCGGCCTGAAGCCGCTAATCGTGCCAGCATGGCAGCCATCGGAGGCGCGAATATGAGCGATAGGCAGAACAGTAGCCCCACCGACCCGCACGCACAGACGCCTGTGATGACGGCGGGCGAGCCGCTTGCCAGCGCAAAGGTGGCGCTGGTGATGGCGCATGGGCGCGGCGCGTCGGCGGAGGATATTCTCTCGCTGGCCGACGTGCTGGATGTCGCGGGCTACGCGCTGCTCGCGCCCCAGGCCGCTGGATTCCAATGGTATCCCTATCCCTTCACCGCGCCGATGGAGCAGAACGAGCCGTATCTCTCCTCGGCGCTGGCAAAGGTGGGCAGCGTGCTGGCGCAGGTCGCCGAGGCGGGTATTCCGCCGGAGCGGACGGTCTTGCTTGGCTTCTCGCAGGGCGCATGTCTCTCGCTGGAATATATCGCGCGCAATGCGCAGCGCTACGGCGGCGTCGCGGGGCTTTCGGGCGCGCTGATTGGCCCGGACGGCACGCCGCGCGACTATCCCGGTTCGCTCGCTGGCACGCCCATCTTCCTGGGGTGCAGCGACGTGGACCCACATATCCCGGCGGCGCGCGTCCGCGAGAGCGCTACGGTGCTGAAAAAGCTGGGCGCACAGGTGACGATGCGCCTCTATCCCGGCCTCGGCCATACGGTCAACCGCGACGAGGCGGACGAGGTGAACAAGATCCTGGCGGCGGTGCGGGGATAGGTCCATCTATCCATCGTGCGCTTCCTCGCGCCACTGTCCCAGCCGCTCCAGCGCGCGGGCGAGTAGCTGCTGGTGGGCAGCGTCGTTCAGCCAGCGACTGACGCCGGAGGGGTGCGGTAGTGGTATGAGCAGCACGCCGTTCCGCTCGAACGACGCGCCGATGACATCTTCCAGCCGCTGCGGTCCCAAAAACGCGGTGATGGCCATGCCGCCGACGGGTAGAATGACCTGTGGCCGCACCAACTCCAACTCGCGCAGCAGATAGGGGCGGCAGAGCGCCAGTTCGGGCGGCGACGGCTTGCGGTCGCCAGTGCCGCGCGGATTCCTGCCGGGATCGCAACGAGTCAGCGCGGAGAGATAGACCTCGCGATGCAGCGCGCCCTCGGCAAATTCCGCCTGTTGCAGCCAGCGGTCGAGGATGACGCCACCCGGCCCCGCGAAAGGCATGCCGCGTTCGACCGAGAGATGTCCCGGCGCCTGCCCCACCACCATCACCGCGTCGCCAATGCGGCCGCGCGTCGCGCCGACGGTATTTGCTTGCGCAAGATAGCCTGCCACCACGCACTTCTCGCAGCCGCGTATCTCGGCGTGCAGCTCGGCCAATTGCCGGACGCGCCGAACGTAGTTGGTCTCTTTCGCCAGCGGTGAAGGCACAGGAATGATGGGCAGGCTAGATGGTGGGGTGGCGCGTCTACTCATCGAATGAGCGCCTGAGCGTACGGACCATGGCAAAAACTCAGCCTTCTGACGGGTCTTTGATCTTCGGATACTTGCCGCGATGGTAGAGCAGCGGTCGGCCCTCGCCGCCGCTAAGCGCCTCGACATGGCCGACGACGATACTGTGGTCGCCACCGGGATAGACGTTGACGATGCGGCAGTCGATCCAGCCGAGCGAGTGATCGAGCACAGGCGCGCCGGTGACGGCGGTATGCGAAGGGGTGTCGCAGAAGTTGCGGCGCGCGGTGGAATGCCCGGCGAAGCACTTACACAGGTCAAGCTGGTCCTCGCCGAGCACATTTACGGCGAAATAGCCGTTGCGCATCATAGCCTGATGCAGGTAGGATGTCTTCTCGATGCAGACGAGGATGAGCGGCGGGTCGAGCGAGACGGAGGAGAAGGCATTGACGGTTATGCCAAGGCGATGCTCGCCATCGCAGGTGGTGACAACGGTCACGCCAGTCGCAAATCGCCCCAGCACCTTGCGAAAATCCGCCTGGCTGACGTCCATCGTCTCGTCGTCTTCTCTCTGCTTCGGAGTTATCATGCGCGTCCTCGTAGTCCAGTATACTTCCAATAGGAAAGTATATGCGTAGCGTACAGCGCGCGGCAACTGGCCAATGGGCCAGCATTAGACGTGTTTGAGGAGAGAAGCCGTGGAGGCAGATGTTACGTGCCTGGTCTCGGAGGCTCAGCCCATCGCGGCTCGTGCCGCCGCCGTCTATCTGAAGCATACCGCGCCCTGGTTCGTGGGGCTGGTCGCCCATGGTAGCGCCTATAAAGGCGGCTATATCGCGGGATGCAGCGACATCGACTTCCAGCTCTACCTCGACCCCGCCGCCTTCACGCCTGAGGGCACGCTTCCCCTATCGCTGCTCATGGTTATCCACCGCGATCTCGCGCCGATTGATCCGTCGCCTTTTCGCTATGTCCAATGTTACTCGCTGCCATGCGCCACACCGCCGGGACAGGCATCGCCAGTCCCCGGCGCGTACACGGTGTTGGCTGGGCGACTGCCGGTTGCCGAGGCGACCAGCGCGCAGCTACGCGACTCCGCGCGCCTGGCGCTTGCCCGATTAGAGCCGCTCTCGCACTCGCTGGCGTCCGAGTTAACGTCGTGCGGCGGGGAGCGCCTGCAACACAAAACGCGCCTGCTCTGCACCGAGGTCTGGCCCACGCTCTACCAGTTCGCGACACTCCAGCTCGACAACCCGATCGCTGTCTGGAATCTGCCGAAACAGGATGTTATCGCGCTCCTGCCGCCAGAAACGGCGGTTGGCAGCGCGATTCGCGCATTCTACGCCGCTGTGTGCGATTATTACCCCGATGAGACGACCCTAGAAGGCAGGCTAGCCGTCATCTCGCGCGGCGTCGCGTTCTTGTCCGCCGCACAGGCATGGTGGGCTGAGTGGTAAAAAGCCTTAAGATAGACCGATGTTCAGGCGAAGAATCGGCGACGGTCGTCGCCTCGCGAAATGAGACCAGCATCCACGTGCTACTCGTCTCGATGGAGGACTGACTTTTCATCGGCTGGCGGCTGAGCGATACGCTTTTTGAGGAACACTGCGACCTCGCCGCGCTCGATGTCGGCGTTTGTGTAGAGCGAGACATCAACCGCGTCAACCGCGAATCCGAGGGCGCGGTAGAAGCGGATCGCGGCCACGTTGGTGGTCTGTGTCTCGCAGACGACGCAGCGCAGCCTCTCGTCGCGCGCGTGGGCTTCCACGGCAGCCATCAGCGCACGGCCAGCGCCCTGTCCCCGGCATTCCGGCGCGATGTGGAACTCCCACACGGAGAGGCTGCTATTCCAGCGCTGCGGCTCGCAGAGCGCGATGCCCACGCACGTCCCGCCTTCGAACGCGCCGAACGCATGGCCCGCCGCCGCCAGGTCACGATAGCACTGAAGCTCGGTCGCAGCGAGCGGTGGGTAGCGCTTGACGAACGGCTGCTCCAGCGTGGTGAGCTGGAGCTCGAAGCGGATCGTATCAGGCGTCTCTGTTCTGGTTACCCGATATGTCTCACTCGACGTGTAGCCAGTGATGAGGCGTTCGAGCAGCGCTGCGTCTATACTGGATAGCGGGCGAATATCAGTCATGATGCGCCTCCTGAATTGAGTATGTCATCTGCAAGCGCCTTGCCGGAGGAAACACCTGATATGCGCCGACTGTTCCTCATTCGCCATGCCGCGCCCGCAAAGGATCACGATGTGCCAGCGCGCGAGTGGGCGCTCTCGCCGTCTGGTCGCGCCGACGCCGAACGGCTGGCAGGGATTCTGACGCCGTTTGCGCCAGCGATGATCATCCCAGGTGTGCCAGGGGCTATCGTCGCCAGCGACGAGATGAAAGCCCAGCAGACCGCGCAACCGCTGGCCGACCGTCTGGGCATGACAGTGGATGTGATGGCGGGCCTGCACGAGCACGAGCGGCGCATCGTCGATTACCTGGACGATGAGACGTTTCAGGCGACGATGGCGCGCTTCTACGCCGAGCCGGATAAGCTCGTCTTCGGTGAGGAAACGGCCAACCAGGCGCTGGAGCGCTTCTCGCGGGCGGTCGAAGAAACACTGGCGCGCCATCCTGAGGGCGATATCGCCATCTTTACTCATGGCACGGTGATGAGCCTCTTCGTCGCCGCGCACAGTATCATCAAGCCAATGGAGTTCTGGTGGCATCTCCATCTGCCCGCGTGGGTAATCTTCGCCGTCCCGGATTTCACGCTGCTCGATGCGCACATGCAACTACCGGAAGCGTGACATCCCTGGCAATCGCGCGTACAATCCAGCAAAAACGAATTGGCGGATTTTCCGGGAGGAGAGCGATGACGAACGCGCCAGATGCGCCCTACGACGCGATTGCCGAATGGTACGACGAGTACGTCCGCACCGAGCCGCTGCTGGCGGAGGTGGTCATCCCGGCGACGGTGCGGCTGACCGAGGAAACCGGACATCTGCAAGACACCATCATCTGCGATCTGGCGTGCGGCCAGGGGGTCGTCGCACGCGAGCTGGCGCTTCGGGGCGCGCATGTCACTGGCATTGATATCTCCGAGCGATTGCTCGCGCTCGCCCGCAGCCAGCCGGTCGCCGCACCGCATGCTATCAGTTGGCGACACGACGACGCGCGGGTCGGCCGCACGCTGGCCGATGCCGGTTTTGACGGCGTGGTCTGCAACATGGCGCTGATGGATATCGCCGATCTCGCGGCGGCGCTACGGACCGTCGCGCGTATCCTGAGGCCCGGCGGCTGGTTCGTCTTCTCGATCACCCACCCCTGCATCCAGATGCCCGATTCCGCCTGGCTGACGCGGCCCGATGGCGCCACTATCCGCGGTACTGGCGACTATTTCGCCGAGGGTTTCTGGCAGCCAGCGGGCGCTCCCGGCGTCCGTGGGCGTGTTGGCGCGCACCACCGTACTCTCAGCAGCTATCTCAACGCACTCGCCGACGCTGGGTTGGCTGTGGAGCGCGTCGCCGAACCGCGAGCCACCCCGGCGCTGATCGAGCGGATGCCTGGCTATCGCTGGCTGCCCCCGGCATTGCTGTCACGTTGTCGAAAGCGCGGTGGCGCCTGATCTCCCCGGGCAGTGAGTGATTGATTTGCGATTCTCAGCAGGAGTACGTATACTGAGAATAGAATGTGCCAGTGCCGCAGTAGGTGATGAACACCCGCCGGATGCGATGTAGGGTCGTGTGCAAGAACAGGACGGGGTTGCAGCATCGCATCGGCTGGGTGAAAGGTTGGATTGGGATGGCCAAGGGCCGGGGAACGGCCGATATTGACGCGGGCTATCGTGGGACGAGCGCGCCGCCAGTGGTGGCCCCCGAGTGGCGAAGTCGGCTTTACATTGATCGTCCATCTGATTTGCACGAGCTTGCCAGGACGCTGAGCAAGGCTGCTGTCCTTGCTATTGACGCTGAGTTCGTGCAACTGCGCGTCCACCATCCGGGCGATCCCTCCCATCGCCTCTCGCTGCTCCAGTTCGCCATCGACGACGACCACCACACCTCGTGGGTCGTTGATGCGCTGCGTCTCTATGATCTCTCGCCGCTGCGCGATCCGCTGGAGTCAGCGGGGATCATCAAGCTATTCCATGGTGTTAGCGCCGATGCGCGCATGCTTGCCTCGCGTGGACTGGTCGCCCGCCACTACGTTGACCTCGAGGCCGTCAGCCGCTCGATCTTCGGCCAGAGCGAGTCGGGCTTGCAGGCGATGCTGCAGCGCGCCTGCGGGGTGCGACTGGATAAGAGTCTGCAACGCGCCGACTGGGGCAGGCGTCCGCTGACGACGGCGATGGTCGCGTATGCCGCGCGCGATGCGCAGATGACGTACGTCCTCCATGGCTGGCTTCGCGACAACTATCCCTGGGCGCTGCATCTGCACGAGGTTAACGCCGACGAGGCCGCGCTCCCGGTGGCGGAGTGGCTGCGCCCGCTGCTGGAAGGTGGCCGGGGCCGGTCGGTGGAGATGACAGTGGCGGAGGCGGGCCTGAGCGGCAAGACGCAGATCGTGACCCGCGACCTGCGCGCCGCCCTGACGATGGCGCGTCACCCTGCGGAGCGCACGCGCCTCTTCCGCATCATTGGCGAGTTGGGGCTGAAAGGAATGGCCGACGAGCTGCGCCCGTATCTGGCGTCGCTGGCCGCTGAGGAACGCGCCACGGCCGCCAGGGCGCTGGGACGCCTGCACGACGCCGACGCCCGCCCAACGTTGCAGTCGCTGACCCATGATCCGGTCGAGGACGTGCGGCTGGCGGCGCGCCACGCGCTGGAGCACCGCTCGTCCGCGGCGAGCAAGGTGATGCGCGAGGAGGGTGGCGCGGGTGCGCCGAAGCGCTGGATATCGGTTGGCGATGACGACAGTGAAGGCGACTCCCCAACGGTGGATGACTGGCGGGCGGCGCTACGCAAACAGTTCGGCGCGGCTGGCGGCGATGATGACAGCGGCTCCGGCAAATAGCAAGTAGCGGACTGATATCTCACGAAAGGGCACAACGTGACCGGGCGGAACGAACGCGAAAAGATGCTGGCGGGCGAGCTCTACGATGCCAGCGATCCGCAGTTAGCGGCGGCACGGCTGCGCGCCCGCCAGCTGACCCGCCGCTACAACCAGTCACGCGAGGATGAGGGCGACCTGCGCGCGTCGCTCCTGCGTGAGCTTTTGGGCGCGATGGGCGAGCGGGTGGTTATCGAGCCGCCGTTCTACTGCGACTATGGCGAACATATCTCCATCGCCGAGAACTTCTTCATGAACTTCGGCGGCATTATCCTCGATTGCAATGTGGTGCGCATTGGCGCGAATGTGCAGTGTGGCCCCTCGGTACAACTGCTCGCCGCCACCCATCCACTGGCGGCGGCGGAGCGTATCATTGGGCCAGAGCTTTCGGCGCCGATTACCATCGGCGATAACGTCTGGCTCGGCGGCGGTGTAATCGTCTGCCCTGGCGTCACCATCGGCGCGAACACAACGATTGGCGCGGGCAGCGTCGTCACCCGCGATATCCCCGCCAACGTCTTTGCCGCGGGCAATCCCTGCCGCGTGATTCGCACGCTGGAGTAGGTCGGCGAGTTTAACCCTCGGCGTAGCGTATCCTCTCCGCTATTCAGCCGTTCCCGATGCGGCAAGCTGCTCGCGCAGGCGGTAGCGTTGAATCTTGCCGGTCGCCGTCTTCGGCAGCTCCGCGACGAACGAGATCCAGCGCGGATACTTGTGCGGCTGGAGCGTCGTCTTGACGTGCTGCTTGAGCATCTCCTTCATCGCCTCGGTAGGCGACTGATCCTGCTTGAGCACGACGAACGCATAGGGCTTCACCAGCCCATCGTCATCCTCCGCGCCCACGACCGCCGCCTCAAGCACGGCAGGATAGGCCACCAGCGCCGCCTCGACCTCAACCGGCGAGACCCACTGGCCGCTGACCTTGAGCATGTCGTCCGAACGTCCGCCGTACCAGTAGTTGCCCTGCTCGTCCTGGTAGTATTTGTCGCCGGTGGCGATCCAGCGCCCGGAGATCGTCGCCTTGGTGCGCTCGTGCTTGTTCCAATATTGGGAGCAGATGCTGTCGCCCGCGATCAGCAGATTGCCAATCTCGCCCTGGGCGACCGGCTGGCCCTGCTCATCAACAATCTGCGCCTCGTAGCCCGGCGTGACGCGGCCTGAGCTGCCTGGCACGACCTGCCCGGCAACGTTCGAGATAAAGATGTGCAGAATCTCGGTGCTGCCGATACCATCGAGGATCTCGACGTCGAACCGCTCTTTCCAGCGCGTGAAGAGTTCAGCGGGCAACGACTCGCCCGCCGAGACGCACAGCCGTAACGACGAGGTATCGTACTTCTGCGCGGCGTCCGGCATCGCCAGCATGGCGGCGTAGAGCGTTGGCACACCGAAGAAGATGGTGGGGCGCTGCTCCGCGATCACCTGGAAGGCAGCGTCCGGGGTGACGCGGCCAGCGAAGTGGATGGCGCTCGCGCCCGCCGCCAGCGGGAAATACAGCCCATTGCCGAGGCCATAGGCAAAGAAGAGCTTGGCGGCGGAGAACGTGATATCATCAGGCGTCAGGTTGAGGATGGGCTTGGCGTAGTGCTCGACACAGTACTCCATGTCGTGTTGCAGATGCACGCAGCCTTTGGGGAATCCGGTGCTGCCGGAGCTATAGAGCCAGAAGGCGGCGTCGTCGCGGGTGGTCGATGCGATGGCCAGCGTCGCGGATGCGCCGGAGAGCAGCGCGGCGTAGTCCACTGTGTTGGGGTCGCGGCTGCCAGCTCCCTCGCCGTCGCGCTGTACCAGTACGACATGGCGCAGGAACGGCATCTGGCGGCGCATAGGGGCGATCTGCTGCCAGAGGTCGGTCTCCGCCACCAGCACGTGCGCCCGGCTGTCGTTGAGCAGGTACAGGTAGTCTTGAGGACGCAGCTGGGTATTGAAGGGAACGGCCACCGCGCCGAGGCGTATCGTGCCAAAGAAGGTGGCGGCGAACTGGGGGGAATCGTAGAGCAGCAGGCCGACGCGCTGCTCCATCTCGACGCCGAGCGCCGCGAGACCATTGCCCGCGCGATTCGCCTGCTCGGCCAGTTGTGCGTAGGTGTGCGTCTCCGTCTGGGTGCGGATGGCGACGCGGTCGCCCCATCCCTGGGCGAGGGCGCTATCGAGAAAAACGGTGCTGGCGTTATACTGTTCTGGCAGGCTTTGCGCGGGGTTGCCCGCCGTGCTGGATGTAGCTTGCGCCATGGCAATGACCTCCCGGGGGGCATCCGGCGCGCCACTGCGCCGGGGGACACAGATGTGGCGATTACAGGTCAAGTATAGTCCTCCCACTACACAGGGGTCAATCAGCGTGGCGGCGCGGACCGTCAGGACGCGTGGTAAAACTCATGCATCTGAGGCGTCGGCTATGGTGGTGCGCGAATGGCACAGGTTGGCCTGGAAATTGCTAATTATCGTTTTTCAGGGTTACAGGCATACGGTAAAGCCGGAGCGCGATTGCTGCCGATTCTGACGCGCAAGAGCTGCCGAGAATCTGGGCACGCGCCAACAGGTGGATACAGGAGGATTATCGAGATGGCAGAACGTGCAACGCAGGAACGACGGAAGGGCCGCGGTCGTGGATTCGCTTCGATGGACCGCGAGAAGCAACGCGAGATCGCCAGTCGCGGCGGGCGCGCCGCCCACGAGCAGGGCACGGCCCACGAGTGGAGCAGCGATGAGGCGCGTGTCGCCGGGCGCAAAGGTGGCTCATCGAGCCATAGCGCCAAAGTGGAGAGTTAGCGGCGCGGCTGCCTCAGCCGCGCGCATCTGATAGACCTCGATCTATTCAGCAGCCCCGTCTCGATCCACTCGATGGCGGGGCTTTTTGCGTGTTTGGCAGGGTTGCCGCTATTCACCCGTGAGCACGTGCCGTGCCAGCCAGCCAAGAATCCCAAGCGCCGCGAAGAGCGCCAGCGAGGCCAGTAGCAGCGGCAGATGGGCCGCGCTCAGCCAGAACGGCGCATCGAACCGGCCACCCTGCGCGATTCCACCGAGGCCGATGAAGGGTGTGAGCAGCGTCCCCGCGTGGGCGATCACGGCGATCCACCATGGGAGTACCGCGAGCACGAGCGCGCCCCGCCACGTGCGGCTGAACGCGCCGATGACGCTCGGCAGCGCGAACGTCGTGGCGCCGATCAACGCCGCGATGGTGATGACGACATTGGCGGCGGTGGCGCAGAAGAAATTGCAGCCGTAGACCATCTCGACTACGGGCAGTGAACTCGTTGTGACGTAGAGCAGAAGCGTCTGCACTGCGGCAAGGATGAGCGGGATGAGGCCGATGTTCGCGCGGGCGCGTGCCAGGGATAGCTGGTTGGTGGTCATGGGGTTGTTGTCTTCCTCCTGGCTGGATACACTATCGGGCAAATGGGTCGCCAGCGTTGCGCTACTTTATCTGACTGCGCTCAATCTGTAGGGTGGCATCCTGGCGTTGAGAACTCATATGCCGATAGCGCAGGCTGTAGACGAGCACGACCACCGCCAGGATGATCGCTGGCAAGATGAGATTGCACAATTGGACAAGAGTGAACGCGGCGATGTTCACAGTAAAAGTGGGGGCATCGTAAATGGGTGTGCTCGATTGCAGCACCCAGGTCAGCAGCAGCGGGCTATAGGCGAACAGCGCCAGCAAGATCACAAATGCGATAGACCATGGTCTATGGCCGCGTTGCGCCGCGACCACAAGCGCGAGAACACCCATACCATATGTGAGTGTCAATCCGGTGATTGTGAGCGCTTCTGCGGCTAATGAGTTGGTGACGATCTCACGAAGGAACTGCAATCGGAGAAGACCAAGATAAGCAAAGAACACAGGAACAGTGAAAGCGGCTGCACACACCTCGACAATCATCACCGCAATGGCTAGCGGGCGCAGATATCGTTCCATGAAGTCTCCCGTCTGATACATGAGTTGTCGTTGTCCAATGACTCAAGTGCTTGCACGGCCATGATGCTGGCTATGATGTTACATGAGCGCCGGATGCCTGTTCGTCGCAGCCGGTATAGACCTGAGCGCTTCTTGCTACGTGCAGGAGTACATCCGTACTTGTCCCGTCCCACGCAAGGACATCATCGCCGTCTCCGATGGAGAACAAGTAACGCCCACTGGTTACTGCCGTAACACGTACCCACAGCGCCCCGGCCTGCCATTGCACGCCAACCACCCGCGTCTCGTTCGCGGTGCTAGTTGTGCCTGAACTGTGTAGCTCAAATAGCATTGCTTGCCGTCCGTTGATTTCCACAGGTGTTTTCGACGTGACGGCCAGTTTTTGTCCAGGAACTCTGATATTGGTCGTGAAACTGAGCGGTTGTGTGGTTTCATCAAAGGCGATCACCGCGTGCGGAGCCCAACTATTGTAGGGGCGTGGAAAGTCGTACATGTACCCGATATGCATCCACGGAAGCGGGTGGACCAGAGACGGTTCTGATGAGTATGGTTGAGCGCCGTATGAGTACACAGTATCGGGCAGCCACGTCGCGACATAGGGACGAAAGCCGAGTTGTGAGGCCGCATTGTGCGGCATGCCGATGGGTGCTGGTGGCTGGCATTGCGGTATCACCACGTGACAGACGTCTGGAGGGCATGGAGGAGGTGGTGCCTCCGCGTGCGTGCATCCAGGAATAACCAGTGAGCAGAAGAGAAGTGCAAGGATCAGGATAGGCTTATACCGCAATCGCATACGCTGAACTCCGCCCCTCAATCGTATTGCAGAGCTTCCCTGATGGGTACAATGTACACACATTCCCACAGGATGTCTATATGCAATGAGGTGTAGCGGGTAATCATCCGCGTAATACGATGGTGCAGTCCACCTGTGAGTAATCTCTGACTACGCCTCGCCCAGCACGCCCGCGACGGCCGGGGCGAAGTCGCTATCGAGCGCCGCCACCGCGCGCAGCAGCCCAAAGCAGCCCGCCAGCATCATATCACCATGCGGCGTCGCTTCATAGGGGGCGAGCATCGAGCCGCGCAGCAGCTCGCGGCGGGGGCCGGTGACGGCCAGGAAGGGCGTCGCGCCCGTTGCAGGGGTGTGTGAGGCGAGGGTGAGCGCGCCGTGGCCGCTGTCGTCGAAGATGCGCTTGTTGGTCAGCGTGCCCGCCGCCAGCTCGCGCAGGTAGCCCTCCAGTTTGGCTCGGTCGAGCAGGCCGGTGTGGTGCTCGAAGAGGGCGAGGATTTGTCCATCGCGCAGATGAAACGCCAGCGTGTGGAAGTTGCCGATGTTGGCGACCAGACATTCCTCGTGGCCGCGCACCACCGGGTCTTCCAGCGCGCCCGCCAGCGCCGCCGCGCCAGTATCCATCACGAAAACAGGGGTATTGCTGTCGCCATAGTGCGCGGCATCGGTTGCCACCGCCGCCAGCCGGGTGAGGTCGGCGGGCAAATCGTCGGCGCGATAGGCGAAAGCCAGCGCATCGGGCCGCTCATGCACACGCTCGGTGATGGCGTCGAAGCGGAAGCGGCGGTCGCTCACGCCAGGCGGGGCGGCGCCATGATCGAAGGCGGCGACGGCTACTGCATCCACATCGGGATCAACGCCGAACGCGGTCAGCGCTGTGTAGATTGCGCTGCCATCGAAGTCGCGCATCGCGATCTCGACCAGCCGTTCGTCCTCCCGTTCGCGGATACGTATCGCCTCGGCGACGTCTACGATGACCAGCCCCTCGCGCTGCTCGACCATGGTCAGGTCGTCGTCAAGGGTACGGGCGGCGTCGGGTGTGGCGTAGCAGGGGAAGCCCGCCTGGGCGTGATCGCGCGCCGCCCAGCCACAGGGACCACCACCCATCGTCCGCCCGGTCAGCAGCACGGGCCGCCTCTCAGCCGTCGCGCGGTGGATGCGCTCGGCGACGATGACGGTGGGCGAGGGCATCACCATCTGAAAGCAGTTCTCGATGGCGCGGTCGCTCTCGAAGAGCAGGATATCCTGCGTGCCGGTGCCAACATCCACCGCCAGCACGCGTCTGCGCTTCCGCGCGCTCTCACCCGCCATCTGGCTGGCCACGGCTAGCGCCCGACCGCGTCGCCCAGGCCCATCACGACGGTGGGATGATCGCGGTTCAGGCGCAAATTCTCGCCGTTGACGGGATCGGAGGTCTGCATCAGGATGCCGTCATCCACACAGATGCGCAGCAGCTCGCGGGCAGAGTCACGGGTCAGCCGTCCACGGAAGCGATTCTTCGGGTTGTATGGATCGCCGATGAAGTTGGCGACACCGCTGACGGTGCGCCACGACCAGTGCCGGTCAATGTAGTCGAGGAACTGGATGAAGCCCTGCTCATCCGGCATGACTGGGCCGCTGGGCATCGTGAACGCTGGGCCGTAGCTCTGTGAGTGCGGCGCGACGCCGCGGTGGTTCGATGTCTGTGGCGAGAAGACCGCTCCGCCCGCGCCGAGCGGCAGGAATTGATCGGCGGCGGCCATCAGGTCGCGGCTGACTGTGCCGGGGATGCCGACAACGATCACCCGTTTGTTGAGGCGCAGCTTGAGCCGGGCGCAGATGCGTGTGAAGTCGCGGTCGCCGCTCATGAGAATAAAGGTGTTAATGGAGGGTCGGTCGAAGACCGTCTCGATCATATCCATCAGCATGTTGAGGTCAACGGTGCTCTGGGTAATGATCTGTTGCTGTGGCGGATAGTAGGCGCCGCCGTTGCCGTTGCCGTTGCCGTTGCTGTAGTTGTAGCCGGGTTCGAGGCGCTCGCGCTGGTCGTCGCCCTCCGCGTCACCATCGTCCATGTCGTCATCGGATGCGCCGTCTTCTTGCAGGGCCATTTCCTGCTCGTCCTGAGGACCATCTTCGTCGGCGTACTCCGCATCATCCTCGGCGGATACCATCGGCTCATCACGATAGATATCCATCGGCTGCTCGTGATTCACCTCGTCGCCATCATCGCCATCTTCGTCGGCGTAGCTCTCATCATCCGCTTGATGGGTATCGCGGCGGTCATAATAGCTGCCCTGAGGGTTGTACGGGGCACCGTTGTTCTGACGGAACCGTTCGCGGACCTTCGCCGGGCAATCCACGCGGTCGATCATCGCCGCCATCAGGCTGCCTTTGAAAAACTCCGGCTGGCGTGTCCAGTCAGCGTAGGCGCGAGCCACCATAATCGTGCCGAATCGCCGGGCAATGCCGATCAATTCCTGCGGATCAGGCTCCCGATGTTGCACATTGATCATGCTGTAGCGAATGTTCTCGAAGTCGATAAACAAGGCTATTTCGTCGTTCACAGTGATACTCCTGCTCTCGCGAGACAGTAGACGCCGCACTCATACGCAGGCTCATGATGCCTTACAGGTAGACACACGACCTCGGAGAAACCAACCCCCCACACCACGACGTTATCAGATGCGACAGAGCGACAGGTCGAGACTCCAACGTTTTGCGCGCGAACTTCCCCAGAAAGTGCTTCATTGCCCGTGCATGACATCGCGTAAAAACACATAATAGAGATACACAGGTGAGCATATCACATGCGTTTGAGCACGTCCAATCTGGTTCCCATGATGTGCGAATCGCGTGCAGGCCCGCGAGGAGGCCGCCTAGAAGGCGCTGGCCCACTGCGCGATAGCCCGCGCTACATCGGCCTCGTGGGCGCGGTAAAAGTGGTCGGCCCCCGCGATAATCTCGGTGGTAACATCAGGCGCTGCGGTCGCCTTCTCGCGAATGGTTGCCAGCTCCGCCGCCACGTTGCGCTCGTCTCCGCCGAATGTGGTAAAGAGTGGAACGCGGACAGACGCTATGATGGGCGTGCCGCTGGTGGCGCTGAGCAGCCGATCCGCTGTCTCGGCATGGCTCACGACGGTCTGCGCGCTCTGGCGATACCAGGGCGCCCAGGGCTGCGGGGGAATCACCTCCATGCCACGACCTTCCGCGACCAGCGCGCGGGCGGCCTCCAGGTCGCCGGGAATGCGCAACCCATGCAGATCGGGCGAGATCAGCGCGACGCCGCCGAGCCGCTCGGATGGTTGCTCCGCCGCATAGAGAAGCACTTTCTGCGCGCCTTTGCTATGCCCCGCCAGCAGCACCCTGCCTGACGCCCGCGTCGCGGCGAAGTCTACCCACGCCGCCAGATCGCACGACGCGTCCTCCATCCGCTCCCAGCCGCTGCCACCGCCGCCAGCCATCGGCGAGTGATCGTCTGCTTTCCAGAGTGTTGTCGCGATGTCATGTCCTCGCGTGTTGCCGAGCACGACGCTATATCCGAGCCGCGCCAGCTCGCGGCCAATCAGCACATATGGACGGTCGTAGAAACTGGCGGCGTTGCCGTGAATCCAGACAATCGTGGCGGCTTGATGGATGTTGCCCTCAAGTGGGGAGATAACTGCCCCTACCAGTTGGATATTGTCCTCGGTTGCGATGTAAACGATTTCTTCAGTCCAGGGAGTTGCCATGGTAACGCGCCTCGTCTCGCTGCTACGATGCCTCGCCTCCGCGCAAAGCAGCCCCATTGTAGCACCGCCGACGGCCCCGTTCATAAGAGTGCGAGAAAGCCAGCCCTGGACACACATCCTTGGCTGGCTTCCAGATCCAGCGCATCGCTAGACCGATAACATAGTCCGACTATGCCCGCATACCACGAATCTCTCCGGAACGGGCGGTCACTACTAACCCCCATCCCAGCGCCGCCAGGATGGCAAGATGGAAGGCGATATCGCCAACGCTACGCGGACCGACGCCGACGACAATGGTGAAGAGGCCGACCATCGTCCCAAGCGCGGCGAAAGTCTGCGCCACCAGCCCGATCAGGCGCGTCTGGGTGGGCCAGGCCCACGTCAGGCCAAAACCGATCAGCAGCACGATGCCGATAATGCTCTCGGCGATGGCAGCCTGGTGGTGCGTGTCGAAGGCGACGAACAGGCCGGAGTGAATGGCCCCGGCAGTGATGAAGGCTACGGCCTCGATGAGCAGAATGACGCGAACCATCTGCTGTGTTGGCATAGAGCTACGCTCGCTTTCGTAGTTGGCGCCTCAGGAAATGAGCCAGCATGGGCATATTTGGCTCTCAGGCGACAAGCACACCGGCACGGCGCGTGGCGCTCGCCTGCGCAATCTGGCGGGCCAGGATATTGGCCAGCGCGATGGCGCCGAGCCCTACAAGCAGATGTAGCGCCTGGACGAGCCAGTGCAGCGAACCAGGTAACAGTTGGTCCTGGGTGATACCAAGTATCGGGACGACGAGGCCCCAGATGAGCGCCACGACAGCCAGGATGGGATTGACCCGCGCCACGAGCGCCATCACGGCGATGATCCAGAGCATCAGCACCAGCGCGATGCCCAGCAGCATATGGAGCGGCAGTAGGGTAAACGCATTGCCGGTCCAGAAGAGCAGACCCAGCACAATCATGACGACGCCGATTGCGCTCACCAGAATCCGAAGCACGTTCGCGGTAATCCGCATGATTCAACCTCCCAGGATGGCCGTTCTTTCATGAAGAACAGCAGGCCACTTCGTCTTCGTCTCACAATCCCGCGATGGCCGGGATGACCCGGTCGCCGATGATCTCCACCGGAGTGATCTCGCCGATGTTGGGAACGAACCCGACCACCGTCTGAATGCCCATGCCTGCCAGCCACTGGAGCTGGCCAATTAGCGCATCCGCCTTCGCGGTATCCCTGGTGTCGTCGCCAACGTCGAAGGCGAAGGCGCAGGTTTTTTCGATGGCGTCGAAGTCGCGGCCCTCCTCGGCGCAATAGCGGCGCAACACGTCGAGCTTGTGCGGTATCTCCGGGCGTGGTCGCAGGCCACAGGCGTCGGCATAGCGGGCAACGAGCCGTAGCGTCTTCTGTTCGCCATCGCCGCCGATCAGGATGGGCGGATGGGGACGCGAGAGGCTCTGCGGCTGATTCCGCGGATGCTCCAGCTGATAGTGCTTGCCAACAAAGGGGCGCTCGTCGCCGCGCTCGCCACTCCACATGCGCAGACAGATTTGCAGCGTCTCTTCCAGCATCTCGTAGCGCTCCGCCTGCGGTGGAAATGGAATGCCGAGCCCGCGCGCCTCGTCTTCAAAGTCGCCCGTGCCGATGCCCAGGCAGGCGCGCCCGCCGGACAGCACATCCAGCGTCGTCACCGTTTTGGCGAGGATGCCCGGATAGCGGTAGGGCACGGCGGTCACGTGCGCCAGCAGGCGGACTCGCCGGGTGTGCGCCGCCAGAAAGGCCAGCGTCGTATAGGCTTCGAGCATATTGCCGTCTGGCCCGCCAATGCGGGGATGGAGCCAGAGATGGTCGCTGATAGAGATGCCATCAAAGCCACTCTGCTCGGCGACTGCCGCGATCTCGCTCAGCCGTAAACCCAGCTGATCCGGGCCACCGGGCCAGTCAAACTTGACCAGATGCAGTATCAGTTTCATGCATATTCTCCTCTTCTAGTCGCGCAGCATGCCGCGGATGTGCTCGTATTCCTCTGACGAGATCTCCCCGCTGGCGAGCCGACGGCGCAGAATCTCCTCGGTGCTCTCCCGGCCGTCCTGGCGGGAACTGCTGGACAGGCGCACGGCCCAGATGAGCAGCGCCAGCAGCCCACCCCAGAACAACAGAAAGGCGATGAGCCAGACGATACCCGGCCAGGGCCAGCCAAACGCCCCCCACGCGCCTGTGTCCCATTGGTGCATTGCCACTCCCTCCCCTGTCGCATGCCTGTCGCATGCTGGCTCGCATCCACGAACGCTTTTGAGCATAGGGGACGTTGTTGAACAAAGGCTGCGGGCGAATCTGAACACTTCCTGAACAGTTGTTGAAGCGTTTCTTCAAGGCCGTATCACGGGCCATCCGCCGCGCTACAATGAGGGAGTGCCTGGAATGGGCTCGGAGGATGCCGAACTGAGGCGTGTGATCTATCAGGATGGACGTGACCAGCTATGACGCAGGGGATGCAAACAAGGCAGATGGCGAGCAGGGCCAGCGCATGGAGGCGGCGACATGAGCGCGGAGAGATACACAAGGACAGGCGCACGATGAGCGAGCAACAGACGGTGCTGGTGGTCGACGACGAGGAGGGCATCGTCGAGTTGATGCGCGATTTTCTCGAAGTTGACGGCTTTGCGGTGCGCTCGGCGCGAAACGGCGCGGAGGCGCTGGCGGCGCTGGCGGACGAGCCGGTGGACTGCGTCTTGCTCGATATCATGATGCCCGGCGTGTCCGGCTTTGATCTCCTCAAGAGCATCCGTGAGATGACCGATGTGCCGGTGCTGTTTCTCTCGGCGCGCGAGGGGGCGAGCGACAAGATACGCGGGCTGCGCCTGGGCGCGGATGACTACGTCGTGAAGTCCGCGACGCCTGATGAGGTGGTGGCGCGTGTCCATGCGGTGCTGCGGCGCTACCGCTTCGGCAGCCAGCCGTTGCCGTCAGCGGATGATGGCGTGCTGGACTTTGGCCGCCTAGTGATCGACACGCGGGCGCACGAGGTGCTCGTCGCGGGGCAGCCAGTGGCGATGCCCGCACGCGAGTTTGCGCTGCTGCGCATCTTCGCCGAACACCCGCGCCAGGTCTTTAGCCGCGATCAGCTCTTCGAGCTCTGCTGGGAGTCGTTCGGCGACCGCAGCACTGTGACGACCCACATTCGCCGTATCCGCGAGAGGATCGAGGAGGATCCGGCCAATCCGCGCTACCTGGTGACCGTCTGGGGCGTGGGGTATCGCTTCGAGGGAGCGCCATCATGAAACGGCTACGTCGGCGAGGCCGTCCGCTGCCCCTACGCCTCTGGCTCATCGTCGCCGTCGTGGCAATTACAGGGGCGGGATTCCTGGCGCAATTGGGGATGACCGTCCTTGTTGGCTTTTGGGAGCAGCAGGCGTCCGACGCGCGACTGACTGAGGTGCGCCAGACGCTCGGCTCCGATGCGTCCGCCTGGCAGAATCCCGCCTGGCAGCGCTCAGCCGCCTCGTCACTGGCCGGTATGGATGTCGAAGCGGCGGTGTTTACTGGGCAGGCTACGCAGCCTGTCTTTGCCACCAGCGGCGCGCGCCAGCTACTCGATACCAGCAATCAGACCCTCGCTGACTCAGCGGCGACCCAGTCAACTAACTGGACCAGCCGCGGCGAGCCGGTTTTCCAGCGCATCGTCCTGACGGCGCCCGCGCAAGAAGGGGCGAGCGCCCAACAGGTCGGCGTGGCATATCTGTGGTTCAGCGGGCCGCCAACCGATGCGCCGTGGACGCTGCTCTGGCCGCTGGCCGAGCTGGGCGCGTTTGCGCTGGCGCTGGCCATCGTCGTCTGGCTGATTGGCCAACCGGTCATTCGCCCGCTCACCGAGATGGCGAACGCCGCCGAAAGCATCGCTGGAGGGCAGCTCGACGTTCGCTTGCCGGATTCGCCGGTCTACGAGATTGCGGAGGTATCGGCGGCGCTGGAGGGGATGACCGCAACCCTGCGCGAATCATTAGCGCGCCAGCAAGCGCTGGAGGGCGAGAGACGCTTCTTCATCGGCGCGGTCGCGCATGATCTGCGTACGCCGCTCTTCATGCTCCGTGGCTACCTCCAGGGACTTCAGCGTGGAGTCGCCGCGACGCCGGAGAAAGCTGCTCACTACCTGGAAATGTGCCAGGCGAAGGCGGACGAGCTGGAGCACTTGGTTGCCGATCTCTTCGCGTATACCCGCCTGGAATACCTGGAGCTTGAGCCAGAGCGCCAGCCACTGGACCTTGGTGATGTGCTGCGGCAGGTGGTCGAGGGCGCGCAGCCGTTAGCCGCAACCAAAGGCGTCACCTTGACGCTCGATGCGTCGGCTCATCCGGCGCGGCTGCTGGGCGATAGTCATCTGCTGGCGCGCGCGGTCGAAAACCTCGTAGACAACGCCATACGCTACACGCCGCCGGAGGGCGTGGTCTGCGTCCGCTGGCGGGCTGATGGAGCGAGGAATATCACATTCAGCGTTGCCGATAGCGGGCCGGGCATTGCTCCAGATGATCTGGCGTGCCTCTTCAAGCCGCTCTACCGTGGTGAGGCGTCGCGCAATCGCCAGACGGGCGGCGCGGGCATCGGGCTGGCGATTGCCCAGCGTATTCTCGTGGCGCACGGCGGGAGCCTCGTGGCGGCCAATCGGCCCGAGGGCGGCGCAATCTTTACGGGCACGCTGCCGGGCTTGCGCCAGATGGCAACGCCAGCCGCGGCGGCATCAGCGCATCACGCAGGTGACTGAAGCGATGCTATCCCGCCGCACGCTCCTCGCGGCCGCCGCCAGTCATCAACAGGCCGAGACGCGCCTCGGAGGTTCCGGCAGGCTCGATGCTGACGATACGCCCTTCGTACATCACCGCGATGCGGTCCGCGAGGGAACGGATCTCATCCAGCTCCGCCGAGACGAGCAACACCGCCGCGCCCGCGTCGCGCTGCTCGACGATGCGCCGGTGGATGAACTCGATGGCGCCGATGTCTACGCCGCGCGTGGGCTGTGCTGCCAGCAGCACGCGCGGCTCGCCCGACATCTCGCGCGCGACGATGATCTTCTGCTGGTTGCCACCAGAGAGCGTTCGCGCTGCGGCCTCGGGGCTGGGTGTACGGATATCGAAGGCCTGTATCAGCCGCTTCGCCCAGTTCAGTATCGCCTGCAGCCGTAGCACGATGCCGCGCCAGGTGAACCGCGCGGACCGCTGGCGGCCCAGCACCAGGTTGTCCGCTACTGAGTAATTGAGGATGAGACCCGCGCCGCGCCGGTCCTCGGGAATGTGCGAGACGCCCGCGCTACGGATGGCTCGCGCGCCCAGGTTTGTGATATCACGGTCGCCAAGAAGCACCTGCCCGCCAGTGGACGAGCGCGTGCCGGCAAGCACCTCCACGAGCTCGCTCTGGCCGTTGCCCTCCACGCCCGCGATGCCAAGGATCTCGCCCTGATGCACCTCGAACGAGACGTCGCGTAGCGCTGCCACCCCGCGATCCGACTCCGCCACCAGATGATCTACCTTCAGCGCGACGGGACCCACTTTGGCCTCGGACTTCTCCACACGCAGCAGCACATCGCGGCCGACCATCATACGCGCGATTTCCTGCTCGCTGGTCTCGGATGTGACCAGATGGCCCACCACCTGACCGCGCCGCATGACCGTGATACGGTCAGAGATCGCCATGACCTCGCGCAGTTTGTGGGTGATGAAGATGATCGTCTTGCCGCCCTGCACCAGTCCGCGCAGCACACCGAAAAGCTCGTCGGTCTCCTGCGGGCGCAGCACCGCCGTCGGCTCGTCGAGGATCAGAATGTCAGCGCCGCGATAGAGCGTCTTCACGATCTCAACACGCTGCTGCAAGCCAACCGGCAAATCGCCTGTGCGCGCGTCGGGGTCGAGCGTCAGGCCGTAGCGGCGGGTAAGCTCCGCGATCTGCTGGCGCGCGCGCGCTTTATCGTAGAAGTCGCCCTGTGTGACCGGCTCGTAGCCCAGCGTGATGTTCTCGCCAACCGTCATTACGGGAATCAGCATGAAGTGCTGGTGCACCATGCCGATGCCGAGCCCGATGGCGTCGCGCGGGCTGTGGATCTGCGCGGGCGCGCCATTATTGAAGATCTCACCGGAGGTTGGCTTGATCAGCCCGTAGAGAATGTTCATTAGCGTCGTCTTGCCAGCGCCATTCTCGCCGACGAGCGCGTGGATCTCGCCCTTGCGCACGCTGAAGTTGACATGGTCGTTGGCCACGACGCCCGGCCAGATCTTCGTGATTTGGCGCATATCGACGGCCAGCTGGTCCGCTGCTGCTTTCGGTTGCTCGGACATTATTCGGCCTCCGGGATGTAGGGAACGCCATCCGCCGCTGGCGGCGTGCTGCGGCCAACCAGCCCGGCCAGCACGATCAGCACGAGGATGTACGGCGCCATCTGGAGGATGTAGAAGTATTGGGTTACATTCAATGTGCCCGAGCTGGCCGCCAGGGCGTCGCCCAAGCCAAAAATGACGCAGGCGCCAAACGCGCCCCACGGCGTCCACTTGCCGAAGATCATCGCCGCCAGGGCAATGTAGCCGCGTCCGCCGGTCATGTTGTCGTTGAAGATATAGGCAATGCCGATGGAGAGGAAGGCGCCAGAGAGACCAGAGAGCAGACCGCTCATGATGACCGCCCCATAGCGCAGGCGATAGACATTGATGCCCGCGGTATCTGCCGCCTGGGGATGCTCGCCCACCGCGCGCAGACGTAGACCCAGGCGCGTGCGGAAGAGCAAGACGTTACCGAGGACAAGGAGGGCTATGGCGACGTATACCATGATGTTCTGCTGGAAGAGCACCTCCCCGAAGAAGGGGATGCTGCTCAGGAGTGGAATAGTGACTTGTGGCAGGCGTGCCGCGGGGTCTACCTGTGGCAGCCCCTGGAAATTGGTAAGCTTCGCGTTCAGGAATGTGGTGAGGCCGATGGCCCCGATATTGATCGCGATGCCGCTGATGATCTGGTCGGCATGGAAACGGATGGAGACCACAGCATGGATCAGTGCCATGAGGCCGCTCGCAATGGCCGCGACAAGAACCGCGAAGAAGGCATTGTGCCAGGCCTGAGCGGCAACCACGGCAAAGAATGCCCCGGTCAGCATCATCCCTTCCATGGCAATATTGACGACGCCGCTACGCTCGCAGATCACGCCGCCGAGCGCGGGCAGCGAGAGCAGCGCCGCGTTGCGCAATGCAAGCTGCCAGAAGTCGCCCGACACGAACAGGTGTAGTAACTGAAGAATGAAGTTCATGGACAGCTCCTCCTCACGCCTTGCCTTCGATATCTGTCGCGGCCGAGCTGACCTCTGCCTGGAACTCGTTCTGTACTGCCTCCTCACCCGACGCCTCGGCAACCTTGCGCCCTGGCCCCGGCAGCCGCAGCTTGAGGGAGCGCAGGAAGTTCGCCGCCAGGCTGAAGAGAATCACCGCCTGCAAAATCTGGACGATGCGGCTGGAGATCTGGGCGTCGCTCTGCATGACCGAGCCGCCAGCATGCAGCGCGCCGAAGAGGATCGCGGAGAGCACCACACCGATGGCGGAGTTCAGCCCAAGCAGTGCCACGGCGATGCCGTCGAAGCCGGTACTGTCGTTCGCAAGATCGGCATAGAGATAATGCAGCGATCCCCCCGAGATCATGATTGCCCCGGTCAGTCCGGCGAAAGCGCCGGAGATGAGCATGGTCACAATGATGGTCCGGCGCACGCTGACGCCCGCGTAGCGTGCCGCGCGCTGGCTCTGGCCCACAGCGCGAATCTCGTAGCCGAGCGCCATTCTCCGCATGATGAAAAAGAAGATTACCGCCCCCGCCAGCGCGATGAGGAGCCCCCAGTCAACGTGGTAGACGCCGCCTGGCTGGCCGAAAAAGGTGGAATCCGCCGGGATAAACGTGGGCAACTGCGCATTTTGACTCACCGGCAGCGAGATCGCGGAGCTGTTCGGCGCCTGCATCGGGCCGTTGACGACCAGGAACTTCAGGAGATTATAGGCGATGTAGTTGAGCATGATCGTGGTCACAACTTCGTGCGCGCCGGTCATCGCCTTCAGCACACCGGCGATTCCGGCCCATGCCGCGCCACCTATGATGCCCACGAGCAAAACGAGTGGGATCAGCACGATGGCGGGCCAGTTGCCCAGTCGAATGCCGACAATGGCCGAGAGGATGGCTCCCACGATGAGCTGCCCCTGCACGCCAATATTAAAGAGGCCAGCTCGGAACGCAAACGCAACGGATAGTCCCGCGAGGATGAGTGGTGTGAGAAAGAAGATCGTATTCGCGATCTGGAGCGCGGGTGTCTCACCGCCGAAGCAGAAGAGGCCGAAGCCGCCGCAGGCCATGGCTTGATAGGCAAGCACCGGATCATTGCCCGAGATGGCGAAGATGACGGCGCCAATCAGAATGGCGAAAATCACCGAGCCCGCAGGGACTGCCATGGCGTTTGCTGCCCGGCGGACCCAGCCTGTGAAGTTGGGCCTCGCTACGTCTTCCTGCTGCTGCGGTGGTGCGGTTGGTGCGGTCATCGGTTCTTCTCCTTCACACCACAAGGCGCGATGAGATGATGAGACAATGTGGGACTCTCACGCAGTATAGCGCAGATAGAGGAGGGGCGAGCACCCTGCGGCGCCCGCCCTTTGTCAAGCTACACCACGTGACATGATGTATCGTGCCGATGAACTAGGCAACCGTATCCGGCACCTGGTCTTTGCCCGACTTGATGTCAGCCGTGACTTTGTCGATCTCAGTCTGGATGTCGGCAGGGATCGGGATGTTGCCTTTGACAAAGCCGACACCGTCATTTGCCAGGCTGAATGTCGAGATGCCAGCCTTGAAGCTGCTATCGGTGACACTCTTGATCGCGTCGTAGGTGGCGGTATCCACGCGCTTGACTGCGCTGGCGATGACCGACGGGGAGATTGCGGCCTGATCGGTGTCTACGCCAATGCTCCAGACGCCCTTGGACTGCGCCGTCGTCAGCACGCCCAGACCGCAGCCTCCGGCCACCTGGAAGACGACATCCGCGCCGCGGGAAATCTGCGAGGTGGCCTTGTCAGCGCACTTCGTGGGATCCGTGAAGTCGTCGGAGTAATCGACGAAGACCGTGGACGAGGGATCCTCCAACTTCATGGCCCATTGGAAGCCAGCGATGTAGTGATCGACCGGCGGGATCTTCTGGCCGCCAACCGCGCCGACCTTATTGGTATGCTGCGGCGTTTTGCCCTGCTTCTCCAGCATACCCGTCAGAACGCCCACCAGCGCACCGGCCTCCTGCTCCTTGAAGAGCAGCGCCACGACATTCGAGCGGTCCACGCTGTTGCCTTGCGCATCGGCAGGGGTACTATCGATGATAGCGAACTTCACGTTGGGATACTGCGCCGAGACCTGCCCGACGGCGCTGGCCATCAGGAAGCCGACCGCGATGACCAGATCGTAGCCCTTCGAGGCGTAGCTGGTCAGATTCGGCACGTAGTCTGAGGCGGCATGCGACTCGGTCACATCGCCCTGAATGCCGAGGTCCGTCTGCGCCTTCTGCAAGCCCAGGTATGCGAGATGGTTGAAGCCCTTGTCGTTGAGGCCGCCGACGTCCGTTACCAGACCGACACGAATCTTCTTGGTGGTCGTGTTGCCCCCTGGGGTGGTCGTTGCGCCGCAGGCTGTCAGCAGTGACAGCAACATGAGCAATGAGACCCCGAGAGTGAGCATGCGGATGCGTGATCGGGTCATGAATTTCCCCCTAGTTTACCCTGTCTTTGGCCGTCGTTGGCCATCCGTCGCGTACGTCCGTGGCTGCGAACAACTGCGCGGCGAAGAATTCTCCACCTGCATCTTGTTAACGCCCCCACTATAGCAGGCCGTATCCTTCTACGCAACAGGATGTTTTGCTCAAGACACGCATCCTTGGCCTCGCCCGCGCACACGCGCGACGGGATGCCGCGAAGGGCTTGTGTCCTGGGATAACCAGCGAGAAGGTGGTACGGCGCACACTGGTGGGAACCATATAACACATACGGCTTTGCACTGCCGCAAACTCACACCACGCTGCACAAGTCATCCCTCCCGACGAACGGCCTTGGGCGTCCACGGATACTCGTGCAAGCGAAGACCCCCGCCTGGATGTTCATCTCAGATGGGGGTCGCGTTATCGTTGTTCTCGTGGCTGGCGCTCAGCGTTATATATTCGGCAAGAAGGCGTGGTAGCCGGTCTGCAAGGTGTAGTTGAAGTCGCCATTGCAGCCGAAGCCGCTCAGCCAGTATTGCCAGATCTCTGCCTTCTGCCCGGCGAATGTGGTCTGCGACACCGTTGACTGCCAGCCATGGATAACCGGTGGCAGTGTGAAGCCGACCGGATCGCATGGCGCGGGCATCGTGCCAGAGAGTGGGCCACCGGCGACCCAGTAGACAAAAGGCACCTGCGAGACATAATCAGCCGGGAACCAGGATGTCTTGTCATTGTTGTTGATATAGACGCCCGGCACAAATTGCGCCTCGGCAATGGTGGTGAGGAAACCGTTGAGCAACCGGACGTTCTGTTGCTGCTGCTCAGCGGTTGGCTGTTTCGCCCAGCCGCCGAATCCGAATTCGACATCAGCGAAGATGGTGATTCCGGCGACCCCTTTGGTATTTTGCCAGGCGTTCAGCGCGGCCTGGCCCTGTTGCTGACCGTAGGCATAGGGATCAGCCGCGCCATTGGGGCCGCTCAGTCCCCAGTAGCCGTGTACGTAATCTTCACCAACGTAGCCCATCACATCCTGCTGCACGCAGTCCAGGCTGTATGCGCCCGCGCCCAGCTCCGCTACGTAGAACTGCGTTGGCATCATCTCGGCGGTCGCCGCCGTCAATGTCGTGCAGCTATCAACCCCGAACGAACCCGGAAAACCGCTATCACTCGTCTCCAATTTCGCCGCGTGCGCGGTCGCTATTGGTGTAAGCATCGCCACGGCTGCCAGCGTCGCTGCGGCAACCGCCAGGCGGATGCCAACCCGTTGCCCGCGCGTACCACCCTGCATCCTCACGAACCTCTGCCACAATGCCATCTGCCTGCTCCTGCTATCTACTGGCGACGGGGGAAGCACGTTCGCTGCCAGCATAATAAACGCACCCCACACCAACCGTTGTCATCTCCACATGACCATCTCTTAGGTAACTCTTCTGTAGCTCTTAAACGTGGCCTCTTCAGGCTCTCATTCGCAGGACGCCGCTAAAAACACTGTGCCTGGTATACGCAAGGAAGCTCTCAGTGGTTGCGAATCCATGGTGACAAGGCGAATTTTCCGCGTCGATGGATGTCAGTCTGTCTCCGTAGCAGGCGCCTTTTGGGGTAGTCGCCGTCAGCTTAGCATGTTGCGTGCCCGACTCGGTATGAGCCGTTTCACAACTTCCGCGCTTTGCCTCGATGTCTGGGGAGCACGGTTCATCAGCGATATGCCGGGGTGCTATAATCGGGCGAGATGTCGGCGAGCGCCATCAATCAGGCGATGTCTGTGCCTGTGTTCGCGATCCCGCAAGGTCAAGGCAATAGAGGCAATATGGGTGAATTGGTGATTGAACGGCTCCGCCAGGGTCCATTGCTCTGCGATGGAGCGATGGGGACGATGCTCTACGCGCGGGCGAGCGAGAGCCAGATGCATGGCCGCTGCTTTGACGAGCTGGTGCTGACCAGCCAGGAACTGGTGCAGCGGATTCACCGCGAGTACATTCTGGCGGGCGCGCAAGTTATCGAGACCAACACGTTCGGGGCGAATGCCATCAAGCTAGCGACGTATGGCCTTGGCGATGAGGTGAAGCGTATCAATCGCCGGGCGGCGCAGCTTGCGCGCGAGGCGCGCGAAGTCTCGGGGCAGGCGGTCTTCGTCGCCGGAGCGGTTGGCCCATCTGGGCAGATGCAGATCCCCGACCTTGCCGATAGCGAACCACGGCTGGCCATTCTGCGCGCCACCTTTCGCGAGCAGATCGAAGCGCTGATGGAGGGCGGTGTCGAGCTGTTGATCCTGGAAACCTTCGGCAGCCTTGTCGAGCTGCGTCAGGCGGTGCTGGCCGCACGTGAGGCGGGGGACCTGCCGATTGTCGCGCAGTTGACCTTTAGCGAGGATGGGCTGACGCTGACGGGTGACAGCCCCGAGACGGCGGCACGCACGCTGGCGGGCCTCGGTGTCTCAGTAATAGGCAGTAACTGTAGCCAGGGTCCGGCGGGCATCGAGGATGTGGTGCAGCGGATGTCGGCGACACTGCGGCAGGTGGCGCCCGGCGCGGAGGATGATCTGCTGCTCTCGGCGCAGCCCAACGCTGGCCTGCCGCAGCGGGTGGAAAACCGCTTCTTCTATGGCGCGACGCCCGCCTACTTCGCCGACTACGCCCGTCGCTTCGCCGAGAGCGGCGTCCGGCTGATTGGTGGCTGTTGTGGCACGACGCCCGCGCATATCGCCGCCATGCGCGACGCGCTCGCGGGCTACCAGCCGCAGGACGCCACGCGCGTCTGGTCGGTCACGATGCCGCTGGCCGAAAGCGAGCTTTCTGGCGTCAGCACGCAGGCCGCGGAAGGCGCGGATGAAGGGACGCGTTTCCAGCAGGCGTTGCGTGCCGGGCGCTTCGTCGTCAGCATCGAGCTCGATCCACCGAAAGGGCTGAACCCGTCGAAGATTCTCGATGGCGCCGCCTATCTCAAGACACGCGGCCTGGAGTTCATCAACATCGCCGATAGCCCGATGGCGCGCGTGCGCATGAGCTGTATCGCGCTGGCACGTCTGCTGCATGATACCCTCGATCTCGAAACGATCCTGCATATGACCACGCGCGACCGCAACCTGATGGCGCTGCAATCGGACCTGCTGGGCGCGCATGCGTTGGGCCTCCACAATGTGCTGGCGCTGACCGGCGACCCTGTCCATGCGGGCAACTACCCGAACCTGACCGGCGTCTGGGATGTGGATTCGGTCGGACTGATTCGTCTGCTGCGCGGCATGAACGAGGGCTTCGACGCGGGCGGCGCGGCGCTTGGCATGCCCGCGCGCTTCCACTACGGCGCGGCGCTCGGCCTCAACATGCGCAATGATCTGATCGATGTCGAGATCGAGCGCACCCGGCGTAAACTTGCGGAAGGTGCTGCGGAGAGTGACGAGGCTTTGGTTGAACATGAAGTGCTCACCGAGACAGAGCTGGAGCTACGCCGTCTGCGCCAGAAGCTGGACGCGGGCGCGCAATTCATCATGACGCAGCCGATCTATTCGATGGAGCCGCTGGAGCGTTTCAGGGAGGCCTTTGGGCCGTTGCCGGTGCCCATGATACTGGGCATGGTTCCGCTGCATAGCTCGAAGCAGGCCGAATATCTGCACAATGAGGTGCCTGGCTTCGACATCCCCGACGAGGTGCGCGCCCGGCTGCGCGAGGCAGGCGACCGCGCGCGTGAGGTTGGCATCGAGCTGGCGTATGAGGTCATCTCCACGGCGCGCTCGCGTGGGCTAATCCAGGGCTGCTATCTGATGCCGTCGTTTGGCCGCTACGACCTGGTGGGCGAGCTGGCGCAGGAGCTGCTGCGCCCCGAGCCAGCGGTCTCCGACTAACAGTATCCTCTCTACGCTTCGCTTGTGTGGTGCGTGAGACACGCATTGCACGTGGCCTCGTTTCCACCTCGGGCAGCCTGACGGAGAAATAGCGGGTGAGGGGCATATCTCCCCATTGAGTGATTCTCCTTATCAACGAGGCAGTCGCTATGAAACGCACGTCTGGTAGGCATCTCGCCATCCAGGGAGCTGATCTGATCGACCTGGTGATCGCGCGCGTCCGCGAAGACCCACATTGCATCTCCGGCTTCTGCGGCGACTATCCACTATCGCGCCCCCAGCCGCTCGCGCCTGAAGTCATCGCCCAACTGGCTTTTCCGAGCGGTAAGCCGCTGCCGCCGAGTTTGCGACGCTGGCTCGCCTTCGATGCTGGCTGGCTCGAACGCTTCGGCTGGTTCTCCTCGCTGACCCCGCCAACGTTCTCGCCACGCGGCATCGGCCAGATTGCCGACGACGAATTTGGCCGCGACTATGACCTGCTCAAGCAGATCACAGGATCAGAAGGCAACCTCAACTTCTACGCCGGGCTGGATGAGCGGTTGCCGGAATGCTTCCTACTGCCCGAAGGCTCCGACTCGCGCCGCATCTTCGCCGTGACCGAGCCGGATGAGCTGGGCGAATATCCGGTGATGGTAATCGACGAGGACGATGTCCCCTATGCCGCGGTGATGTATCCCGGCTTCGATGTCTATATGGCCGATCTAGCGGGCCTGCTCGATCTCGATTTCGATACCTACGAGTCCCTGCACGACGACAAACGCTATCAGTCGCGCCTGCGCCAGCACGCCGCGCGCATCTTTCACGGCAAGCCCAGCGCCGAGATGCAGGATCCAGAATGGTACGGCGAGGAAGGCTGGCCAGACGACGACAGCGATGATGAAAGCAATAGCGACGAGATAGCGGGCTAGCCTCGCGATGTGAGCCAGCCTCGCTACGCTGCATGCGCGGTCAAGGCTGGCTCGTTATATTGTCGCAAGACTCAGGAGAAGCCGACGCAGGCAGCCCAGACCGTCGGGACCAGGGGGATCAGCCCGTAGCCAGTGACGCCATAGATCGCGCCCTGCCAGCCATTGGTCGCCGCATGGAGCGCATAGAGATTGCCAATGTTGGGCGCGCTCCCATTACCCGCGCGATAGCTGAGTCCGCCGCCAGCCACCGTCGTCCCAGCGGGACAGTTGACCGTGACGCTTCCCGTTGCGCTCGCATAAACATAGCTGCCTGCCTGTCCGGGGTAACTCGCAAAGAACGGGACACCCGTCAGGCACTCGGCGTAACCTTTAGCGACGCGCGCCGTCACGTCATGACTCTTCACCCAGAAGTTCCACCACACCGCCTGCTCGAACGTCTCGGGATTGGCTGCCTGGAGCTCGAGGTTGCCGGGTGATGCGCTGAGATCGAACCCGAAGCCTACTGGAGCCTCATTGGCCTGGCAAAACTGGGTTAACGTATTGGTCTTATCGGGCTGCACCGTAGAGTCAACCTCGCGCCGCGTGACGACTGCTCCCGGCGCGCCCGCAAGACACTCTACGTAGGCGGTCACGCTGGTATCGTCTTGCGGAGCGCCCGCAGTCTGCTGATTCACACCAGTCGGCGTGTAGGTGAAGACCGTCCAGGTATTCCCGGTGAGCAGCGCCTTGAAGACCCGTTTGGTCTGGGGGGCGCTCCAGCCACCGCCGAGCGCGATCTCGCCAGTGGGGCAGCTTACCGCCACGGGCGATGTAACGACGGTGATGGGTATCACCGTATGGGCAACCTCGTGGATAGATGGTGTCGTACTGGGATTGGCGCCGGATGGAAGCGTCGGCTGCACTTTCACGGTCGCGGAGGTCGAGGTTGGGCTGGCTGCAACCGTTGGCGTCTGTGCTACTGTGCCCGCGGTCGGGCTGCCAGCCGCCAAACCTTGAACCGCCGTTGTGTCGCATCCTACCAGCAGGATAGATAAGATGGTAACCACTGCGAGCGCCGCGATATTGCCTGACAGCATTAGGTGGCTCGCCCTTTGAGGTGATTGCACCATAGCATCGATCTCCGTCTCTCTCACTCGCGCTCCTGCCTGCTACCAGCGGCGCTTACAAGGGCAAGGATGACGCAAGCCAACGACTCAAGCAGCCATAGAGTAGCCGAGCTGGAGGAGATAGCTCATCGGCGGAAACACCCATCTTGGAGCTGAGCGTCCCCTATTTTGGAGAGACGGCCGGTATTGGGGAGCAAGATTGTTGTGTTAGCCTTATCCCTGCGGCTGGCTGGCCGTCGCACTGGCAAAGGTGAACTGCTCGCCCGTGGCGTCCACCACAATGGTGTCGCCATCGTGGAAGTCTCCGGAGAGCAGCCGCACCGCCAGCGGATGAACGATGCGCTGCTGAATTGCCCGGCGGAGCGGGCGCGCGCCATAGACCGGGTCGAAGCCGATATCGGCGAGGCGTTCTCTGGCGGCGGGGGTGAGCTCCAGCGTCATATCGCGCTCGGCCAGTCGCTGGCGCAGGTCGCGTAGCTGAATCTCGGCGATCTGCGCAATCTGCGCGCGCCCGAGCGGCTGGAAGATGACCACCTCGTCGATGCGGTTGAGCAGCTCCGGGCGGAAGCTCTCGCGTAGCGCCGCCATCACGCGCTCCTCGATCTGGGCGGGCGTCAGTCCCGGCTCCATGATGTACTGGCTGCCCAGGTTCGACGTCATGATGATGATCGTATTGCGGAAGTCCACCGTACGGCCCTGAGCGTCGGTCAGCCGCCCGTCGTCGAGCACCTGGAGCAGCACATTGAGCACCTCTGGATGCGCCTTCTCCACCTCGTCGAAGAGGATGACGGAGTAGGGCCGCCGCCGCACTGCCTCGGTGAGCTGTCCCGCCTCCTCGTAGCCGACGTAGCCAGGAGGCGCGCCAATCAGGCGGCTGACGGTATGGCGCTCCTGGTACTCCGACATGTCGATGCGCACCATCGCGTGCTCGTCGTCGAAGAGAAATTCGGCCAGCGCGCGCGCCGTCTCAGTCTTGCCGACGCCCGTCGGACCCAGGAAGAGGAAGCTGCCGAGCGGACGATTGGGGTCTTGCAGGCCAGCGCGTGCCGCCCGTACGGTGTTGGCGACGGCGGAGAGCGCCTGATCCTGCCCGACGACACGCTGGCGGAGGTTTTCCTCGGTATGCACCAGCTTCTCGACCTCGCCCTGCATCAGCCGCGTCACCGGGATGCCGGTCCACTTGCTGACGATCTCGGCGATATCCTCCTCGCTGACCTCCTCGCGCACCAGTTTGTGCTGGTCTTCGCGCTGTGCCTCCTGCTGCTGGATGGCGGCGGCGATTTCCTGCTCCAACGCGCCGACGCGGTACTGCATCTCCGCCGCTTTCTCCCAGTCGTAGCTGGTCTGCGCGCGTTCGAGCTGGGTGCGGGCGGCGTCGAGCTGCTCCTGGAGCTTGCCGACGCGGTTGAGCTCGTCCACCTCGCGCTGCCAGCGCGCTCGCAGCTGTGTGGCGTGCTCTTTCTGGTTCGCCAGCTCGCGCTCTATCGCCTGGAGGCGCGCCTTCGAGGCGGCATCCTTCTCCTTACGCAGCCCCTCACGCTCGATCTCCAGCGTCATAATGCGCCGGTTCACCTCGTCCAGCTCGGCGGGCATGCTGGTCGCCTCCATCCGAATCTTCGAGGCGGCCTCGTCCACCAGGTCGATTGCCTTATCGGGCAGAAAGCGGTCGCCGATGTAGCGGTGGCTGAGGACGGCGGCGGCAATCAGCGCGGTATCCTTGATGCGCACCTTGTGGTGCTGCTCGTAGCGGTCGCGCAGGCCGCGTAGAATCGAGATGGTATCTTCCACATTTGGCTCGACGACGTAGACCGGCTGGAAGCGCCGTTCCAGCGCGGCGTCTTTCTCGATGTGCTTGCGATACTCGTCCAGGGTGGTCGCGCCGATCATGTGTAGCTCGCCGCGCGCCAGCATTGGCTTGAGCATATTGGCGGCGTCCACCGCGCCCTCGGCTGCCCCCGCGCCAACGACGGTGTGCAGTTCGTCGAGGAAGAGGATGATCTCACCGCTGGACTCCTGCACCTCGTGCAATACAGCCTTCAGTCGCTCCTCGAACTCGCCGCGATACTTCGCCCCCGCCACCAGCGAGCCGATATCCAGCGCGACGATCCGCTTCTCTTTCAGCGCCTCCGGCACGTCGCCGCGCGCGATCCGCTGCGCCAGCCCCTCCACGATGGCCGTTTTGCCCACCCCCGGTTCGCCAATCAGTACGGGATTGTTCTTGGTGCGGCGCGAAAGCACCTGAATCACCCGGCGCACCTCTTCGTCGCGTCCGATGACCGGATCGAGCTTGCCGTTGCGCGCCGCTTTCGTCAGGTCGTGCCCGTATTTTTCGAGCGCCTCATAGGAAGCTTCGGGTGTGGCGCTGGTGACCCGCTGGTGGCCGCGCACGCCGACCAGTGCCTGCGCAATTGCGTCGTGGGTGATGTTATGCGCCGCGAAAATCTTCTGCAGCGCCCCGCCGATCTTCGGATGCGCCATCGCCAGCAGCATGTGCTCGGTCGAGAGATATTCGTCCTTCAGGGCGCGCATCTCCTCCTGCGCGCGCTCCAATGTCTGCCGCAGCCGTGTCGAGACGGTGACCTGGTTGGCGGTTGAGCCGCTCACTACCGGGAAACTCGCCAGCGCGTTTTCCAGTTCGCTTGTGATGGTGGAGGGCGGAACGTTCAACCGCTCGAAGAGGCGCGGCACGACGCCCTCTGGCTGGCGCAGCAGTGCCAGCAGCAGATGCTCCGGCTCAAGCTGGGAGTGCGAGCGTTCCTCGGCGATGCGCTGGGCATTCATGAGCGCGTCGCGCGCCTTCTCAGTGTAGTTCGTGAGGTTCACCGGACGCCTCCTTGTGGTGTGGGCAGATCGAGCGCCAGCACCTCCATCGTCAGCCGTGGGTTGGCGTTCGCCTCCAGCGCTAGTTGCGCATCGAGCAGCGCCCGCAGAAACGCCTGCGCACGCTCCACGCCCAGCGCCCGGCCAAGTCGCTCCGCCTGCGCTCGTAGCGCGCCTGATGTCACCAGATGGCTCGCGCCGCCCGCCGCCAGCACAACATCGCGCCACCAGAGCGTCCACAGCTCCAGCACGCGCCGCGCCGACTCCACATCCGTCCCGAACGCGCCCGCCCGTCGCAGCCGCTCGTCGCGTGAGGCCGTCGCCAGCCCGGCAAGCTCCTCCAGCGCGTGGATGCGCTGTTCACGCAACTCGGGCTTTTCCGCGGCGCGGACGGCCCAGCCGAGCCGCCCATTCGCCAGCCCTGCCAGCGCCCGTGCCTCCGTGTCAGATACCTGCCACCGCTCGGTAAGGGCGCGCGCCACCTCGTCGGGGGAGAGCGGCAGCATCGGCACGATCTGGCAGCGCGAGAGCACCGTTGGCAGCAGCGTCTCTGGCTCTGAGCTGGTCAGCAGCAGGATGACCTGTGGCGCGGGTTCTTCCAGCGTCTTCAGCAGCGCGTTCATGCCAGCCGGTACCATCCGCTCGATGTCGGGAATGACGAAGATGCGCCATTGGCCCTCGGTCGGCGCGAGGGCCGCCATGCGGATCATCTCGCGCACAGCGTCGATGCTCAGGGTGCGCTTGCCCTTTTCGGGCTCGATCAGGGTGACGTCGGGATAGGAGCTGTGTGCAATCTTCAGGCAAGATGAACACGTGCCGCAGGGATCGCTATCGGTAGAGGCGCGCCCGGTGCATTGCAGCAGGCGCGCAAATTCGAGCGCCAGCGTCGTTTTGCCGATATCTGAAGGGCCGGTCAAGAGCCATGCGTGGCTTATGGCGTCGCCCAGCGCCGCGCGCTCCAGACGCGCCCGCGCCTGCTGGTTGCCATAGATGGCACGCATGTCGTGGCCTCCTCTCGATGGCGATTGCGAACCAGTTGTCCACGCACATCATACAGCCGTATTGTATGTGTTGTGGCTGGTATCATCATGATACCCCGTTTGTAGATGCGCGCATGGCTCTGGAATGGATGGTTGCAACGATCGCTGAAGATGAAGTGGTGACAAAGGGGGGTATACCGTGGCTGGCGCTTTGCTGGAGATACCGCTGTTCCCACTTCATGTCGTGCTCTTCCCAGGGATGGCGCTGCCGCTCCACATCTTCGAGCCTCGCTATCGCCGCATGACCAGCGATTGTCTGGACTCCAATCTCCCGTTTGGGATCGTGCTGGCGATGCCCGGAAGCATCGATGGCCACGAGATTCCCGCGCCTGTGGGGACGTTCGCGCGCATCGTTGACTACGAGCGGCTGCCCGACGGCCGTTATAACCTGCTCACCATTGGCACGCAGCGCTTTCGCCTCGTTGAGGAGTGCCACAAAAATCGCCTCTATCTGACGGGCAAGGTCGAGCCATTGGATGATGTGCCCGACGCCGACGCGCGCGAACAGGCCTATCTGGCGGCGGAGGCGCATGAGGCGCTGGCGGTCTATCTGCGTTCGGTGTTGGCACTGCTCGGCAGCGAAGAGCGCACCATCGCGGTGCCTGAGGATGCCGCCGACCTCTCCTACCTCATCGCCACCTGTCTCGGTTGTGACGACGACCAGAAGCAGCGGATGCTGGAAATCACCTCGATTTCGGCCAGGCTCACCGCCGGACTCCACGGTCTGCGCGCGGAGATCGAGGCGCTGGAACGCCAGAGCAACGACGACAGCGATCCCACCGGGCTGAACTAGGCCGAGTAGCCGGGTATCATCACCAGCGACGAGTCGTAGTCCGCGATGCGCCAGTGATTCTGCTCCAGCGTGAGCTTTACCTGCGCTGTAGTCGCCATTGGTGTGCTGCGTGCCAGCGTGAGGGTGAGCGTAGCGCTGCTGGGATCTTGCGCCCCGACGGCGTAGCTGCACACGCGCGCTGGGCCGAGTTGGGCGTCAAGCTGGCGCTGGCTGGCGACGAATTGATCGCGCGTGCCAACCGCCTGTTCAGCGGTCGCGAGCAGCCCGTAGAGGTCGTCGTATTGCTGCGTGGTGAGGTCGCTGCATAGCTGGTGTGCGACCGGCGCGACCGCTGGGCTGTTCGCGGGCGTCGCGGTTAATCGTGAGAGGAGCGTAACTCCCAGGATGACGAGGAGGACGCCCGCCGCCACGCCCAGGGCCAGCGGCAGCCACCGCGGCGTATTCCAGCGCGTCGGTGTGATCGTTGCGGTCGGGCGGTCGTTCATGCGGGGTGCGCTCCTTCTGGCATGGGTGGCTCCGTCGCAGTATAGTCGTCCGTGGCAGTGTGCGACAACGACTCAGGCGAAAGGTACGCTGCTGTGATGGCTGGCATGCGCGCGCGCGATGCGGTAGAGTTTGAGGCAGGCGGACGAGGTATAAAGACGCGATGGTGAGGGAATAGATCATGGCAGCGAAGGCGGAACGGTCAGGGTCCACGCGCCCGCCGCTGATCGTCGGCGTGACCGGCGCGAGCGGTGTGGTGATGGCCTGTCGCGCCATCGAGGTGTTGGGCGAGCTGGGCATTCCGATGCACCTCACCTATACCCCGGCCTGCCGCCAGGTCTGGCCCGACGAGATTGGCCACCCCTTCAACGACGATCTGGCCGACTGGAAGCGGCGCTTTGGCGCGCGGGTCTTCAATTCCGAGGATTTTCGCGCGCCGATGTCCAGTGGCAGCTTCCTCACCGCCGGGATGCTTGTCATCCCCTGCTCGATGCGTACCGTCTCGGCCATCGCGCAGGGTCTCTCGTCCAACCTGCTGGAACGCGCCGCCGATGTGGTGATCAAAGAAGGGCGGCCGCTGGTGTTGGTCCCGCGTGAGGCGCCGCTCTCGGCGATCCACCTGGAGAATATGCTCAAGCTGGCGCGTCTGGGCGTGCGCATCGTGCCACCGATGCCGCAGTTCTACCTGCGCCCGCAGACGGCGGACGAGATGGTGGACCGCATGGTGCGACGCTGTCTGGCAGTCCTTGGCATCGAAGAGGCGCTGCCCCCAGAGATGCGCTGGCGCGGCGACGAAGAGTAGCGTGAAGGAGCAACGAAAATGATCGTCAGCCTGTTTCATGTGCAGGTGCCGCCTCAGGCGACGGAGCCGTTCGAGCGCAACTGGCAGCAGCGCGCGGGCAAGGTGGACGCAATGCCGGGCTTTCGCGGGCTGGAGGTGTTGCGCGCGGGCGATACGCCAGGCAAATACATCGTGCTGACCCGCTGGGAGACGCGCGAAGACTTCGACCGCTGGGCCAGCAGCCCCGAGTTCGTGGCGGGCCACGCGCGTACTGACGGCAGCGGCGCAGAGGGTGGCGGCGTCGAGTTTTACGAGGTGCTTTCGAGTTAGGCGGGCGCCTGGGGACTCGTACTGAGCCATAGAGATAGCGAGGCTGTGATGACCGATCAGGACGCTACCAAAGGCATGCCGCTGGGTTTTCCCGCGTTCGCGAGTCTGCCGCCCGCCGGAGCGTGGCTCCAGAATCACGGCCTCGTGCTCGATGAGGTGAGTGGGACGCGGGTCACGGCGCACATCGAGCTGAACTCCCGGCATCTCACTCCGTGGGGCGTCATCCATGGCGGCGTCTACACCACTGCCATCGAGAGTGTCGCCAGCGTCGGAGCATCGGCGGCGGTCTTCGAGCTGGGGCAGTTCGCCGTCGGCGTCAACAACACCACCGACTTCCTGCGGGCGATGCGCGAAGGAACGGTGGATATCGTCGCCGAGCCGGTCATTCAGGGGCGCGTGCAGCAGCTCTGGCGCGTCACCATCACCCGGCGTGAGGATGGCAAAGCCGTCGCGCAGGGACAGGTGCGCCTCCAGAATGTGCCGCTGGCGAACGAGTGACCTCAATCCACCAGCCTTCAATTGTCCGCATTCGCCTCATAGACCATGACCGTCACCAGGCCGTAGATCGCGTGCGGGATGATGTCTGCCGCCCAGCCAGAGGCGCCCCACGTCTTTGGGTTGGTTGCGCCGGTGACAGTCGCGGGCACATCGCTGGTGGCCATCGCCGCCGCGCCGAGCACCAGGCCTGCCAGTGGAACTGATACGCGCCTGCCAAGGAGCGGTCGCGCCAGCCCGTAGAGCGCGCCGATGCCCAGCCCGGTCGCGTAGCCCATCAGCGCGCCCAGCCCGGTGAGGCGGTGCTGCGCCTGTTGCTGCTCTTCGTCGCTGATGTTGCCGTTGCTGTTGGCCTCGGCTTCGAGGGGAATGCCAACAGCCTGCGTGAGCGTGCCCGCGACCTTTTCAGGCACCTCGCTCGACGCGCGCCCACGAATGGCGATATCCAGGTAGGTGGCGATATTCAGTGCGGTGGTCCCGGCAGCGCCCGCAGCCGTTCCGCGCAGAAGTTGGCGTAACATCAAATAGCTCCTGTGATCCTTCACAATGTCTGCTCGTTAAACATCCCGCAATAATCGCCCGTGTTGCAACATCGGGACCAGTCGGCCGCGGCTGGCGCATGATCCACTGATCGCTTGACAGGACTTGATACCCTGAACATATAGCGAGCACACAGGATGTGGCAGGATTCGCGCGCAGGGATGCGTCGGTACGTGGTCAGGGAGAGTCAGGGAGCGGAACAGCCGATGCGCTACTGTGGCAATTGTGGTGCCTCGTTCGATCCGGTCACGCTACTAGGCAGAGTCTGCCCTTCCTGTGGCGCGCCTATCAATCAGACGGGCGACAGCATTTCTGCCCAGATGGCCGACGGACCATCACGTCAGATATCCAGTGGCTCAGATGCCGTGAGCCTTTCGGCGTTGCCGACGTCGCCCGAACATGGCTATACCGATACACATACGCATATCGCGCCGCCGCGCCGCATCTCCCGAAAGTTCCCGGCAATGCTGGCGCTGATTGGCCTGACATTACTCCTCGTCGGCGGCTCCGAGATTCTGCTGAGCAATGCCACAGGGGGCAGGGTCCATCTGCCAGGGTTGCCCGCTGGTGGCTTTGGTGGCCCACAGGCGACCGACACGCTATCCACTTCACAGGCCACTTCCGCCGCTTCAACAGCGGGCGCGCAGACCGGGCCGATTGCGTCGCCATCGGGATCACCGCCTGCTGGCACGCCTGGCGCTGGTACGCCCATAACGGGCACAGTGACGCCTGGCGCGACGGCCACAGTCACCGTCACGCCAGCCCCCGGGCAGTCAGCGCTCGCTGTCGCGCCCACCTCGTTCAGCAGCCTGGTGTGCCTTGGGTCCAGCGTCCAGCTTACAGTGACCAATACCGGTGAGGGTGTGATGAGTTGGAACGCGACCGCGTCGCAGAAGGAGTATAAGATATCGCCACAAACAGGCTCGCTGGATAGCGGGCAGAAACAGGCGGTGATGGTCAGCAGCATCTCGGTGAGCGGCCGTGTCACGATCACTGCTCCAGGCGCGGCGAATTCGCCTCAGACCATCTCGATCAACTGCACGTTGTGACGGGCTGTGTAGGCGGATCCGCGCGCCCTCATGGACTGGCTACGAGCGACAGGAACCGGTGCCACAGCGACATTCGCGGCCTTATGCGTCACTATCGTTCGGCGGGGCGTTCTTCCAATCCTCGGTCACGAGCGAGGGCGGCGCGTCGACCGGAGCGCTGCCCCAGGCGCGATTGGGCGTTGACGCCATTGTATAGGTCAGCACCGTGGCGTCGGTGAGCGTAGCGAGCGGTAGCCACTGCGAGCTATAGGATGTGCCATCGACGAGCAATTGCTGGACGTACGGAGCTTTCTGACCGGCCCCATTCGCGACGATGCTGACGCGGTGGCCGCCGAGTGTCAACGTCACCCGCGGGAAGAGCGGGCTGCCCAGCACAAAGCCAGCGCGCCCCGGTATCAGCGGATAAAGTCCAAGCGCGGCCCAGACATACCAGGAGGACATCGTGCCCAGATCGTCGTTGCCTGGCAGGCCGGTGGGCGAGTCGTTGAAAAGCGCATCTATGATGCGGCGCACCGCCGCCTGCGTCTTCCAGGGCGCGCCAACGTAGTCATAGAGCCAGGGGGCGCCAAACGACACCTCATTGCCCATCCATGCCTGGAGCTCGCGCGGCCCGACGTTGATATTCGCGAGATACGCGTCGAGCCGTTGTTCGGCGTGCGCGCGTCCCCCCATCCGCGTGATGAGGCCGCCAGCGTCGAAGGGGATCATCCAGGTGTACTGGCTGGCGGTGCCCTCAATGAAGCCGTCCATAGTCGCGCCGTTACCCACGAATGCGCCGTCGTCGGTGCGCGGCTGGATGAATCCGGTGGCGGGATTGAAGAGGCGCGACCACTGCGACGCCCTGGCGGCGAAGGTCTGCGCCGTGGCGGTGTCGCCAATGTGGGCGGCGAAGCAGGCAATCGCGTAGTCAGCGGTATAGTATTCGAGCGATGTCGCCGTCGGCGCGCCGACATGTGCGCCCAGCGGGACGTAGCCCAGACGCAGGTATTGCGCCAGACCCGGCCGCTCCTGCACTCCTGGTGCCCCAACGCTGGGTTGGGTAGCGCCGCGTAACAGCACGCGCAATGCCGCCGCCGTATCAAAGGCATCGGCGCCAAATGCCAGCCCCTCGGCGAGGATCGGCGCGGCGGGATCGCCCACCATCAGGCCGGTGTCAATGTTCGCCAGCGACCATCGCGGCAGGCCGCCGCCCTCCTGCGCGTCCACCACGAGCGACTGCATCATGTCACTTACCTGCTTCGGCGCTATCATCGCGATCAGGGGTATCTGGGTGCGGTAGATGTCCCAACCTGAGAGGTTGGCGTATTGCGTGTGGCTGGTATCCGTGTGGAGACGCTGGTCGAAGCCGCGATACTGCCCGTTGACATCACTGAAGGTGTTGGGCTGGAGCAGCGCATGGTAGAGCGCGGTGTAGAAGATATGCGTGTCAGTGGCCGCGCCCCCTGAGACCTGAATCTGATTCAACATGATATTCCATGTGGCATGCGCGGATGCGCGCACCGCGTCGAAGTCCCAGCCGGGATTCTCCGCCGCCAGATTGGCCCGCGCGTTCGCGACGCTGACATACGACAGCCCGACTTTGAGCAGCAATTCGTTGCCGGAGGCGGGCGGAAAGTCCAGGTAGAGCCCACTCTGCGAGCCACGCGCCTGCCGCGCTCCGGGTGTCACGCCGCCGTGCCACGCGCCGAATGCGCTCGCCGGTCGGCTGAATTGCGCCACGAAGTAGATGGTGTAGGTGGACGAGAGCACGTTGCAGAAGTGGCCGCCCCTGACCCAGCCTGCCACCTCGTTCGGGCCGATAACCTCCGCCTGGGCGTCGTAGACGGTCTGGATATCCGTGCCCGTCTCAATGAGCAGCGTCTGCCGCTGGCCCTTTGGATACTGGATGCGCGCGAAGCCGCTGCGCAGGGTGGCAGTCAGCTCGACATTGATGCCATTGCCCAACAGGACGCTGTAATACCCCGGCTCCGCGGCCTCGTGGCTGTGGCTAAAGGTGGCGCTATAGCGCTCGCCGCTGGTGGGTGGCGCGGAGACCAGCGCCTCGGTGGTTGGCATGAACGGAATATCGCCAGAAACATTGCAGCCCGCGCCGTCGATATGCGTCATGCTGAAACGCTCGATGCGGTGGTCGCTATAGGTGTAGCCGCTGGGATCGAGCGCCCAGGAGGGTGTCGGCCCAGAGTCGGGGCTGAATTGCGCCATGGCAAAGGGCAGCGTCGCGCCAGGAAATGTCTGGCCGCTGCTGCCGCCATAGCCGAAGCTACGCCCGGCCCAGTCGCTGCCGACGAAGGGGTTGACGTATTGCGTCAGCGCCATCGGCTCACGCGTGTCGCTGCCGACTGCGGGTCCGCGCAAAACGGCCTGCCCCACGGATGGCTGGGTGAGACCGCTAATCGCGTTCTGTATGTTTGCCAGATGGGTCGAGGAAATGGCGAACAGGCTACCGGCGACAACTATCGCGGCCAGTGACCAGCTTATCCAGATGCGCTGCGTGGGCAAGCTTTTCACCTGCCACTGCGTCCAGCTTCGCGCGCGCCTCAGCCTACGACGTAGCGCATCGCCCGCTCGTTTCCATTGCTGGTCCTTCATGCGCCTCTCTCTCGCTAAACGCGCCTCCTGCGCGTTGTCGCTCACACACAGAGGTCTATCCTGCCTGAGTGCGCCGACTCTGGCAAGCGAATAGGCCATTCCTCCCTACGATGAGTGTCCGCCAAGTGAACTAGCGGCTCATCTATGCTGGATGGAAGGCCGTAAAGGCCCACAGGGTTGCGGCAACCAGGTAGAATGGCATCACGTAAGAGGGGCATTTACAATGTGAGGCAAAGATGAAGGTGCGCGAAGCGATAGAGTATATTGAACGTGATGGGTGGTTTCAGGTTGCGGTGGTAGGCGATCACCGCCAATACAAACATGCGTCGAAGAAGGGCCGGGTGACAATTCCGGGAAAGCTAAGCGATGATTTGCTGCCGAAAACAGCCCGTAGCATATTCAAACAAGCGCAAATAGCCTGGCCCAAGGGGCGCCGATAGGTGGGTTTGGAAGAAGGGTGAAACGTTATGCGATACCGTTTTCTTGTGGTCTATGAGCAGGGCGAACACAACTATAGCGCCTATGTGCCTGATCTACCCGGCTGTGTATCTACCGGCGCAACGCTCGGCGAGGCGCGCGAACATATCCGCGCGGCCATCGCATTCCATCTGGAAGGAATGCGCGCTGATGGTGAAGACATTCCTGTGACTGATCCCGCAGAGGTCGCGGAGTATCTTGAAGTTGAGGTTGCTGATCCAGCCACTGTTCCTGGCAATTAAGAGCGATGGCGTTAACCTTGCAGCGAATCCGTGCCCATGACTGCATGCAGGGCTAGCGGGAGCACGACAGAGCCGTCGGCGCTTTTCCCCTGGTGGCCGCGTTGTATCGGCAAAAGGAAAAGACCGAGGAAGACCCGGTATGAGCCGAGGTGGCCGCGACGTGCTATGCGCAGAGAGCGACGGACGCGGAGAGCGGGCGCGCCTGTCGCTCTGGCTAACAGGCGCTTGTTACCGTTACGCCGCTGTAAGCTTGCGTCTCACCATAATTCACGTAGAGGTAAGCGTGGAACGCCGCCGTCTGGGTAGCGGCATTGCCAATGACGGTCTCTGGTTGCGCCGGCATCGAGGTAACCCCGGGTGGGAAAGTGACGGTTTGCGTGGGAGGAGTCGTGGCGTGGGTGCTAAACTCGTTGTCCCAAAAATACGTAACAGTGTGGCTGGCATTGTCTGGCGTGAATGACGCCTCGATCGTCCCCGTAACGGTGAACGTTTGATCACCTCCAGTCGCACAGTTATATGATGTAGAACTCACGGACACATGCGGAGGCGTGAGAGAAAACGCGCATAGCGCTTTGTAGCTCGCCTGGTAACTAATCTGATTGGGTTGGACGATGTCGAGCTCCGTCCATTGCCATGAACCGGACGCCTGCGTATATGGCATCTGCCACATGGTTCCAAGCGTCATGACGGTGCCTCCGCTAGGAATCTGTTCAACGAGCGGATGCGCGGCTGAGCCGGAACTGGAGCCGTCACTATTACGGGTGTAGTAGCTGATCGGCGCCGTATTGCCAGAAAGACGGTTGGGGGGAGTGGGGTTGTTAGAGAGGTTGATCGTAAATACTACATAAAATATGACATGTGGCCCACACCCGCCAATAGCAGTGGGTATGGGCGCGCTTGAGTCTATGGTCATCCCTTGAATGCCAGAATCTGTCGAAAAGTCGACAGATGCGGACGTAATGGATTGGACGGTAAATCCAGGCGTTGAATGCACGTCAGGGCCCCCTCCAGCCGACGTGGCGGTGGCATCAGACGCCACAGTCGCGGTCGTCGCGGTCGTCGCGGTCGTCGCGGTCGTCGCGGTCGCCAGCGCAGTGAGTGGCGGCGTGCCTGTCGGGGAGTCGCCCAGGTTCGAGCGCGCTGGGGCCAGATCGACCAGCAGGTAACTGATTAGCGCGACGACGAGTGCCGTCGCCATGAGCGCGCCCACGCCTCCAATCCACGGTGAACGTCGGCTCGTCCGCTCAGCGCTCCCCAGGCGCGTCTCCGTGAGCGCTGCGGACGCCTGCTCATCCGGGGGGAGGCTCGATGTGCTGCCCGCGCCCAAGGCAGTATCGGCTGTGAAATGTTCGCGTTGGCGGGTGGTATCGTCATCTGATGCTGAGTCGGAGGCTGAAGATGCAGACGGCTCAAACTGGTCAGACATGGCGCTATTCCCTATTCCATAATGAGGAAACTCGCGGTTGCACAGCTTGCGAACCTGCTCGCAAGCTGTGCAGTATAGCAGAAGGCCTGAGAATTGTCATCTCCTGCCCGGTGGCCGCAGGCGCATGAAGACAAGTAGGTCGATTGCGGATCAGCGATGTCGATCACATCGCAATTCACAACGTGGGAATCTCAGCAGCTTCACAGTTATCAGTCTAGCAGGCGCGCGACTCCGCCCACTGCTCTGACTGTGACCTGTCCTATTTCAGTGCGCCAACGCCTCCATACCCATCAATGCGTGCAGCGCCAGTGGGAGCGCCACCGAGCCATTGGCGCGTTGCCCGTTCTCAAGCAGCGCCACCAGTGTGCGCCCCAGCGCCAGCGCCGAGCCATTGAGCGTGTGTGGATAGCGGGTCCGCCTGCCGCCTTTCGGACTGTAGCGCAGATGCAGCCCGCGCGCTTGAAATGTGCCGCAGTCGCTCACCGAAGATATCTCCACATAGCGGCCCTCGCCCGACATCCACACCTCAAGATCCACCGTCCGCTCCGCCGCGAACGGCAGCTCGCCCGCACAGAGCACCACCACACGATAGGGCAACGCCAGTCGCTGTAGTGTCTCCTCCGCATCAGCCAGTAGCGTTGTAAAGGCTGCATCCGCCGTCTCGGGCGTTGCGATGCGCACCAGCTCCACCTTGTCGAACTGATGCTGGCGAATCAACCCGCGTTCTCGCGCGCCAGCCGAGCCTGCTTCGCGCCGGAATGCGGGCGTGCAGGCGGTGTAGGCCAGCGGCAGCGCCTCTTCGGCAAGCGTCTCATCGGCGTGGAGCGCAACCAGTTGCGTTTCGGCCGTCGGGCTGAGCGCCAGCGCATCCGCCGGGAGCTGATAGAGGTCGTCGGCGAAACGCGGCAGATGGCCGGTGCCTTCCAGGATGGTTGCGCGCAGGAGATGCGGTGGCGCGATCTCAACGTAGCCGCGCGCGCGGTGCATATCGAGGAACAGCGTCGCCAGGGCGCGTAGCAGCCGCGCGCCGTCGCCCACGAGCAGTGGGAAGCGCGGGCCAGCTAGCTTCGTTGCCCGCGGCAGGTCGAGGATGCCCAGCACATTGGCTAACTCGTCGTGGCGCTTTGGGGTGAAATCGAAGACCGGCGGCGTGCCCCAGCGCCGTAGCTCGACATTGCCCGATGCGTCCTGGCCGTCGGGCACGTCATCGCGGGGCAGGTTGGGGATGCGCGCCAGCAGGCCGCGCTGCTCGTCTTCGAGCGCCTTGAGTCGCACCCGAATACGCTTGAGCGCCGAGGGGTCACTTTTGCTGGCCGCCAGCGCATCGTGCTCGCTCGCCAGGGTCCGCCGTTCGTCGTCCAGCGTCAGCCAGCGCTCCAGCGTCTCTGGCGCGGACCCTCGCCGACGCAGCCCCTCGCGGACGCGGTCGGGATAGGCGCGAATCAGCCGTTCGCTCAGCATAGCGCCCCCTGGTCTCTGTCGGTTTCTCCTCTCCCTGATGCTGGAGAGGATGGGGAAGACGTGCTCCTACTTTTCCGGCTGCATGATGAGCAGCGCCTGGTTGTCTTTCGCGATGGCAGAGGCCGTAAACAGCATCTTCTGATAGCGGCCCTGGTCCCACAGCGGCACCAGATCGCTATAGTGTGCCGAGAAGGGTTGGCCCGACTCACCAGTCGTCGTCACCCAGACCGAATTATCGAAGTTCGCCAGATCGATAATCTGACGCATCGAGGGCACCGAGCGCTGGTCATAGTTCGCCGGGTCGTCGCTGAAGCGGCCGCTGCCGCCGACATTGATGGTCGTGCTGTCACCGGGGCGCGCCACAGGCGCTACGTCGAAGATCAGGTTGAGCGGACTGACGGTTGCCAGCGGATGCTCGAAGTGGGCGGTATGCAGCGCGCCCCACTGCCATTTGCTGGTGTCGTCGCCAAACTGCGCGCGCAGCGTGTGCACCGTGTCGGCCAGCGCCTTGCCAATCGCGGCATCACGCGTCTGGTCACTGGCGAAGAGCGGTAATGGATGGCTCAGGCTGTTCACCAGCGTCGTGAAGAGACAGCTTGGCGTGGCGTTACTCTGGAAGATGCCGTAGAGGTCTTTGCCCAGCAGCGGCTCGACAGTCTCGCGCAGCAACGTGCCTGCCGCCACCTCGTAGATCGCCGCCGCGGTGCTATTGCGGGTCATCGTGAAGCCCCAGTTTTGTAGCAGGCCCGCCGCCTTGGCCGCGTCCCCACCTGCCGCCTGGCCCGCCCGGATGAACGCGGGCACAAGCTGGCTGGCGGGGATGGAGTAGACATCATTCTGAATCTGCTCGATGTCGCTCACGCTCAATTTGTCTTTGCTTGTCAGCAGGTCGTCAATGCGCCGCGCGCGATAGCCGCAGTCCCAATCGTTGGTGACGTAGACCGGATAGTCGCTCGGCACGATACGGTTATTGGCGGTCGCGATCAGGTGCGTATCGGGATTGTAGAGTGTCGGCATCTCGTTCTGCGGGACGACGCCCTGCCATTCATGATTCGAGGTGCTGCCAGAGACCGGCAGCAGCCCGTTATCCGCCGAGCGAATCGGCAGCACGCCCGACATGCGATAGCCAATGTTGCCGTAGATGTCGGCGTAGACGAAGTTCTGGCTGATCGAGATATTCGCGATCGCGTCGAGGAACTCATACCAGTTGCGGGCGAAGTTGAGTTGGAAGAATCCACGGAAGCTGTAGGTGGGCTGGAGCGCCGTCCACTTCAGCGAGACCGGCGGATACTTCTTCAGGTCGTCGAGCCCGCTATTGATGATCGGCCCGTGGAGAGTGCTGCTAATGGTGATGGTTTTGGCGCCGCCGCCCCGAATGTGGATGACCTGCTGGCGTGTCTGCAACGGCTCCCAGGAGCGGTCGTAGAGGTATTGGCCGGGGTGGCTGGTTGGGTCGAGGCTTTCGAGATAGAGATCGGTGTTATCGGCGCCGACATTGGTGACGCCCCAGGCGATGTAGTCATTGTGGCCGATGACGATGCCCGGCTCGCCGGGGAAGGTGAAGCCGATCTCGTCCAATCCGCCGCCGCGCAGCCCGACCTCATACCAGACGGATGGCATGCGAATGCCCAGATGAGGATCGTTTGCCAGCAGTGGCTTGCCAGTGGTGGTATGGGTGCCATCCACCACCCAGTCGTTGCTGCCAAGCGCGTCACGGACATCGCCGAGAATCTGGCGCAGGAACGCCGTCCCTTTGAGCAGATTGGGCGAGAGCGTCACAGTCTCATTGACCGCCTCAGGCGCGGTTGCCTTGCTGCTGGCGCCGGACTCCTGGGGCGGCGCGGCGGTGCCGGGGCTGGCGAATAGCGTCGGGTTGGCGGAAGGATACTCCGGGAAGAGCGCCGACGCGATAAGCGGACCAGCTTTGTTGGTGACCATCGCGCGCGAATACTTGGTGCCCCAGGTGCTATCGAGCGAGAGCGCCACCACGCGCCCGTAGGCCAGGCTATCCAGTGGGGTCCATTTCTGCGGCGTAATGCCAAGGATGGTGAACTCCAGCGGCAGGCTATTCTGGTGGCTATCCAGGAACGCATTGACGCCATCCGAGTACGCGGTGAGCATCTCCAGCGTGCGGGAGTCGAGATTCGCCTCCTCGAAGCGGGCCGCACTGTACAGGTCAAGCGTGCGCAGGAGAATGTCGGTATCGAGGATGCTGTCATCCTCGCCCGCGCCGAACATCTCGGCCAGCCGTCCATGCGCGATCCGCCGGTTGAATTCCATCTGGAAGAGCCTGTCCTGCGCGGTGACGTAGCCCTCGGCAAAGGCAACGTCGTGCACGTCGTCGCCGGTGATATGTGGAACCCCCCACGAATCGCGCAGCACCGAGACCGTGCTGTCCAGCCCCTTGACCTTGAGGGTTCCGGTCGTCTGCGGCAGCGTCCGCTGGACAAACCAGACAGATGTGGTTCCGGCGAGCGCGGCCAGTATCACTACGGTGATGGCCAGGCCGAGCAGCACGCGGAACACGATGCGGCCAACCCTGCGCCGCCGAGCGGGAGCGCCGGGAGTCACAGGGGCGACAGGAGCAGGCGTCGCTAGCGCTACAGGTGATGCAGGCGAGGCAGGAACGGGCTGTCCAGTAGGGGGCGTTGAGCTCATGGCAGATATCATTTCACTATCATTGCAGTATGGCAACGACGCGCCCACCATATGAAGGCACGTGTCGCCAGTCTAGCAGGATAGGGCATCACCCGGCAAGTGGCGGATGATCGTGCTGGCGGAATGTGCCGAAATAGTATATATTCGATATATCGAGATACGACAAAAGTCATAGACAAGATATTCCAATCGTCACATCACTTTGTCGCGTGCTGGACGTATACTATGAATCGAGAACGGATTGTAGCCGAAACGAGAACGGATTGTAGCCCCGTCGCCAGGCAATCGGCGCTCGGCCCGAGGAGCAGAGGATATGGCAAACACACCGGATAAGTCAGAGTTGAGCGATGACGAACGCGCTGAGCTGCGGGCGATGATCGCCGCGGGACGCGATCTCTCGCCCGAAATGGATGAATCGCTGGTTGACTCTTATGCGGAAAGGCGCGCAGCCGAGCAGCAAGCCAAGGCGAAAGTGCAAGGCAACGCTGTGGTTCCGCAACAGCAATCTGGCGGTACGATGGCCGGAACCAATCCGGCAGTCGCCATTGCCGGGATGGTGATGGTGGCTGCGATCTTCGTGACGATTATGGTCGTTTCGGGTGGCGCATACTGGTGGATGATCTTCCCGCTGATCGGCATCTGTGGCGGGTGGTGGGGAAATCACGACCGCCGCCGTTTAGACGAGCGACGCGCGCAACGGTACCAAATGCGCGCGGACTACTATCGGACGCGGATGGGTTATCCACCCGAGCAGGATGCCCGCCGTCTGCCCGAGTCAACCGAGGCGACCACGCGCGACTCCGGGCCGCTGCCACCGCCCACCAGCGCGCCGACACAGGCACCTCCGCCAGCGCGCAGTATCCCGCCCGCCAGCGCGCCGCCATCCAGGCCATCCACGAGCGCATCAGGCGAGCAGCCTCCGACCAATCCCGCTGGTTAGCTATAGACAGCCGATTTTTAGAAGCCTCTCCGTACTATGGAGAGGCTTTTTCAGCGCTTGGAGTTCCTGGCAAAATCCCGTGCTTAGCTGCGGCCTTCAGGCGGCGAAGCTGGCCTACGCCTCATCAGTGCCACGAGGCATGACACTCTTGGCAGGCGGTGTACTATGGAAAGGCAGACGCCGACGTTGAGAGCGCGAGCGGGAGGACGACTGATGAGGCGGCGCAACATGCCGACCGGCGATCTCGATGGCAACTCCCGCGAGTATCCTGGGCAATCGAGCGCATCGATTAATCGACGTCCTGCCGCTGTAGGCGCCATGGCTGTGCTGCTGCTGGTGGTGGTGCTTGGTGTCGTGATCTTCATCTCAATGGGCACGCACCGACCTGTGCAGGGAACGCCTGGGGCTTCAGCGGCAGATACGCCCACGGCGATGCCCACGGCGACTCTTGCGCCGACCGTGGGGGTGTCGAAGTTGCAAGCGCCCAGGCACGGGGCAGGGCTGCCCCATGGGGAAGAGGTAATCACTTTCGTGCTGACGGGAACCGCTGAAGGGTGGGGTACCGGCGGCGCCAGTATAAATCCACTCTATGGCACGCCGGATCGGGGCATGGTGCTGCACTATTCCTCCGGCTCCTGGACACAGGTGGGCGCTTCACTGCCCGGCGCGTTCCTCAGCGGAATCGACATGATCTCGTCCTCGGAAGGATGGGTGACGGGACAGGACAGTAACGGTAAGAGTCTGCTACTCCACATCAGCAACGGCGCGTGGCAGCTGGTGTCACCGCCCGCCGTTGATCCGCGGGGGGCGCCCGGCATCGTGGCGATGCGGACACCAGACGAGGGCTGGATGGTGATATCGAATCTGAAAGGCGAGCAAGGCGGGGCGAACACATCACTGCTCCACTACGCCGCTGGCACGTGGTCTCTGGTAAGCAATCCCCTGCATTTCATCACCGACATCGCTCCGGTTGCCGATGGCGAGGCCTGGACTGTCGGCTGGAACACAGACGGCTCCAGTTCGCTTGTGCATGTTCAGGGCGGGACGGCGACGGTGGTGCTGACGAGCCCAGGCAATAGCACCTTCACCCGCCTGCGCATGTTCGCGCCGAACGACATTTGGATCGAGCGCGCTATGCACGCCTCCACAAACGTCCCAATCGCCGACGAGTCACTGATCTATCATTTCGATGGCACTGCCTGGTCCGCTGTGAACCTGCATGTGCCCAAAGGTGTGCAGGATGTCGGTATCGTGGCGCACGATACCGCGTGGAGCTTCGCCAGCGCCGCGCAGGCGACCCCAAGCCCCACCGGGGATGGGCATATTGCGTCGATCTACTCCAACGCAGGTGGCCAGTGGAAGGCGCTGAGTGTACCCTACAAGGATCTACAGTCCATTGAGGTCGTCTCAAACTCCAACACGGACGTCTGGGCTATTGGCGTCTATATGGTCACGACGCATACCCGCGAAGGCACTACGTCGGTGGATTCGAGCACCGGTTACTATGTGCTGTTGCACTACACTGGCGGCATTTGGACCGAATACGGGCGCTGAATTTCCCTGACGCCTTTACCGGTTTTGCCTCGGCTATTGCAGCTCGGTATCAGGCTCAGCCTCATGGCTTCGGGTTTAGAGCCACCTTCTGCAACATCCCTCGCGAAGACGGTATTATACACATGCCGTAGACCCAATGAAACCGTAGGTTAGCGATTTTAAAGTGGCACGCTCTATAGGACAGTGAGTGCGCTATGACCAGTAAGCCGCTGCTCATCATCGTCAATGGGCTACCCGGAACGGGCAAGACAACCCTGGCAGGACGACTCGCCGCTGATTTGGGATTCCCGACCTTCTCGCGCGATGGGCTGTATGAGACGCTCTACGATGCGATGGAGGGTTCCACCGCTGGGCCGCTCTCATCGTTGGGCGCCGCGGCTTATGCCCTGCTCTACGATGTAACAGGGACGGTGCTGGCGGCGGGCCAGCCGGTAATCGTCGAGGGCTTCTTTGGCCGCCCCGACCTGCGGCGCGCCGAGTTCCTGCGCCTGCGAGCGCGGCATGATTTTGAGCCGCTTGAGATTCTCTGCACGGCGGATGGGCAGGTGTTGATGCAGCGCTTCCTGGCCCGCATGGCCTCTGGAGAGCGCCACCGTGGCCATCTGGACCGGGAGTGGCTCCAACATAACGAGGCGCGGCTGCTGGGTGGGCAGCTGGCTCCGCTAGCCATTGGCCGCCAGGTCATCGAAATCGACACGACAACCGCGCATAGCTTTGCGTATGCCGATGTGTTGCGGCATGTTCAGGCGGCTCTCCAGACCATGCCGGTACGATGATCTTCAACAAGATCGCATCGCGCGCCTCAGGGTGAGTGTGGCGTTGGCGTGGCTGTTGGTGTGGGTGTTGTGGCGGGCTGTGGCTCACCCTTCACCAGCGCCTGCATGGCAGGGTCGAAGCTGGCGGCGGTGATCTGGCCGGGGAAGCGTCGCACGATGATGCCAGAGCGGTCGATCAGCAGCGTCTGAGGTATCCCGGTGATGCCAAAGTTGGTGACGATGTCGCCTTCAGGGTCGGGGCCGCAGGGATAGCTGATACCGTGCTGCTTGATGAACGCCTGCCCATCCTTCGTCGGCGTCTGATAGGCGATACCGATGAAGACGACACCCTGCGCGGCGTAGGTTTTGGCCGCCGCCGAGAGTATGGGCGCCTCGGACTGGCATGGCTCGCACCATGACGCCCAGAAGTTCAGCACAACCGGTTTGCCGTGGAGCGCCGCCAGATGAATGCGCTGGCCCGCCGCGCCGTTCCAGATGCTGACGGTGAAGTCGGGCGCGGCGTTGGGGTTGGTGACCCCTGCTGGTTTGCTCGTCACCAGGCTATTCGCCTGAATGATGCGAATCACCAGCACGGTCACCAGGATTGCCGGAACCAGTGCGGTAATGACGAAGCCGCGAAAACTGGGCTTGCCATTCGGCATCACCACCGCACGGATGTTCTGCAGCATGGGTTATTCGCCTTGGTGAGATAGGCCAGCGTGCTATTGGTATGTATCCAGACGATCAATGCCAGAGATGATCGATAACCATCGCGGCAAAGAGCAGCGCCAGATAGTAGTTCGAGAACCAGAAGAAGGCGCGCGCATCGGCCAATGAGCGGGAACGCATCAGACGAATAGCATAGTAGAGCAGCGCCCCGCCAGAAAGCAACGCCACCGCCAGATAGAACCACCCCAGCGTCCCGATGGCGACCAGCGTCAGCGAGCCAAGCAGCAGCAGCACCATGTAGATTACGATCTGCTTGCGGGTCTCGGCATCGCCGCGCACCACTGGTAGCATCGGCACGCCTGCCCGCTCATAGTCCTTGCGCAACACCAGCGACAGCGCCCAAAAATGCGGCGGCGTCCACAAGAAGATAATCATAAACATGCACAGCGCGGGTAGTCCTACACGTCCCGTGGAGGCGGCCCAGCCGACCAGCACCGGCACCGCACCCGCCGCACCCCCAATCACGATGTTCTGCGGCGT
>Ga0207674_10000101_pt1 | contig 97551 bp, 71 predicted proteins | sample KBSCornC72_FD_184303 | JGI IMG/M metagenome (GOLD analysis project Ga0207674, IMG submission 184303) | Corn rhizosphere microbial communities from Kellogg Biological Station, Michigan, USA - KBS Corn C7-2 (SPAdes) (version 2) | ecosystem: Host-associated > Plants > Roots > Rhizosphere > Soil ...
GAAGAATTATCCTTGGGGATTCGGGCCGCGCATCGGCTTCGCGTATCAGGTTCTGCCCAAAACCGTACTCCGCGGCGGCTTCGGCGTCGAATACACGAGTACGGGTGCGGCCCAGGTTTTTGGCGCTGCGAGCGGAAACGCTTCGGCCAGCAATCGTTTTCCCGCATCCAATCCCGGCGCGGCGCTCATGACTTTAGGCCAGGGCGTCAGCGTCAACGGATCTCCGTTGACGGCGGCTCAGGTCGCTTGGCCTAACTATGACTCCGGCTTTTACCCCAGAGTGCTCCCCGGCCCCGCCCCCCAGTATTACGATCAGAACGCGGGAAGACCGGCTCGTCAGTATCAATACAGCTTGAGTGTGCAGCGCGAAGTCGCTCGGGATCTGGTGGTGCAGGCTTCCTACATCGGCAACCGCGGGATCTGGTGGCCGGCTTACTTGGGGTCGCCGATGAACAACTATAACTACCTGAGCACCGATATCTTGCATCAATACGGGCTCGACCTTAACAAAACGGCCGACTTGGTGACCCTGCTCGCACCCATCGGGACCGCAGGCGCGGGGCGTTTTCAGAACAGGCTTCCCTTCGCCGGCTTCCCGCTGACAGCCAATGTGGCGCAGTCGCTGCGACCGTTCCCACAATTCACCACGATGAGTCTGGTTAATCCGCCTTTGGGCGACACCTGGTACAACTCGCTCCAATTGACGGCCAACAAACGGTTCTCTCACGGACTGCAACTCGATTTCGGCTTTACATGGTCCAAGGCGATGGATACCTTCCAGGGAACCCCGGATGTACAGAACCGGGGGCTGGCCAAGGGACTTTCAAATTTGGACCAACCTCTTGTGACTCGCCTAGGCTTTACTTACACGGTGCCCAAGCTCGGACCCAAAGGCGTGTCGTTTGTTGTCCGCGACTGGATGTTCAACGGATTTATCTACTATGCCACCGGGACGCCCCTTGCGGCGCCCACGGCGAATACCACGGGCTATGGCACCGGGCTATCGCAGGCCACCATCGCCGCTGTCACGTTCCAGTCGGCCAGCCGCCAGGTCCGAACGGGTCAGCCTCTCTATCTGAAGGATCTGAACTGTCATTGCTTCGACCCGAATAACACCTTCGTATTGAATCCGGCGGCATGGACCAATCCCGCCCCTGGTCAGTTCGGCAACCAGACCTACTATGGCGATTTCCGGGGTGAGCGGCGGCCAACCGAAAACCTCGCTATCGGACGGCAATTCCGGATCCGCGAACGCATAAACCTCAACATCCGAGCGGAGTTCACCAACGTATTCAACCGCGCGTATTACAACAACCCCAGTCTCGTAAATCCACAAACGGCACCGGTTTGCAAGCTGCCGACCGGCGGGAATGGCGCCTGCTCCCAGCCTGGCTTGCCGATCGTTTCTGGCTTCGGATCTATCAATACCGCGACGCAGGCATATCCCCCGCGGTCGGGTCAGCTGGTCGCGCAATTCCAGTTCTGACGGGACTCACCAGAAGTAGATGGGTCTAATAAACCCCGTCGAGGACCGCTTGGCAGACATACTCCTGCAGTTCCCAGCCGGGGGCCAGCGTGAAGCTGCGAGTGAAGGTATAGGGCTTGGTGAACGCTTTCGCGTCGTCGATCGTCAACTCGACATTGAGATGCCCCAGATCGGGCCGCTTGTAGCGCTCGGTCAGATGCATCGCATCGCTATGCGGCTTGCCGGTGGCATCCAGCCAGGTTTTGTCGTTGAAGCCCACCGTGTCGACCACCAGCGTGTCGCCATCCCATTTGCCGTTGGAGAGACCGGTATAGCTTTCCGGCTCAACGTCCAGGTTAGGCTTGCGGCCATCCAGGAAGAAGCGCCGGTAGCTGTGGGTGTTTCCTTCCCATAACAGCGCGATCATATTGGGCCGCTGCACGATTTTGTAGGGCAGGGGATTGGCCCGTACCGCGCCATCGGGCAGGCAGAACTTCTCGGGATCGTCCTTGCCCTTATTGGCTTTCCGCTCGTCGTAAATCTTCTTGAACGCCGGCTGATAGGAAGGATCGCTGGGCAACGCGGTACTGGTGGGAACCCACACGCCGGACAAGTCCACTGTTTTCGTATCTGAATTCCGGGGCGTGGGACCGGATGGAGGTGCCGGAGGCTTGCGAGCCTGGACCGGCGGAACACCATTCACCAGCCGCTTGTTCTGCGCACCTTGAGACTCCAGAGTGGCATCCAGATGCCCGGGGTCCTGGTTGTTCTCGTTGCAGACGTACTCGGTCATATCGAATTCGGGTTCCAGAGTCGTGGTCCGATTGATAACCCACGGCCCGTTCAAAGCTCCGGGGTCGTCGATGGTCACCTTCATTTCCATGTTCCCGTAGTCGATGCGGTGGAACGCCTCGGTCAGGTGCATGTCCTTGGTGTGCGGAGTCCCGGCGAAATCGTACCAGGATTTTTCGAAAAAGCTGACCGTATCCACCACCAGCGTATCTCCGTCCCAGTGGGCGCGGGAGTCGCCGTAGAAGGTCGGCTTAAGATCCTTGGGATGGCTGCTGCCATCCACGAAGAACTGGCGATACATGTGGGTGTTGCCCTCAAACAGCATCAGCACCAGTTTGGGCGTGGCAAAGAACGAGGTGTGATAGGGCGCGGCGCGCGGCGGACCACCGGGAAGGCAGCGCGCTTCGAAATCCTCCGCGCCGCCGTGCGCCCGGTGGTCGGCCACGATCTTGGCCGCCCAAGGCTGCATATTGGGAGCATCCTGGCCGCTTCCGCCGAACCCGTTCCACACTCCAGTAAGATCCGGCTTGCCGTCAGAGAGGCGCGGCAGGGGGCCGGCCGGACCCTTCTTGGCGCCACGTCCGGGGCCTCTGCCTCGGCCTTGCGGCGCACCCGGCAGCGGAGCCGCGCCCTTATCCTGTGCCAGCGCTAGCGTAAAGCTCGCAAGGGCCGCGACCGCAATGACAACTATAGTAAGGTTCTTGCGCACGTGGAGTCTCCTGTCCTCTGGACTTCGCCCCGGGTGAGCGGGCCCTTATTGGTTGGCCGGGCTGTTTCCGCCCGACGATCCTGCGAACACACGGCGGCCATCCGACAAGACCACGCTCCGGGCATTAGCGGAATTCGAGCCGTCCTTGGCGAGCGACCCTTCGACCGTAATCTGGTCGCCCTGCTTCAGCGAATCCTTGCGCCAGCCCTGCTTGAGCAGGACCGGAATCGCGCCCAGCTCAAAGTTCCAGTTGACGACCTTGCCGTCAGTTCCCTTCACGTCGACGTAGAAGCGCGCGTGAGGATTCATCCACTCCATCTTGGTGACGACCCCCGAGATCTTAATGGGTTTTTTGGCGTCATACTCCGCTGCGAACGAATGGTGCGCGAGTAAGGGAATTCCGCCTGCAAGGAAGCCCACACCCGCCAGGAGAACACCAAATTTAACTCTCATCCTGATAACCTCCAACGTGAGTTTAGGAACGTGAACAACTCCTCATTACGCTATGCTTTACGGCCCACGGTGTCAAGCCCCCAATGCACCGGGCGCATGCAATTAATCGCATGCTTCCGTTATGCAAATGGATTCCAGCGTGCGGCCGACGGGCGGCGCCGGAAGTCCAGCGGCCGTCATCAGCTTGCGCAGCAGAAGCCCGGTCTCGGGATGCGCGATTGCCGATTGCACCCCGACGCGGACCAGCCCGTCCGCGTAATCCACCGGTTCCCATGTGTGAATGGCGAGTTTGCCGCCCCGGTTGTCCGTATTTCCATAATCCCGGACATTGAGCTTGGCGCCGTGGTCGGCTAGAACCTGTACGACGGCCGTGGCACCCTTGTGTGCCGCGCCGTGCAGCGCGGTGCGCCCGGTGTCGGCCTGCGCGTTCGGATCGAGACCCATGTCCAGCAGCAGCTTAACGGCTTCCAGCGTTTGTTCCGGCGACCACTCGTAGGTGATGCCCTCCACCCAGCCAATACCGGCGGCCACCTGCAGCGCGGTCACATGCAACACTGTATCGATCTTCGGATCGGCCCCGTGAGCCAGCAGAAGTTTCATCAGGGTGATGTCGCCGGACTGTGAGGCGCGCAGGAAAGCCGTCGCGCCGTTCTCATCCAGCCACTGATTCGTGAAAACCGTGCGGGTCTCGGTGCTGTCCTTGATGCGGGCATTTACGTTAGCCCCGTTATCCAAAAGGAGCTTGATGAAATCCAGATGGTCCATGTCCGGCCTACGGACCGGATAATCCCCGGATTCGATATTGCGGTTATCGGTGGCAAGATAAAGGGGCGTCCAGCCTCCTTTGTTGGTGAGGTTCACATCGGCGCCGTGATCCAGCAGATACGCTCCCAGCTTGTAAAACCGGTTCTGCGTCGCCACCAGCAAGGGGCTCCAGCCATACCCCGTCACCTGGTTTACGTCGGCTCCCGCCGCCAGCAGGACTTTGACGGAATCGAGATCGTTGGCGCGCACCGCATAGACCAGCGGCGTCAACTCTCCCCCGTCCAGAACCGGCGCCCGGTTCCGGCCGCCAAAACCGAATGCGGCTGCCGCGTCATCTCCCTGATCCGTGCCGCCTGCTGCGTTAGCCGCGCCCCGGCCGCCTCTGCCGCCGCGCCCTCCTGCTGCTCCTCTGCCACCCGCGGCGACGCGACCTGCGCCCAGCGGCGGCGATGCTTGTCCCGCGGCGAGCGCAGCACCCTGTGCCGCGACCTGCTTCCGCGGATCGTTTGATTTTCCGAGCGCCGGCCCTCTTCCGCGCTCAGCGGGATCCGATCGAGCCTTGATATCCGCCCCGCGCTGGAGCAGAAGCTGGATCGCAGGCGCATGGCCCTCATTTGCGGCCCACATCAACGGCGTTGTTCCGCGCAAGGTTTCCTTGATATTGACCTCTGCGCCGTGGTCCAGCAGCACCTTCATCGCGTCAACATTGCCGGTGCGCGACGCTTCCATGAGAGGAGTCCTTCCCAATGGGAGTTTTTCGTTAGGATCGGCCCCGGCGCCGATCAGGGCCGCTAGGATAGCGGCATCTCCGTTGACGCTCGCCAGCCACAGCGGCGTGGCGCCCTCGCGGTTGGCGGCCTTGGCATTCGCCCCGGCGCGAATCAGGAGGTCCACCATCTCTCTATCGGATCGGAATACCGCCCAGTGAAGCGCCGTGGCGCCATCGGCCTGAGGCGCGTTCACATCGGCATGTTGGTCCAGGAGTTTGCGCACGGCCGCCCTATCCCCGCCCATGGCTGCGTCCGCGACATCCGATTGGCCTGCGGCGAGGCATACGATGGAAGCCCCCATGAGCAAAGACAGAAACAACGGCAGCGATACGCGTCTCATAAGCTCCCCTTACAGGTTCTCCAGATGGCCAATGCTGTCGCCAATGCTGTCCTGATGAATGTCGTACATATCCAGCAAGGTCAGCAACAGATTACCGGTGGGCACCTGCTTGGTCGGATAGGCCAGATGGCGGCCGCCTTTGAGCTTCCCATTCAATCCACCTACCAGCACATGCGGTACGTCGTAGTGGACGTGCTGATTGGAATTCCCCATGTTGCTGCCGTAGAGAACCAGAGAGTGATCCAGCAAAGTCCCGTCACCGTCCGGAGTCTTGGCCATCCGGTCGATGAGATGAGCCAGCATTTTGACGTGATACTGGTTGATTTTCGACAGCGTGGCAATATTCCTGGGATCCTCGCCGTGATGCGACGCGCCATGAAACCCCGCGGTGGGCGCTTCGGATTCGGGATACGTCCGGCCAGTGAGATCGCGGGCGAACAGCAGCGTGCCCACGCGCGTAATGTCAGCCTGGAAGGCCAGGGCGAGAAGATCGAACTGCAGCTTGATGTGTTCGTCGAAAGTTTGCGGCACGCCCACCGGGACCGACATATCTGTCGGCGCCACCGTGGAAGCTTCCATGGCGATCTTCAGCCGCCGCTCGATCTCGCGGACGTTTTCGGTATAGTTGTCAATCCGCGCGCGATCGGGGACGCTCGATTCCAAGCGAAGACGGGCGAGACTGCCGGTAAGCGAGTCCAAAATGCTGCCGTCACGCTTTCTTCGCTTGGCACGCTGCTCGACTGTTCCGCCGTCCCCGAACATGCGCTCGAAGACTACCTGCGGATTCAGTTCCATGGGCAGCGGATCGGTCGGCGAGGACCAGGAGATCGTATTGGTGTAAGTGCAACTGTAACCCTCGCCGCAGTTGCTCGAATTCGCGCCCGGATCCTCGACGGCCAACTGCATGGATGGCATGAGGTTTTCCCCACCGATCTTCTGCGCGATCAGTTGATCGATGGTGGTGCCGGCATAAACGTCAGCGCCGGCGGTCTTCTTGGGTTTGTTCGCGCACAGGAACGCGGCCGCCACCCAATGGTCCGCTCCGGTCGCGCCCGGAGGGGGCTCGGCCGAGCGGGAGTGTAAGCCGCTCATGATCACAGTCTGGTTCACGAAGGGCTCCAGCGGCTTCCAATTGAAGGGAAGCACGGCATCCAGTTTGCCTTCGGTTTTCGGGACCCAATAGCCGGGCGCTGCGCCGTGGGGCACAAAGCAGCCGACGAATCGAGGCTTGGGTGTGGCCGCAGTTTGCGCCATGGCCGTGGACGCAGGAATCATCGCGTCCAGCAGCGGCAGGGCCAGCGTCGCGCCGGCGCCGCGCAGAACCGTCCGGCGGGACATGTGCTTTTTGGTGATAAACGTCATGATGATATTCCTCCTGATGTCAGCGTGCTGCCCGCTGTTGGGCGACGCCGGCTACTTTTTCGCCGGCGTCAATTTTCATGTTCATCTGGAACGTGGGGCTTTTCACAATCCCCAATACTATGGCCGAGAACTTGTACTTGCCGGCGGCTGAATCGCGCACGATCGACCGCACGGTTGGCATGTCCTGATACTCGACGCCGCGACCCAGGGCGTAGGTCAGCAGCTTTTCGGTAACCACTCGAACGAATTGATCGGAGCGGCCCACCATCCAATCGCGCAAACTGGCGACACCGTCCACCTTGGTCCCGTCCACGATTATGCCGCTGGCATCGACCGGACTGTCTCCATCTTCCGTGCGCCAGGAGCCCACGGCGTCAAAGTTTTCGAGCGCCAGTCCGATGGGCTCAAAGATCTTGTGACACGATGCGCAGGTCGGACTGGTGTGATGCATTTCCATGATTTGGCGCATGGTTGGCGCCTTGGCATTGCCAGTGGAATCCACCGGTTTATCCTTGATGGCCGGTACGTTTGGCGGAGGATCCGGTGGGCTGACGCCCAGGAACGTCTGCAGGAACCACTTGCCTCTGGCGACTGGCGAAGTACGAGCCGCGTTCGAGGTGACGGTTAACAGCGCGCCCTTACCCAGCAGGCCGCGCCGGATGTCGAGCTCCGGCGGCAAGGTCACCCGGCGGAACTGCGGGCCATAGATGTCGGGGATACCGTACTGCTTGGCGAGTCGCTCATTGACGAAAGTGTAATCCGCGGTCAGCAGGTCGAGAATGCTGCGATCCTCACGCGCGACGCTCCCGAAGAACAGCTCTACCTCGCGCCGGTATGCCGCCCGCAGGTTGTCGTCGAAATCGGGAAAGAGATTCACCACCGGCTCGCTGGTCTTCAGCGAGCGTACGCCCAGCCATTGCCCGGTGAAGTTGGTGATCAGCGCGTCGGACTTCCGATCCGCCAGCATGCGCCGCACCTGTTTCTCGAGTACCACAGGGTCCTTGAGTTTGCCTTGCGCGGCCAGGTCAATCAACTCATCGTCCGGAACGCTGCTCCACAGGAAAAAGGACAGCCGGGAAGCCAGCGCCAGATCGCTGATGCGATACGCCTTGCCCGCGGGCAGACCGGCAGGTTCCGGTTCCAGGCGGTAGACAAATTCGGGATCCGCCAGCACCCGCTGCAGTAATGCTTCGACGCCGTCATCGAAGCTTCCGCCATCGCTCCTGCCGGCCTGATAAAACTCCATCAACGACGCCAGATCCGAGGACGTGGCCGGGCGGCGGAAAGCATGCTTCACCAGCGTGGAGGCAATTGTGCGCGCGCAAGCGGCCTCTGACTTCTTCTGCTCCGCGGCGTCTTTACCTGATGTTGGACGGCACACGAAAATCTTCTTGCGGGCGGCCGTGTCGCTGGCGCCTTTGGCATCATACGGGCCTTCGATCCAGACCTGGCCGACGTGTGGATAGAACAGAAATCCCGGAATGGAGCCCGGCGTGTTCATGGTCCGCTGAAACGGCCGGTTCACTTCGCTGTCGGGCACATCGTTGGTGGCGATAAAGGTCACACCGACGGTGTGCAGACCAGCCTTGACCGGGATGCGCGGGGTTGATTTGCCGTTGCCGGTCGTGTTTGAAATTTCCTTGTCCCAGTCGAATAATTTCACCCGCTCGCCGTCGACCGTGACCTCGAGATGCTCGCCCTTGATACCGCCCAGGACTGCCTGGAAATAACCCGTGACGCCTTTGACCTTGAAGGTATATTCGCCATCCGCCGGAAATTGATATTTGATCAGGATGCCCCCGCGGGTTCCGAACGGCAGCCCTTCGATGTGATAGTTCTGGGCGGTGTCCGCCGGCACCTCGAAGACGGCCTGCGTCGGCGCCGATACATCGCCAATCGCCAGACGGCTGATCTTGCCCGCGGCCGAGAGATATGCCTCCATGAGGGCCGGAGACAGCGTCAGCGCCCCCGCGATGTTGTCGAACCCGTGGGTCGAATCGTCGGGAGGCAGGAATTTCGTGGCGTCCACGTCGAGCGCGAGGACGTCGCGAATGGCATTGGTGTATTCGGTACGGTTGAGGCGGTGCAGGCCCGGCGCCGGCAGGTAGGTCACTGCGCTGCGATCCAGCTCGTTTTCCAGCGAGGCCACAAACGCCTCCAGGGTGGCCCGGTCCGGCCGCGGCATTCCAGTCGGCGGCATCATCCCCGCCCGAAGTTTCCGCACCACCTTTTCGCCGATTTCCGCATGCTCCCCGAGGTGTCCCAGGTCGAGCTTGTCCAGCGCCAGGTTAGCAGTCATCAGCTTGGCGTTGTGGCAACCCACACAATACCGGTCGACGATGGCACGCGCGGGGACGTCTGCCGTTGATACCTTTACCACCGGAGTGGTCTGGGCAGACTGCGCGGAGACACGAACCGCCGACATGGGCACCAAACAGGCGATTACGATAAGTATCGTCTTCACTGACCCTCCACCGTAGCTCAAATTCCGGTACATCCGCCTCGCCGATCATATCATTCTGTGCCCTCGTTTGCCAGGGTAGGAGGGATAGTCGTAAGGCTGATTCGCACCTGTAATCAGGAACTTGGAAATGCAAACTGGATAGGCGAGGAGCGCGGCGCTGAAGTTACGGTGTGAAGCTCGGATTTCTGTAATCGCGGCTTACTTGTCGGAAATCGGCGGGGTCATGCCCAACACTTCGCCGTCAGGCCGTTGGGCCGACTGGAAACTCCCACCTTTATCGCCATTCTTGAGCGGGTGGAACGTAATGGACAGTTTGTCGCCCGCCTTGATCGTGCTTCTGGTCCAGCCCCGGCGTTCCAGGTAGTTGGGACTCATTCCCTCGATACCCCAGGTCTCCACCACGCCCTGTTCGTTTGGCACGTCGATCCAAATCCAGCTATGAGGGTTGGTCCAGTCCATCTTTTTCACCGTTCCAGTGATGACCCTGGTACCGGACATCTCAAATGCCGAGTAGGAGTGGTGAGCCAGGGCCAAACCGGTTCCTCCAGCCACCAGGCCCATCATGATGATTGTCTGTCTGACCGCCGCCGTCATGTCTCTCATAGTCACCTTTAGCACGATGGATTCGACATCTTCCGGTCCCCATCATTATAATCCTCGCAAATTTATTCAGGGTAAGGACGATTCACGGGTCTTTACAGCTCCGACAGCTCCTTGAATTGTCCATTGCTGTCTCCCAGCGTTTCGGCTGGTACGCCCAGCTTATTGAGCAATGTCAGCTGCAGGTTCGTCAGCGGCGTATGTTCCGGATAGATGAGGTGGCGTCCGCCCTTCAGCGTCCCGGCGCCGCCGCCCACCACGAACGTTGGCAGTGGACCGTGCGTGTGCCGGTCGCTGTTGCTGATGCCGGAGCCATAAAGAAGGATCACATGATCCAGCAGCGATCCATCGCCATCCGGGGTTTTGCGCAACTTTTCGAGATACTCGGCAAACAGCGCGATGTGATAGCGCTGAATGCGGGTGCATTTTTCCATCTTTACCGGATCGCCCTGATGGTGCGTGATGGGATGGTGCGGTTCGGGCACCCCGATCTGCGGGTAGGGCCGGCCCGTCTGCTCGCGGCCATACATGAAGGTGATCACCCGCGTCAGGTCGGACTGGTAAGCCAGCAGTTGCAAGTCGTATAACAGTCGGACCTGCTCCTCGAACGTATCCGGGATGCCGGCCGGCTGGTGCACGTCTGGTAATTCCCTGGAGCTCTGCTCTTCCGCCTTCTGAATGCGCCTCTCCACGTCTCTTAACGCCGCGAGATAGTCGTCCATCTTGCGGTTGTCGGCCGTGCCCAGTTTGCGCTGCAGCTGACTCACGCGATCGTTTACGGAATCGAGCAGGCTCTTATCCTGCTGGAGCCGCGCCGCGCGCACGCGGGCGTCGGTGCTGTCGCTGGCCCCGAACATCCGTTCGAACAGCACGCGCGGGTTGTTTTCCGCCATTAGCGGCAAGGTCGGCGTCAGCCAGGAGAGAGTGCTGCTATAGGCGCAGCTATAGCCCAGATCGCAGGATCCCAGGAGGCTGTTTTCGTCGGCTGTCATCTGCAGCGAGGAGAGCTGCGTCTCGCGTTCGAAGGCCCTGGCGGCGATCTGGTCCATGGAGACGGCATTTTCGACGATGCTGTCCGATTTCTTGACATGCACGCCCGTCAGGTAGCTGCCGCAGGCGCGGGAGTGGTCCCCGCCGCCATCGCCCAGCGGTTCCGCCTGATCGCTGAACAGACCCGTGACGACGATCAGTTTGTCCTTGAAAGGCTCGAGTCCTTTCAATGTGGGGGAGAGCTCGAATTGGGAACCGGCGCCCGTCGGCAGCCATTTGTCGTAGATCACGCCGTTGGGATGGTAAACCACGCCGAAGCGCTTCACGGGAGCGGTGGTCGCAGCCGGCGCGAATGCCGGAATCATGGCGTCGAGCAGCGGTAATGCGAGAGCGGTGCCCGCCCCCCTAAGTATGGTGCGGCGTGAAAGGGCCTTCTTCGTCAGGAACATGTCCCGTTCTCCTTACTGAGATCCTGTTGGCGCGGCGGTTCTCATTTGAAATGGCGCGCTCTTGACGACCGCCAGAATCAATGACGACCAGCGGTACCCATCCGCCGCCGCCGACCGATCGATCGCGCGAACCGCGGGTGCGTCGTAATATTCCAGCCCGCGCCCTAAAGCATACGTCAGCAGCTTTTGAGTGACGGCCGTGGCGAATTGCGTTTTTTTGGCCACCAGAGCCTGGCGCAACTCCCGCGACCCGTTGATTTTCGTGCCGTCCAGCAGCACGCCCGAGGCATCAATGGTGCTGCCTGCATCGGTGGTGCGCCACTGCCCGATGGCGTCGAAATTTTCGAGGCTGAGCCCTAACGGATCCATGCTCTTGTGGCAGCTCGCGCACGCCGGGCTGGCGCGATGCAGTTCCAGCATTTCCCGTACCGTGCGTGGCTTGCCGTCCTTGCTGTTAGACTCGTCCAGCGCCGGCACGTTGGGGGGAGGAGGAGGCATCGGCGCGGCCAGAATATTTTCCAGCAGGTACTTGCCCCGAATGGTTGGCGAAGTACGCGTTGTGTACGAAGTAACGGCGAGCACGCTGGCCTTGCCCAGCAATCCGAAGCGATTCTCGTCGGTGAGCTTTACACGCCGGAAGTGACTCCCGTAGACACCGGGAATTCCATAATGGCGCGCCAACTGTTCATTGAGAAAGGTCTCATCCGACGTCAGCAGGTCGGGGATACTGTGGTCCTCTTTCAGCTGATTGTCCAGAAACAACTCCGTCTCGGTCACGAACGCGGTCCGGAGGTTGTCGTCAAACCAGGGAAATTTAGTGCTGTCCGGATTGAGCAGCCATACGTTACGAATCTGCAGCCAATCTTCCAAGAAATTGTGGACCAGCGATGTGCGCGCGCGGGAATCGGCGAACATGCGCGAAACCTGCTGCTTGAGCACCGCCGGCTCATGCAACTTGCCATGAATGGCCAGGTCCAGAAGAGTGTCGTCCGGGATGCTGCTCCACAAGAAGAACGACAATCGCGACGCTAACTCGATATCGGAGACACGATAGACGCTACCCGGCGCTGCACCTGCGGGGTCTGCTTCAATGCGGAACAGAAAATCCGGACTCACCAGGACCCGTTCCAGAGCCGAGCGAATCCCGTCGTCGAAGTTTCCCGTCGCGCGCCCACGTTTGTAGAAGCTGAGCAGCGTCTGCACGTCGTCATCGGTAGCGGTACGTCGATAAGCCCGGCGTGCCAGGTTAGAAAGGATCTTGGTCGCACAGGGACTCTCGTCAGCCCCATTCGCAGGACGGCATACGTAGAGAAGCTTTCGACTTGGCGAGTCGACCGGCACCTTGCCGTCATAAGGACCACCGATCAGCAACGATGCAATACCGATGGGCGAGGTTGCGTTGTCGGAACTGCGGCTGTAAGGCGAAAGGCGATCCGGGCCGCCGCCCTCCGGCTCCGCGTCGTCGCGTTTAAGCATGGTCGCCATGACCTGGTGTAAGCCCGCTTTTACCGGAAGGCGCACATGCAGCGCGTCGTCCGCGTCATATTGAAACGTCGGCGTCGGGGCTTTCCCGCCGCCCAGAGTGAATTGAGCAACGCGGACTCCATCCACGCGGATTTCGAAATGATTCTCCACGTTCAGGCCGCGGATGGGACTGCTCCAGGCCCGCTGCAGACGAAGCTTGAACTCGTACTCTCCGTCAACGGGGAAGTAGTGACGGGCGGCGACTCCGCCTTTCGTTCCCAGAGGAAAGTCTTCACCCAGGCGCTCTGTCTGGCTAAGATACGTCTGGTCGTTGGCGTTGTTTTTCATCGCGCCGTAGCGCACAAACACCGGCGGCATGTTGGGATCGCCGACGGCCCGGCGCGCGACGGCCGACGCGGCGGATACGTACCGGTCCAACAATGCCGGTGGCATGGAAAGCGCTTCCGCGTTGTTCTCGAATCCGAACGCCTGCTCATCCGGCGGTAGCATCGATTGCGCATCCACTTCCACCGCGACCAGATCCCGCACGGCGTTGGCGTATTCGGCACGATTCAGACGATGCAAGCTGGCGGTCCGGCCCGGGTTCACATGAGTTGCGGCAGCGCTGTCGATCTGCGATTCCAGCCAACTGGCAACCGAATCGTAGGTCGCATTATCCGGTCGAGGCATGCCGGGAGGCGGCATTGCACGGCTTCGCAGCTTCACGACAACCTTCTCCCACGCCTCCGCCGAGTTGGCGACGTTCCTGGAATCCGCACGATCCAATAGGAGATTCGCGGTCTTCAGCTTCTGGTTGTGACAGGTTACGCAATACTGATTTACCAGTGCGCCCGCGGGCGTGACAGATGACGCCGTGTCCTGAAAACCGAATGCTGCAGCAGCGAACAGCGCCAGACAGGCCGTCCCGGTGGCGCAGAAGCTGTGGCGCGTCATGTTCGATTCCTCACGTCATTTCTCACTGATCTCACGGCACCGATTCTGGGACTCGCAGGCGACTCCCAGCTTGGGATCCGCGCCATGCTTCAACAGCAAATCCACGCCTTCCTTATTAACGAGTACGCCGCCGAGCCGGTCGCCTTGACCGTTGGCGGCGCGGTAGGGCGTCGTGCCGGCCTTGCTGACCGCATTCACGTTCACGCCCAGATCGATCAACTGCGCCAGCAGCGTATTCCACCCGCGATACGCCGGTCCAAACAAGGCGTTCTCGCCGACTGTAGTCTCGCCTTTCGCGTCCAGACCCAGATCCAGCAGAAGCTTGACCGCATCTATCGCCTGCGCCTCCGTGACCAGCGACTCTCCGATGCCGTGGTTCAATCCGGTCGCCGCCATGATGGCTGTGGCGTTGGTCGCCGTGGGGATTTTAGGATCGGCGCCGGCCTGGAGCAGAATGCGCATCATCTCCACGTCATCGACCGAGGCGGCCAGCAGCAACGGAGTCGCGCCGACGGAGTCCGTGTATCCGGTGGCAAACGACGGTGGACGCCTGGTCATACGCGCGTTCACATTTGCGCCGTGGGCCAGCAGGGCCTTCACCAGCCGCAGCTTGGCCTGGCGATCCGGAATTCCCGACATGGGGTCCTCAAAACCGTACACCGGATTCGAGGCGTAGCCTTCCCATGTGGTGGACGCCCAATGCAGGGGTGTAAACCCTGCGGCGTTAATGTTGGGATCGGCGCCTTGATCCAGCAGATATAATGCGACGTCCACCTGGGCCCGCAGGGTCGCGATCAGTAACGGAGTGTAGCCTGTGGCCGCTCCTCCTCCGCCTCTCCCGCCTCTGCCACCACCCGCAGCTCCCGCGTCACCAGTCTGCGTCGTGAGGTTCACGTCCACTCCGGCGGCCAGCAACAGCTTGATACTTTCCAGGTCTCCAACCCGCGCCGCGAAGTGGATCGGCATGAACCCGTCTTTGCTATGGGCCTGGAGATCCGCGTGCGCTCCCATCAGCGCGCTCACCACGTCAGGATGACGTTCGGCGGCGGCCCACATCAATGGCGTCTGATTCTCCGTTGGCTCCTTGGCGTTGACCGCGGCGCCATACTCGATCAGGATGCGGACGGCGTCGACGTTACCGGTCTTGGCGCAGGTCATCAGCGGAGTTTCGCCGGTGGCAATCGCCATGTTCGGATTCGCGCCCGATTTCAGGAGCAGCCGCACAAATTGGGCGTTTCCATTGATGCACGCCTGGGATAACGGCGTCATGCCGAAGTCGTTGGTTGTATTCGCGTCCGCGCCCGCCTTCAGCAGCAGATCCGCTGTGTCCGGATCGTTCCAGTGCGCCAGCCAAAGCAGCGCCGTCGAGCCGTCACTGGACCGCGCATTCACATCGGCCTTTTGACTTAGGAGCGAGCGAACCGTCTTTGCGTCCTGGCTCCTGGCAGCCTCCACCAGTGGCGAAACTCCTGTTTCGGCGGCCGTAGCTGCTCCGGCGAAACCGGACACTATCAGCAGTGTCAACGCCAACGGTCTTGCCGGGCAGTGCCTCTGGTATCGGTCAAACATGGCCGCCCCCTTTTTGAGATGGAGCTTAAGCAGTCCTGTCCGCCGTCATTATATTAGATTTGAACAGGCAGCGAAGGGAAAGGTTTAACTATTGACAACAGGAGCGATAAGATAAGAGCTAATCGCCTATGCGCCGTCTATTTCTGCTCGCTATCTTAATCGTTGGAATCGCAGCAACTCTGGGCGCGCAGTACCAGGATCGCTTCAAACTCACCTGGATTGAACCCGGCAGCAGCATCACCCTGCCCCAGACGGACGCGTTTGACAGCACCGACGGGACGCTTGGGATCCTCAACGCCTCGGGACCCGTGAATACCGAGGGCCATCCGTTCTTCAAACCTCTGGGAACCAACGGGCGAGCCTGCGTGAATTGTCATCAGCCGACCTACGGGATGAGCGTCTCTACGTCCGGCCTGCAGGAACGCTGGCGCGACACCGATGGCAAGGATCCGGTTTTCGCGGCGTTCGATGGGTCGGATTGCCCTGATCGCCCTCAGGGTGAGAAAAGCTCTCATTCGCTGCTGCTGAACCGCGGACTGTTCCGTATCCCGCTGCCTTGGCCGCCCCGGAACCCGGATGGGTCTCCAAAACCGGTGGAGTTCACGATCGAAATCGTGCGCGATCCTACCGGCTGCAATACCAGCCCTCAATACGGACTCAAGAGCGCGGAGCCAGCCGTTTCTGTCTATCGCCGCCCGCGCCCCGCGGCAAACCTGAAGTACGTCGTTTCCGGCGGCCGGACCATCGTTCTCAAGACCGGAATGCTGGCCGATGTCGATCCCGAAACCGGAAAACCCGCCAGCATGAATCTCATGTCGGACGCCCGCGAGCCGTCCCTCAAGACCCAGGCGCTCAATGCCGTCATGGGTCACGAACAGGCCCGCGTGGCCCCTTCACGCGAGCAGATTAACAAGATCGTGGAGTATGAATCGCAGGTGTACGTGGCCCAGGAGGCTCACATTTTCGGCGGCCCTCTGGCGGTTCCTGGAGGACCTCCCGCACTGGGGCCCGCAGCCCTGCGCGATCATCGGGCCGGCGTTTTGGGCGACAACGACTACGATCCAGTTTTTGGGCTCTTCACGTCATGGAAGGGAAACGATTACTACCGCTCATCGGTCGCCCGCGGCGCGGACATCTTTATGTTTCGCCAGTTTTGGCTGCGCGATGCGGCGCACATCAACTCCATCGGCTTGGGCAACCCCCTGAAGCGCACCTGCGCTACCTGCCACAATGCGCAAATGACCGGGCAGGATCTCTCTGCCGGGTGGGTAGACGTCGGCACCACCAACTATCCCACCTGGACCGAGCCGTCTTCGGAAACGAGCGAGCTTCCGGTCTTCAAGATCACCTGCTCTCGCGATGCCGATCCGCATCCTTATCTGGGGCGCGTCATCTACACCACCGACCCGGGCCGCGCGCTCATTTCGGGCCGCTGCGCCGATGTCGGCTCGATTGTCATGCAGCAGCTCCGCGGGCTGGCTGCCCGGGCTCCGTATTTCGCGAACGGATCCGCCAAAACCCTGCGCGAGGTGGTTGATTTTTACGATCGCCGCTTCAATATGAAGCTTACCGACCAGGAGAAGGAAGACCTCATCAACTTCCTGGGTGCGCTCTAGTGCGCGGCAGGTCCCGCTTCGCACTCTTCCTGTTGGGAGCCGTGGTCCTAATGGGCCAGCAGCGAAACTTTGTCGCCTGCCCGATCGTCCGCGACACCAAAACCGTTCCTTGTTTCCTGGCCGAGTACGAAGGCGAAACGTACTATCTGGGAATTCAGCAGGACATCACCAGCGATTTCCATCCTCCCCAGTTGAAGCACCAGGTTCTGGTCGAAGGGCGTGTGGCCCCCGACCCGCGCGTCCCGCGCATCTGCGGCGGCATTCCCTTGCAGCCTGTGTCCATCTCGGTTCTGAAGGAAGTAAATCTGGCTTGCGATACCCTGCTGCCATCCGAGCCGGGAATTGAGGCTCCCGCCGCGCCGCGCGGAGCAGGACCGGCTTCCCGCCGTGCGGAATCGGGGGGCGCGCCAAGCAGATCCTTGGCAGGCCGGCAGGACTTCACGGTTCTCTACGCGTTCGATGACGACTACCTCGAATACGCCGCGAATCAGGTGGTCACCGAAGCCGCTGCTTACGCCCAGCGGATTGGCGCGTCAGAGGTGAAGATTTACGGATATCGCGCGACCACGATCCTGTCCAACGGAAATCGTCTCATCGAGAAAGCCGGACTCGCCGAAAAGCGGGCGCGGAATATCGCGACACTCCTCGGCGGGTTAGGTGTCTCTCATCTAATGACCGATTGGAAGGACGAAGCCGAGCCAGGGGATGGGCTGACTGACCCTTCCCGCCGCCGCGTGACGATCGTTGTCACGCCTTAGGCATCAGGCAATGACGCCCTTGCGTACCGCGTACAGGATCAACTCCGGCACGCTATGCAGGTTGAGCTTCTGAAGCATGTTGCCGCGGTGGGTCTCCACCGTGTAGAGGCTGAGGTTTAGCTGGTTCGCGATTTCCTTATTGGTCTTGCCCTCGGCAACCATTTGCAGGATTTCGCGTTCTCGAGGCGTCAGTAACTCATAACTGTCCTCAATATTGCGGTCCTGCAGCTGATGAACGTAGTCTTCCACCAGCAGTCGGCTTACAGCCGGACTGAAAAAGGACTTGCCCTCGCTGGCCGAACGTATTGCCGAGATGAAATCCGATTCCGGAGATTCCTTTAGAAGATATCCCCGCGCGCCAGCCTTGAGTGCGCGCAGCACGTAGCTCTCGTCGGCGTGCATGCTGAGCACCACCACGGCGACATGCGGCTGTTTCTCGGTAATCTGCCGCGCGGCTTCAATGCCATTCATGTTGGGCATGGTGATGTCCAGAACGGCCACATCGGGATGGAGAGCCGCGGCCAGGTTCACCGCTTCTCGGCCGTCGCGAGCCTCGCCTAGAACCTCGAAGTCCGCTTGCTGCTCCAGGATGAGCCGCAGTCCACGTCGCATTACGCTATGATCGTCCGCCAAAATCACTCGAATCATATTGTGTCTATGTGGGCCGTGTCCATTTGGGAAACCGGATGGTGGTTCGCGGTGGCGAAGTGCATCGATATCAACGTGCCGTGTCCTGCTTGCGACTCCACGAAGAATTGCCCGCCCAGACGCTCCACGCGTTCTTCCATGCCGAGCAGCCCCATACCCTTCTCCTGACGAGGGTTAAAACCGATGCCGTTGTCCTGCACCGAAACCGATATGCCATCCGCCTCTTCGCGGACGACTACCCGCACCTGGGTCGCTCGCGAATGCTTGGCGCAATTGTTGAGACCTTCCTGCACAAAGCGGTACAGGCAGGTCCGCTGCGGGTCCTGCAGGTTATCGGCAATGTCGTCGGCCACCACCTTCACCGGCAGGCCCGTCCGCCGCGCCACTTCGCGCGCCTGCCAACGCAGCGCGGGAATGAGTCCGAGATCGTCCAGCATGGAAGGACGCAGCAGCAAAGCCATGTTCCTGACCATTCCTACGCACGTTTCCGCGGTTCGGCGAGTCGCCGCCAGTCGCTCGCGCAACACCGCGCTCTCCGGGGGCGCGGATGCCAGTCTCGTCAGATCCAGCAGCAATGCAGACATGGCTTGGCCTATTTCATCGTGCAATTCGCGCGACAGGTTACGGCGTTCCTCTTCCTGAGCCGTGACCAGTCGGTCGGAGAGCTTGCGAAGCTCGCGGCGTGCCTCTTCCACCTCGCGATAGCGGGCCTCGGCCTGGCGTTCCAAATGCCGCATGCGATGGATGATGATGCTCGCCAGGATTCCCCCCAAAATCAACGCGACCACCGAGATGATCGTAACTCGCTGTCGAAAGTGGGCCTGCAAGGCCTGCAGGCGGTCCTCGCCGTCGTCCAGATCCCGTTCGTTGCGCGCCGTCACCTGGTCCGCCAGCTCAACGATTTCAGCCCGCCTGGGAAGGATCACATTGTGTAAATAATCCGAACCCGAACTTCGCCGGGATGCCGAGCTCCACTGCAACGCCGGCGCCAGCGACTGCCAGTACGAATCCACGTGCGCCTGCAGGTCCCGGAAGGCTGCTCTTTCGCTCTGCGGGAACGTCTGTTCGTAGCGCCGCAGAGTGTCATCGATCCTGGCCCGGACGGATTCCAAGTCGGACTTCTGGCGGTCCGCCCCAGCATCCTCGGTTTCGAGGAGATAGTCCCGCACAATCGTGCCGGACTGGTAAATGTCGCTGCGGAGTTGATCCAGCAGCGCATCGCGATCCCGCGATTCCTGCCGCAGAGTGGCACTGGTCGCCGCTACGCTGCGCAACATCCTTCCGGCGTCGACGGCGATAAGAACCATCAGACCCAGCAAGCCCACGAACCCGATCCAGACCGTATGGGTTCTGGCGGCGAGCATCTTCTGAACTCCATTGCGGACCGGGATCTTATTGGTTTCAATGGGTTGCGGTTCAGAAGCGATGGACTCCTTTCGTCGCTGGGATCCGAAGCCCATATTTCGTTGGATGCGCGCAAGAACAGATTGGTTAACACACCCATCATGCGCCGTGAAAGTGACCTTCGGCCGTCAACGCCTGTCGAGGTTCTCTTCGAGTCCGAAACTAACCAGCCATCATTGCATCTATTTAGCGTCGCCCACCCGGAAAGAAAAGCGAAGAAGTTCTGGTAGTACACGTGCTTATTACAACCGTGGCAAGGCGTAACTCTAATTAATGCCGTTTCCCTAGGAGCAGAATATGCGTGGATGGATGATACTTTTTGCACTGATGACCGTGGTCGCGGCTGGCATGGGCCTGACGGATGCATCCACCGTCACCTCCGCTAAGGGTGCCAGCGTCCTATTCGGAAGTCTATTCCTGCTGAGCTTGGTAGCCCAAGCGATTCGAGGCCGGGCCGAGTGATTGGTGGCCTCCACTTCCCTTTCCGAAAAAAAGCATTGAGTCGCACGGTTCTGGCCTTCTTCCCGGCCACGGAGGATCAGACGGCTGAAGTTCGCCGCGCGGCGAATGCCGCGGGTGTCCGCGATGCGCGTCTTATCCGCGGAACCAAAGATCCCCAACCGGAGGCCGGGCTGCATTCCGGGCTGGTGCTCGAAGGCGAGCGCCTGATGCTGGCTGAGGTTCCCTCAGAACAATCAGTGGCGTTAGTCCAGGCTTTACGGCAAGTGGGGCACACTGCGGTCTTTGTGCTGCCGGAACACGTCGTTCCGCCGGTTTGCAGCGACTCGGCGGAATCGGCCACCTCTCTCAGCCTGCGCGAGCTCCAGCAGGGCATCGAAGCCGCCCAAACCGACCTCAGCGAGGCAATGGGACTGGGACATCCGGCGGCCCCGGCGGCAGCCTGGTTCCTGGACAACGCTTATCTGATTCGATCCAACCTTTCCGAGATCCGCACGGATCTTCCGCGCGAATACCGCAAAATCCTGACGGACTCCGCGCCGGCCGCCAGCAGGCCGCGGGCGTATCGCCTCGCGCAGGATCTGATTCAGCATAACAACGGTTCGTTGAATGAAGCGACCATCATCGCGCAACTCCAGGAGTTTCAGGTTCGCGAGCCTCTGCGGATCGCCGAGTTGTGGTGTTTTCCGCTGTTTCTCCGCATGGCGATCATCGATCATCTGGCGGCCCTGGCGGCCAGCGTAGCGTGCGCACAGCGCTGCCGGGAAGCCGCTCAGCTGTGGGCGGACCGCCTGACGGCCGCGGCTCGGCGCGGAAACGGCGAGTTCAGCCGCATGCTGGGCAGCATGGAATCGGAAGACTACGTTCGCGCGCATCACTTTTTGATGGTTCTCGCCGAACAGCTGCAGGGTGAGGAGAACAGCTTTGCCAGCGTGCAGCATTGGATTGAGGAGCGCCTCAAACATCCGCTCACGGAAGTGGTACGGGCGGAGCACGCGCGGGAGGCCGCGGAGAGCGTGGCGACGGCGCAGGCATTCGGAAGTCTGCGTCTTCTGTCTCAGCTGGATTTCACGGCTATCTTCGAGGCCGTGAGCCTGGTGGAGGCTGAACTGCGCCGCGATCCGGCTGCCGTTTACCCGCACAGCGATTTTGCCACGCGCGACCGTTGCCGCCGGATCGTGGAGCAGATTGCCCGAACCAGCGCGAAGGAAGAGCTGGAAGTGGCGCGCCTGGCCGTCGGCATTGCCGCGGCGGCGGAAGATCCCGCTCAGAGGCACGTCACCCATTACCTGTTGGCCGCAGGCATTTCTCAGTTAGAGCAAATGGCCGGCGCGCGGCCTCGCCTGCGAACCCGGTTTCACCGCTCCCTTCGTAAACATGCTACCGGCGTCTACCTGGCCAGCATCACGACCCTGGCTGCGGGCTTCGCGGCCGTAACGGTGGAACTGGCGGGCGAGATCGGAATTGCGCAGCCCGGGGTTCTATCGATCCTGACTGCGCTGGCGCTGTTCCCTCTGAGCGAGCTGTCCATCCAGATTGTCAACGCGCTGGTTATTTCCCTGTTACCGCCGGTCACTCTTCCGAAGATGAACTTCAAGGAAGGGATTCCCCCCGACCGGGCGACTTTGGTGGTCGTGCCGATGATGCTGGCCAGTGAGGTAGTAATCAAAGCGGAGATCCGCAAGCTGGAGGTGCGATTTCTCGCGAACCCGGAGACCAATCTCTCCTACGCTCTCTTTTCTGATTTCACCGATGCGCCGGAAATGTCCGCTCCCGGCGATGCGCCTCTGCTGAAGGCCGCGCGTGATGGCATCGCCAGCCTGAACAGCCGCTATCCAGGCGGCCGTTTTCTTCTGTTTCACCGGCCCCGCGTGTGGTCCGAAAGCGAGAGGTCGTGGATCGGCCGGGAACGCAAACGCGGAAAAATTGAAGACCTCAACGATTTTCTGGCCGGGGGGCTCACCCCTGAGATCCTCCAAGCCGGAACCCTGGCCCGGCCGATCCGTTATGTCATCACTTTGGACGCCGACACGCAGTTGCCGCCTGGGACTGCGCGACGGATGGTCGAAACCAGCTCCCATCCGCTCAATGCAGTTTCGCTGGATCCGGCTACGCGCGCGTGGCGGAGCGGGTATTCCATTATCCAGCCGCGCGTGAGTGTGTCTCTGCCCGGCGCCACGGCCACGCGCTTCACGCGAATCATGTCCGACGCTGCCGGCACCGATCCATACTGTCGCGCGGTATCCGACGTTCAGCAGGATCTGTTTTGCGAAGGTATCTTTCACGGCAAGGCCATTTACGATGTCCAGGCGTTCCGGACCGTGTTCGCGGATCGCTTCCCGGCTGAGACGCTGCTCAGTCACGACCTGATCGAAGGCGCGTACGCGGGTGTCGCCATGGCTACCGATATCGAGCTTCTGGAAAATGTTCCGCTGGACTATTCGGGCTTTGTCCGGCGCCAGCACCGCTGGATTCGCGGCGACTGGCAGATTGCGCCCTGGATATTTCCGAAGGTGCCCGCGGTCGGCGGCGCCGAGCGGAATTCCCTGAGCATCATCCAGCGCTGGCGCATTCTCGATAATCTGCGGCGGAGCCTGGTGCCGGTCGCTTCGCTGCTGCTGCTGCTTTTCGGGTGGTTAATCTCCCGGGCCCCGGGGATATCCAGCCTGGTGGTCGCCCTGGCGGTGGCGATTCCGGCCATGGCGCCCTTCTTCGATCGTTGGGCCCGCCACTTGCATGGCTCGGTCAACGGATGGCGGGGCGCGGCCGATGAATTGCTGCGGGCGGGCGTGATGGCCGCCTTCCTGCCGCACCAGGCATGGATTTCCGCCGATGCGATTATCCGCGCCTGGTACCGCAGTCACGTCAGCCGGCGGCACATGCTCGAGTGGCAGACCGCCGAGGCAGCGGAGAAGCATGCGCATATCCACACCAGCGCGACTCAGAAGCAAATGCTGCTGGTATCGGCGGCTTCTTTACTTCTGATGGTGATCCTGGTGGTCAAGGGAAATTTCGCTCCCTCCGCGGGATTCCTCCTGCTGTGGGCCTTCTCACCGCTGCTCTTGAACTGGCTGAGTAATCCCGCGCGCACGCCAGCCTCGCAACATATCTCTGTCAAGCAGGCGGCCTATCTGCGCAGCCAGGCTCGCCGTACCTGGCGTTACTTCGACGATCTCGTCGGACCCGATACACACTGGCTGCCGCCTGACAATTCGCAACTCGCGCTGCGAGTCGAGGTGGCCCGGCGCACTTCACCCACCAATATCGGCCTGTGGCTCGCCGCGGCTCTGGCCGGTCGCGATTTTGGCTACCTTACGGCCGACGATCTCTGCCGCCGTTGCTCCGCCACGCTCGCAACCATGGAGCAGCTGGAACGGTATGAAGGCCATCTCTTAAACTGGTACGACACCGCCGCGCTCGAGCCGCTTTCACCCAAATACGTTTCTTCGGTCGACAGCGGAAACTTGCTGGCCAGCCTGTGGGTGTTCGAACAGGGATGCAGAGAGGCGGTGCGGGCGCCGCTGGTGGGATCGGAAAGTCTACGGGCGCTGGCCGACACCGCTGCGATTCTCGCGCACGTCAGCGGAGAGGATCCTTCTCTTTCCGTCCCTCTGCGGGCGGTGCGACGCCTGCTTCGCGGAGACTTGGCGCAGCACGAATTTATCGCCCGGCTGCGAATGACATCGCACGCCGCCTCCCAGTTGCAGGAGGTCCGGCATTGGCAAACCGTACCCGCCGATGAGCCCGCTTACTGGGCGTCGTCCCTGGCGCGCGAGGCGGCTTCCTGGACAGCCACCGTCAATCGATACCTGCTGTGGATGGAAACGCTGTCGCGTCCTCCGAACTCCTTTCTCCATTCCCTCAGTGAAGAACTGGTGGCGCTGAGGCGCCAGGCGGTCGAAAGCATCCCGTCCTTGCATTCGCTCGCGGAAATCGGATCAGCGCCAACGGAAACCATCCTCATGCGGCGGGGAATGCCCGGTCTGCGGCCGGAGGCGGCGGCATGGCTGGATCAAGTGGACAGGGAGTATCGCGAGGCCAGAGCGCGCGCTGCTGAAACGATTCAACAGTTCCATGCTTTGGCCGAGGGGATCCACAAGCTGGCCGAAGGCATCAACATGCGGTTCTTATATGACGAGCGGCGGCGATTGTTCGCCGTCGGGTACGTGGTCGGCGGCCCCCTGGACTTCACCAGCCACTACGATCTACTCGCTAGCGAGAGCCGGCTTGCCAGCCTGGTGGCTATCGCCAAGAACGATGTTCCCGTGGAACACTGGTTCATGCTTCGCCGTCCGCGCGGAGCAGGCGCGCACTGGGAAACGCTGCTTTCCTGGAGCGGGACCATGTTCGAATACCTGATGCCGCTGCTATTCATGCGTACGTATCAGAGCTCCCTGCTGGATCAGGCCTGCCGAAACGCCGTGGCGCGGCAGGTCGAGTATGGGCGCGAAAAGGAAGTGCCCTGGGGTATATCGGAAGCCGCTTACAGTGCGCTGGACGCCCACCAGATCTATCAGTATCGGGCGTTCGGTGTTCCCGATCTGGCAATTCAACCGGATGTGGATGAGGATCCGGTGGTGGCTCCCTATGCTTCCATGCTGGCGCTCATGATCGATCCGCAGAGCGCCATCCCCAACCTACAACAGCTCGACGGCCTCGGACTGGATGGACCCATGGGCTTCTACGAGTCCATCGATTTCTCGCGCGAGTCCAGGAGAGACGGAGCCCCCGGCGTGGTCATTTACGCCTATATGGCGCATCACCAGGGGATGAGCCTGGTGGCTCTCGGCAACCTGCTGCATCACGGGGCCATGCAGCGGCGCTTCCATGCCGATCCCCGCATCCGCGCCGTGGAATCCCTGCTGTTTGAGCGCATCCCCATTACGAAATCCATCCGCCGGGAAGCTCACCCCAAACTCGCGGTCGCGCACGTTGTCGTGGCGGAAGAATCGCGGGATGTCACGTTCACCAAGGAAACACCCGTTCCCCGGGTTCACCTCTACGGGAATGGCCGGTATGCGCTGATGGTCTCGAACTCCGGCGCCGGCTATAGCCGCTGGAACCAGTTCGATCTTACCCGCTGGCGCTCGGATCCGACGCTTGATGAGTGGGGCAGCTATATATATCTTCGCGATGTTCGAACCGGCACCACGTGGGCGGCTACGCCCCAGCCCTTGAACGGGCCGCTTGGCAAAAGCTCGGTGACGTTTTCGGAAGACCGGGCTGATTTTAGCCGCACCGTACTCGGCCTTGACACGGTCATGAGCGTCACGGTGTCGCCGGAAGACGATGTGGAGCTGCGCAGGCTGACGATCGTCAATCGCAGTGTTCGGAGCCGTGTGATCGAGATCACCAGCTACATGGAATTAGCCCTGGCGCCGGAGGCGGCCGACGCCGCTCACCCGGCGTTCAGCAAGATGTTCGTCGAAACCATGCGGGAGGAGGATGTTCTTCTTGCGCGCCGGCGGCTGCGTTCACCGGACGATCCTCCCATATGGGTCGCGCACATGCTGGTGGGAGCCACCGGAACGCTCAAGATGGAAACCGACCGCGCGGAGTTTCTGGGGCGCGGAAACACCGTCCACAGTCCCGCCGCGCTCTCGCACGACCTGACCGGATCGACCGGAGCCGTCCTCGATCCAGTCTTCGGGATTCGCTGCCGCGAAACTCTGGAGCTGCGCGCGCGACTCGAACTGGTTTTCCTGACCATGGCCGCGGACTCGCGGGAGGCCGTCATGGCGCTAGTGGACAAGTATCGGAGCCCACAATCCACGGCCCGCGCATTTGAGCTGGCCTGGACCCACGCTCAGCTTCAGTTCCGATTCCTGCAAATCGGATCGGCTTCCGCGCAAGGGTATCAGGAGTTGGCCGGCTATCTGCTTTATCCGAATGCGCGCATGCGTCTTTCTCGCGGACGCCTGGCGCTGAATCGCCTGGGACAGTCCGCGCTCTGGGCCCATGGCATTTCGGGCGATCTGCCCCTGGTGACCGTGACCATTGCCGACTCCTTTAACCTGGACCTGATTCGGGAGCTGCTTCTGGCCCACACGTACTGGCGTCTGCGCGGCTTCCACGCCGACCTGGTCATCTTGAATCAGGAGCCCCCGAGCTATGACCGTCCGCTGCATTTCCAGCTGCAGCGCCAGATTGATGCGTATGCCCGTGAGGCCACAGCGGATCACACTGGCCGGGTCTACTTGCTCGACTGGCATCTGGTTCCTGAGGAGCATCGAAATCTGCTTTTTGCGGCCTCCCACGCCGTGTTGAGCGGAAATCGCGGGTCCTTGCAGCGCCAGCTCGCCGGTACCGAGGCGCTGGCCCCGGCTAAACCATTTGTGCCGTCGGGCGCCCAAACGGAGGAGCCCTCTTCTCAGCTGCCGTTTCTCGAACTTCCCTATTTCAATGGACTGGGTGGTTTTACGGCCGACGGACGCGAATATGCCATCTATCTGGCGCCCGACAAAGTCACTCCCGCACCGTGGATAAACGTGATCGCGAATCCGGGATTCGGCACCCTGGTGAGCGAGACCGGCTTGGGATTTACCTGGTGCGGAAACAGCCAGCAGAATCGGTTGACGCCGTGGACCAATGATCCGGTGAGCAATCCGCCGCCCGAGAGTATCTACATTCGCGATGACCAGTCCGGTGCGCGTTGGACCCCCACTGCATCGCCCATTCGCGAGCGCGACGCTTATCGCGCGCGCCACGGCCAGGGTTACACGGTGTTTGAACACAATAGCCATGCGATCGCCCAGGAACTGACCGTATTCGTGCCGGTCACGGAGTCCGGTGGCGGTGATCCGGTTAAGATTTGCCGCTTGCGCTTGCGCAATGAATCCTCCCGCCGCAGGCAGCTCAGCGTATTCTATTTCGCCGAGTGGACTTTGGGAGCGACCAGAGAAGGCCAGCAACTCCATGTGCAAACCGCCTTCGATCAGGAGTCCGGTGCGCTTCTGGCCCGCCAGAGCTGGCTCGAAAACGATGGCGGCGCAGTGGCGTTTGCCGCCGCCAGTCCCCGCGCCGCGTCGTATTCCGGCGATCGCACTCAGTTCCTGGGAAGAAACCGTTCCCGCGTGAATCCGGCGGCTCTGGATTATACGACGCTCGATAACCGCTGTGGGGCGGGGATGGATCCGGCCGCCGCGCTACAGGCTCCGGCCGTTATTGAACCGGGACAGACTGTTGAAATCGTATTCTTGCTGGGCCAGCTGCCCGAGGTCAATCGCCTTCGCGACCTGGTGCGCCGCTATTCTTCCGCCGAGAACGTGGAACGGGCCTTGGCGGCCACTCGCAGGTGGTGGGACCAGAAGCTGGGGTCGATTCAAGTCCGCACCCCGTATCTCTCCACGGACTTCCTGATGAATCGCTGGCTCCTGTATCAAAGTCTGAGCTGCCGCTTTTGGGCGCGATCCGCCCTGTATCAGTCCGGTGGAGCCATCGGATTCCGGGACCAGCTGCAGGATGCGATGGCTTACCTGTACTCGGCGCCGGAATTGGCCCAGGCCCACATTCTCCTGGCCGCATCGCGTCAATTCGCCGAGGGCGATGTGCAGCACTGGTGGCATCCCGGGTCCGGCCTGGGCGTGCGGACCCGTTGTTCGGACGATTTGTTGTGGCTGCCCTATGCGGTTGGAAATTACATCAAGATCACCGGCAATGATTCGATATTGGATCTGGAAGCTCCGTTTCTCGACAGCCCCGTCCTGGAAGCGCACCAGCAGGAGCATATGTCGATTCCCGCAGTTTCAGCGTCCACCGCGCCTCTGTGGGAACATTGCGTTCGCGCCATCGAACACGCCTGGCAGCTTGGTTCCCATGACCTTCCTCTGATTGGCAGCGGCGACTGGAATGATGGGTTGAATCGGGTAGGACCGGAAGGGCGGGGAGAGAGCGTTTGGCTCGGCTGGTTTTTCCTGACTGTCTTGCGGTCTTCCGCAACACTCGCCGACAAACGCGATCCGGAACGGGCTTCTGTCTGGCGAAACCGGGCCGATGACCTCGCGCGTGCGATTGAACACTCCTGCTGGGACGGCGAATGGTATCTGCGGGCCTTTTTTGACGACGGATCTCCCATGGGGTCCCGCTCGAATCAGGAGCTGCGCATTGATTCGCTTCCGCAGTCCTGGGCGGTGCTCTCCGGATCCGCCGATCCCGAACGCGCCCTGCAAGGCATGCAATCCGCGACTCGCGACCTGGTTCGGAAAGACGACCAGCTGGTGTTGCTGTTTACGCCGCCTTTCGACCATTCCCGGCCGCATCCTGGTTACATCATGGGATACCCTCCTGGCGTGCGCGAGAACGGAGGCCAGTACACTCACGGTTCCCTGTGGCTGGCCATGGCATGGGCGCGGCTCGGTAAGGGCGAAGCCGCGGTGAACCTGCTCCAGATCATGAATCCGATCGAACGCAGCCGGGATCCAGAAAGTGCGGATCGTTACGGCGGCGAACCCTACGCCGTGGCGGCCGATGTCTCTTTCGCGCCGGGAAAGAAGGGGCGCGCGGGCTGGACCTGGTACACCGGCTCGGCCTCGTGGATGTATCGTATCTGGCTCGAAGATGTCCTCGGATTCCAACTGCGCGGAGACCTGCTGCGCATCTGCCCGGTGATTCCCGCGGACTGGCCCGGATTCGAACTGGTCTACAAATATCGCTCCGCTGCCTACGAGATCACAGTGAAGAGAGAAAATGGACTCCTTACTCGGGTCGAGTTAGATGGAAAGCCGATCGAGAACTCTACGATACGCCTGTCAGACGACGGCGCCAGACATCGCGTAATGGTGCACTTGGCGACTTCTGAAGTGCCGAATCCCGCTAGACCGGAGAGAGCGGAACACCGTTCCGCTCCTCGTTTGGTGCGGTGAGTTGGCGGTTACTTGCCGAACTCGAGCTTAGTCTTGGATCCGCCCAATTCGATGGATGTGATTTGGGTAGTGCTGCCTTGTACGGTGGTGTCGAGGGCCGTCGAATTAAACTTCGAGTCGCTGTTCTCCACTTTTACCGGCACCGTAACCGATTGACGAGTGTGTGAATCGGTGAAGACTGCATTGTTTCCCTCCACCTGCACTTTGTAGTCTCCCGCCGCGAGCGCGACGTTCCCCGCCTTCATGGGGGTCGAGACAACCACGTTGTAGCTCTTGGAGGCCGCGAGGGCCACGGTCGAAAGGGCCAGGGCTCCGATTGAGAGTATGCATTTCTTGCTCATGACAGTTTTCCTTCTCACCAATGGTTTGTTCGCGAACCTCGGCGTTGATTGGCCCGCATATAGAAGACGAATGGGATCCTCCCTACGTAACTACCCTGCGGACGGGAGGGAAGGCGACCGGCGTCAGGCCGTAGTGGCTTCCTTTTGAATCAGGAAGTCGGTGTATGGACCCTTGAAGTCCTCGATGGTATGGTTGTCGAAATTCCAGATGCGGGTGGCCACTTCTTCCACCAGATCGTGGTCATGCGTGACCAGGAGGACCGTCCCATCATACTTCTGGAGAGCGATATTCAAGGCGTTGATCGATTCCAGATCCAGGTGGTTGGTGGGCTCGTCCAGCAGCAGGAAATTAGGTTTCTGCAGCATCAAGCGGCAGAAAATGATACGCGCGGCTTCGCCCCCCGAAAGAACTTCAGTACGTTTGGTCGCGTCATCGCCGCTGAACAACATCTGGCCCAGCAGTCCACGCAATTCCTGCTGGGAAGCGCTCGGATCGAACTCGTGCAGCCATTCGATAATCGTGGAGCCCGGCCGGATGGATTCTTTGTGATCCTGGGAAAAATATCCCACGGTAACTTCGTGGCCCCAGGTGACCGTGCCGCCATCCACCGGAAACTCGCGATCCGGCGCATCGACGAAACCCGTCGCGTTGCGGAGCAGAGACTTCAGCATGGTGGTTTTCCCCGCGCCATTGCGCCCCAAAAGTCCGATTTTTTCCCCGCGAGCAATGGATGCGCTGAAGTTCTGAATCACCTTCAATCCGTCGTAGGTTTTCGAGAGTCCCTTGATTTCCAGGGGATGCCGCCCCGAGGGCCGCTCGTTCACAAAGCGTATAAAGGGGCGTTGGATATTGGATCTGGCAAGATCCGAGGTCTGGAGGCGCTCCACTTCTTTCTTGCGTGAGGTGGTCTGCGCCGATCGGGTGCCGGCCGAGAACCGTTGAATGAATTCGTTCAACTGTGCGATCTTTTTTTCACGTTGAGCATTGCCGGCTTCTATGCGGGCGCGAATCTGGGTCTTCGCCAGGACCATTTCGTCATACGCGCCGGTGTAGGTAATGATGCTTTCGTAGTCGATGTCGGCGGTGTGCGTGCACACTTCATTCAGGAAATGGCGGTCGTGGGATATGACCAGCAGGCAGCCGGTGTAGGCCAGCAGATATCTTTGCAGCCAGTGCACCGACTCCAGATCCAGATTGTTGGTGGGCTCGTCCAGAAGCAGTACGGTCGCGTTGCTGAATAGCGCCTGGGCCAATAGCACGCGTACCTTTTGGCCGCTCTGCAGCTCCGACATCTGACGTTCGTGTAGCGCTTGCGGAATGTCCAGACCTTGCAGCAAGGTGGCGGCGTCCGCTTCCGCCGTGTAGCCGCCGTGATCCCCGACGATTCCCTCCAGCTCGCCCAGACGCATGCCGTCTTCGTCGGTCAGATCCGCCTTCGCGTAGAATACCTCGCGCTCCTGCAGAGCATCCCACAGCGGAGCGTTCCCCATGATCACCGTGTCCAGGACCCGGAAGGAATCGAAGGCAAATTGATCCTGACGCAGGATGCCGATTTTCTTCGGCCGGGTGACGGAACCCTTGGAGGGTTCAATCTCGCCGGTCAGGATTTTCATGAAGGTGGACTTGCCCGATCCGTTGGGACCGGTGATGGCATAGCGCCGCCCCTGCTGAAACGTGGTGCTGACGTCTTCAAACAGAATACGGGCGCCGTAGCGCATGGAAAGATCGTTTACAGAGATCAAAATAGAAGGTCTTTACTTGGGGATGGAGCCGATTCAGCGACTACAGTGTCATTATACCGCGATGCTCTAGAGCTCTCTGCCCAGGATCGGAATCACGGCCCCGCTGATCTGCGATGACTGATCCGAAGCCAGATGCACCAGAAGGCTCGCGACCTGGGAGGGCTGCACCCATTTGCCGGAATCCGAACCCGGCATGGCGGCGCGATTCGCCGGCGTGTCCATGGTTCCAGGCAGGATCACATTCGCGGAGATCCCGCGGTCTTTGTTCTCGAGCGCGATGGTGCCAACCAGCGAAACAAGCGCCGCTTTCGACGCCGAGTAGGCGCCCACCATCGGTCGCGGGTCGGTAGCGGTTCTGCTGCCGATCGCCAGGATGCGGCCCGCGCCCCGCGTGCGCATACCGGGCAGCACCGCGCGGAACATGTGAAACGCGGCTCGCAGGTTTACTCCCAGCATCTGTTCCAGAGTGGCGTCGTCAGTGTCGGCGACGGATTTTCCCCCAGCGAAGCCCCCCACCAGATGCACCAGTACGTCGATCTTTTCCCATTCTGCGGACACGGCGGCGGCTACCGCGCGCGCGGCGCCGGCGCTCCCGAGTTCCGCCGGGTACGCGAGGAAGTTGGGATGCGGGAAGTCCGAATTCTGAATCTTCTTCGCGACCCCGGCCACTCGGGCTCCGGCCTCCAGAAACGCTTTTGTCACGGCCGTGCCGAGTCCGCCATTGGCGCCGGTTATCAGGACTGTTTTATCGGAGAGATACATATCAGTATTGTCTATGCAAACGCCACGGGCCACCAGTAGATGGCTGCCCGCAGGCTGCTGGCATCGGAAGAAGCGCTGTAAGCCGTGATCGAATACTCCGGGGGATTGCCGTGTGCAGCGAACTGGCGCTGCACCTGGGCCTGCATGCGTTTGAGTTTACGAACGTCGGGTCAAGCTTGATGGAGTGGCTGACAGCGTCCAAGTAAGGCACAGACATTCGCGGGCATAAAGGGTTATCGTAATCGAGAAGACCTTATGCCCGTCGAACCTCTGACTAAGCCCCAAGCGCCCAGTTCACAATGGGGGAAATCCACTGCCAACCCCGAGGAAGAACTTTTCCTTGAAGGCCCTCGAAGCCGTGGATTTGAACTAGGACGAGCCTTCCGCATTTTTCGGGAATTGATTCACGGATTCCGTTCGCTGCATTTCGTGGGCCCGTGCATCACGGTATTTGGGTCGGCGCGATTCCCGCCGGATCATCGTTATTACGAACTGACGCGGCAACTTGGCGCGAGAATCGCCCGGGCCGGCTTTACGGTGATGACGGGCGGAGGTCCGGGTCTCATGGAGGCCGCGAATCGTGGCGCAAAAGAAGCGCGAGGTGTCTCGGTGGGCTGCAACATCGAGCTTCCTAAAGAGCAGAAGCCCAACCCCTACCTCGACAAGTGGGTGGAGTTCCGCTATTTCTTCATCCGTAAGATGATGCTGGTCAAGTACTCCTTCGGATTCGTCGCCGCGCCGGGAGGATTTGGAACGATGGACGAACTGTTCGAAGTCGCCACGCTGATCCAGACCGGGAAGATCAAGAACTTCCCTGTGGTTTTGCTGGGCGTCGAGTACTGGTCGCCGTTGATTCTGTTCCTGCGACAATCCCTGCTGGCGAATGCCGCCATCTCGGCGCAGGATCTGGAGGCGATCCTGGTGACAGACTCCCCAGCCGATGCCGTGGAACACATTCAACGATCTGCGACGGAGCAATTCGGATTACGTTACCTCCCGCGGCGGCCGGCGAAAATCCTTTTCGAGCGGGGGACCTAATTTAGTGGTTTCTTTGGCCCGGGAAACGAGCGTCGGTCTGGAACGTTAATTGCTTCATCCGTAGCATGGGCGCCCCCGCCGGCATACTTCGCTGCTCTGTTTTTCCCGCGATGCTGGGACTGATTTTAGTCTTCATTGGTCGAGCCGAAACCAAATCGAAACAGGTACCTGCACGCACTTCGATCCGGTACGACTTGGCCGCCGTCAATAACCCCGCGACCCAGCCGGAGCTGGCTGAAGGCGCGGAAGGATCGGCCGTGCTGCGCGCGCAGATTCTGCTGGATCGTGCGCATTTCTCTCCTGGTGAAATCGACGGCCGGATGGGAGCCAACGCCCTTCGGGCCGTAGCAGGTTTCCGTTCGGCGCATGGGCTTTCCTCAGGTTCCTCTATCGATGCGGACGTTTGGAAGGCGCTCAACATGGATTCCGCGCCCGCGATCGTCGACTATGCGCTGACTGAAGCGGACGTTAAGGGTCCGTTTGTCAAGGTGCCCTCGAAGATGATGCTCCAGGCCAGATTAAAGTATCTCGGCTACGGTTCGGCCCTGGAGGGAGTGGCGGAGAAGTTTCACGTGAGTCCCGCTGTGTTGCAGCGATTGAATCCGGGAACCAAGTTTAGCGTTGCCAGCCGGAGGATTCATGTGCCCGACATCGGCCTACCGCTGAAGGCTCGAGCCGCGCGTGTGGTGGTTTCCAAGGCGGAATCCACTGTAAAGGTTTTGAACGATATGGGGCAAGTGATCGCCCAGTATCCGTGCACCAGCGGCAGCGAACACGATCCGCTGCCGATCGGCGAATGGCAGGTGACGGGCGTTTTCAGGAATCCGAAGTTCCACTACAATCCCGATCTGTTCTGGGACGCCAAGGCGCAAGACACCAAAACGACGATTGCCGCCGGCCCCAATAATCCGGTCGGAAGAGTTTGGATTGATCTTTCCAAAGAGCATTACGGAATTCACGGCACGCCCTCCCCTGCGCTGATCGGGCATACCGAGTCTCACGGCTGCATCCGCCTTACCAATTGGAGCGCGCTGGAATTGGCCGGTATGGTCGATAAAGGCACACCAGTCAGTCTCACGGAATAGCTCGGCCGAATCCTCAGCCGGCCCTCCGCGCCGCAGCGGCACAGGCAGAAGTCATTGTGCTCGAGCCAGCTTCCAACGCCATCCGCGTTGCGGTAACAATAGAGATTCCATGATCCTGAAACAGTATTACCTGGGTTGCCTCTCCCACGCTTCATACCTGATCGGGGACGAGGCCAGTTCGACCGCGATCATCGTCGATCCTCAGCGCGATATCGAGCAGTACCTGACAGATGCCGACAAATTCGGCCTTCACATCCGCCACGTCTTCCTCACCCACTTTCACGCCGACTTCATCGCCGGCCATCTGGAACTGCGCGACCGTTGCGGCGCGACCATCTATCTTGGCGCCCGCGCCCAAGCGGAATACGCTTTCGTGGCGATGAAGGACGGCGATACGCTCGACTTCCCGGGGCTGCGGCTCAAAGTCCTTGAAACTCCCGGCCATACCATCGAGTCCATTTCGATCCTGGTCTTTGATCTCCACAAGGACGCGGCAGAACCGTACGCCGTTCTCACCGGAGACACTCTGTTTATCGGAGACGTCGGCCGGCCCGACCTGCGGGCTTCGATCGGGTGGTCAGCCGACGACCTCGGCGCGCACCTGTACGAGTCACTGCACAACAAACTCCTGCCGCTTCCCGACGAGACGCTGGTCTATCCTGCGCATGGAGCCGGTTCCCTGTGTGGGAAGCAGCTTTCCTCCGATACTATTTCTTCGCTTGGGGATCAACGGCGTTTGAATTACGCGTTGCAGCCCATGTCCAAGGAGCAATTCATCGCGCTGGTGACGGCTGACCAGCCCGACGCTCCGGCGTATTTCACCTATGATGCGATCCTCAATACTCGCGAGCGCGCTACGCTCGACAAGAACCTGGAGCAAGCCCTTCAGCCTGTCGATCTTGATGAGGTTCTGCGGATGGGGGACGCGAGCGCCCAGATCTTGGATGTGCGCGATGCCGCCGAGTACGCCAAGGGTCACCTGGCCGGCAGCCTGAACATCGGACTGGGAGGGCAATACGCCACCTGGGCGGGCACGCTACTCGACCGCGCCAAGCCGATCGTGATCGTTGCCGAGCCCGGACGTGAACAGGAAGCCGCCCTACGGCTGGGCCGCATCGGTTTCGATCACGTAAGAGGATACCTGGAAGGAGGAATGGAAGCGCTGGCCGGCCGCCCGGACCTGGTCTGGCCGACCGAACGCCTCAGCGCCCCGATGGTGGCGGAGGAACTGGCGGGTGCGAATCCGCCGCTGGTGCTGGATATCAGAAATCCGCGCGAATGGGCGGCCAAACACATTGACGGCAGCGTGAATATTCCGCTGAACCATTTGCAGGAGCGTATCGGCGAAGTCCCTCGCGGCCGCCGCATTGCCGTGCATTGCGCGGGCGGCTATCGCTCTTCGATCGCCGCCGGCATTCTGCATCAATATGGCATCACTCAATTGACCGAGATGGCGGGCGGCCTGGCTGCGTGGGAGGCCGCCCAACTGCCAACCATTTCAGAACCTTAATCACGCCAGACGATTAGTTCGACTGCGCCGTATCACGCTTCACGGGTTTCCCATACACTTCGATCCAGGCGACATCGGAGTACCCGCCTGAGCCGTGGCCGCTGCCGGGGGTGAGATCGGCAAACCCGACTGCGTCGACCTTGCTCAGATCCACCTTGTCCAGCAGGGTCCCCTTAGTCTGCACTTTGGGCATGTCGAGTTTGAGCCAGTGCACTTCGGACAAATAGAATTCGCTTTCGTGATAGTCGAAGGTGTTGGCGTCCACGTGGTCCCCGATGAGCCACGTTCCGTCGGCGAGTTTCAAGACGGGGCGAACTTCATGGAATCCGGAGGTCTTGGTGAACCAACGGATTTTTGCCTTACCCGTCAGGTCCACAAAGCTTTCTTTGTCGCTGAGTGTGAGCGCGCACGAGGTGGCGCAAAGCCCGGTCCAGATGTGGGGGACATTTCCCTCGCTGGTGACACCGAAATCTTCCTTGCCCGTGCCGTACAAATTCAATTGCAGGTTGGGGTTCAGGACAAAAGCTTGCGTCACCGGGACGTTGCCGGGGGCTTGCTTCCAGGTCTCCTTAAAGAATAGTGGCGGCGGTTGAGGCGCTTCGCCCCTGCCAGCGCCGCGCCCGCCAGGCTGTTGAGCAAAAACGCTGGTCGCCGTGGACAATAAGATCAAAGCAAAGATCTGTCGCTTCATAAAAACCTCCATCGGAAGCTTATCATAACGCTCCCATTCATCCGCACGATTGTCTACAATAATCGCACCATGTCAAAGTTTCTTCCACAAGGTTTGACCCGCCGGCAGGCGCTCGAAGTATTGGGCATCAGTGCGGCCGCCGTAGCCATCCCGAGGGGCGCATTCGCGCAGGAGCCAACATTTCCAAAGGGCGCGATCATCCGAACGCTTCTCAAAGACTATGCGCCCGAGGAACTGGCGGGCGGCGCCACGCTGTTCCATGAGCACATGCAGTTGGGTACTGATTTCAACGCGAAATTTGCAGCGGCCACTGCCGCCGCTCGAGCTGCCAATGGGTTGCCGCCGGCCCCGGCGCGTGGCGGTGGACGAGGACGAGCAGGAGCCGCGCCCGGTCCCGACATCATGCGCGATGCCGACCTGATGGCGACCGAAGTCCGGAACGCCGCGCGCGAGGGCAACATCGCGTGTATTGTCGACGCGGGACACGCGGACATGGGACGCGACATCAACTTCATTCGCCAGGTCTCCATGAAATCCGGCGTCCCGATCGTCGCGGGCGGAGGGTTCTACTCACAGCCGTTTTATCCCAAAGAGATCTCGACGATGAGCGAAGAACAGATCGTCAAGGCGCTCATCAAGCAGGCGGACGACGACACGCTGGGCGTGTTTGGCGAAATCGGCTCGTGGGACGAGATCACCGCGGAGGAACGCAAGGTCTTCCGCGCTGTCGGCAAGGCGCATGTTGCCACCAACCTCTCGATCTTTACCCACACCGGGATTCCGGGCAAATCGGCGCTGGAACAGCTCGACATCCTGGAGGACGCCGGTGTAAAACCGGATCGCGTCGTCATCGGGCACCTGGGGAATCTTGTGGATCCGAACGTCTATGTGCAAAAAGCCATCTGCCGGCGCGGCGCGTTCGTTGGTTTTGATCGCCAGGGCGGAAATAACGATGCGCAGCAGGTTCCGATGGTCATGGCGCTCATCGAGGCAGGTTTTGCCGACCATCTTATGTTCTCCGCCGACGCGTCGAGCGGCTACGCGAAGACCTTGACTGTATTCGTGCCGAAGCTGAAAGCGGCGGGTGTGAGCGACCAGGTGCTGCACCGGATTACGGTGGACAACCCCCGCCGGTTTCTGGCGTTCGTTCCGAAGCGGCCTCGAAAAAAATAGACACGGCCTGGCCGCGGGGAAATACGGCGTGACATTGTGCGTTAATCTTTTGGCATGGCGTATATGAGAGGCTGCTTTTCGCATCGTTCCGCTGCCGCAATCCTGCTTATCGCGGCAATGGCACTGGCGTCGGCGTGCGGAACCCAGCCCACATCGGCCGCGGCAGGGATCGACTTGGCTGGGATGGACAAATCCGTCGCCGCCGGTGACGATTTCAACGCCTATGCCAACGGCGGATGGATCAAGGCGACGCCCATTCCCGCCGACAAGCCGAGTTATGGCATCTTTGCCATACTGGCCGACGAGACGCGAAAACGCTTGCTCTCTCTGCTGGAGGAATCGGCCAAGGCAGGATCAGCGGCCACCGACGATACCCGGAAAATCGGCGATTACTACGCGACTTTCATGGATGAAGCCGCGATTGAGGCGAAGGGAATCTCTCCGTTGAAACCCCAATTCGATGCGATCATGGCCATCGCGGATCGCCATGCTCTCGCCCGCATGCTGGGCAGTCGGCTGCGCACGGATGTGGATCCGTTGAACAACACGAATTTCGAGACTGGGAACCTGTTTGGAGTCTGGGTCGCCCAGGGTTTGACGGATCCTTCGCACAATTTCCCCTACCTGCTCCAGGGCGGTCTCGGAATGCCGGACCGGGACTACTATCTCTCCACCACTGCGCATATGGTCGGGATCCGCAAACAGTACCAGGCGCATATCGCGGCCATGTTTAGGCTGGCGGGCTTTGAAAACCCGACCGCGCGCGCCGATCGCGTGTTCGCGCTCGAAACAAAAATAGCGCAGGTGCACGCGACGCGCGTTGCGTCAGAAGACGTCCATTCCGCGGTTGCTTGGACGAGTGGCGAGCTGACCTCCAAGGCGCCCGGGATTGACTGGCCCGCGCTACTCGATGCAGCCGGCCTTCAGGACGCGCCGATCTTCATTGTCTGGCATCCCAAGGCGATCCCCGGACTCTCCGCTCTAGCCGCGACCCAGCCGCTGGATGCCTGGAAGGACTGGCTCGCGTTTCACGCCATCGAAGACGCCGCTCCCTTCCTTCCGAAGGTTTTCGTGGACGAGCGCTTCAGCTTCTATGGCAAGGCTCTTTCCGGGATTCCGGAGCAGCGCCCGCGATGGCAGCGGGGAATGGATAACACCAGTGCGGCTCTGGGTGAGGCGGTCGGGAAACTCTATGTGGATCGCTATTTCCCGGGGGCGACTAAAGCGAAAGCACAGGCCATGGTGGGCGATTTGGTGCGGGCCTTCGCTAAGAGAATCGACGCACTCGCCTGGATGTCGCCCGCGACCAAAGCCAAAGCGAAACGGAAGTTGGAGACGCTGCGGGTCGGCATCGGCTATCCCGACCGGTGGGTGGATTATTCGGGACTTGAAATCGTCAAAGGCGAAGCGCTCGGGAATGAGCAGCGAGCGGAGCTTTTTGATTATCACCGCCAGCTCGGCAAACTCCGCCAGCCCGTCGATCGCGGCGAGTGGTGGATGACTCCACAGACTGTGAATGCGGTGAATCTTCCGCTTCAGAATGCTCTGAATTTCCCGGCTGCGATCATCCAGCCGCCGTATTTCGATCCGCAAGCCGACGCCGCGCACAACTACGGTTCTATGGGGGCCATTATCGGACATGAGATCAGCCACAGCTTCGATGACCAAGGCAGCCAGTTCGATGCCGAGGGCCAACTGGCCAACTGGTGGACCAAGGAGGATTTTGACCACTTCAAGGCCGCCGGCGAAGCGCTGGCTGCCCAGTTCGATGCCTACCGGCCCTTTCCGGATCTTGCGGTGAACGGTCATCAGACTCTCAGTGAAAACATCGCGGATGTGGCCGGTCTCCTGGCTGCTTATGACGCTTATCGGCTCTCGCTGGACGGGAAGCCGGATGTGGTGAAGGACGGCTTAAGCGGCGATCAGCGCTTCTTCATCAGCTTTGGGCAAAGCTGGCGGTCCAAGATACGGGACGCAGAGTTACGGAGAGAGATCGCCACCGACGGCCATGCTCCCGAACAGTACCGTGCCGACACCGTTCGGAACCTGGACCCCTGGTACGATGCTTTCTCGGTGCATTCGCCCCAGAAGTTGTACCTGGCGCCGCCGCAACGCGTGCATGTGTGGTGACGGAATTCCTTGGTTATCGGGGCGCTGGAAGATTCGTCCCGCTGGCGCAGGCGGCCTTAAAGTCCGAGTAACTTCCTGGGTCCATGGTCACCGCCGCATGTTCGATTTCGATGCCGGAGCGAAATGTACGGCCGGGCGGAGCATGCCGGTCGCGGCCACGACAACAGCGGCGTCCATCATCCGGCGATGTGGAAGGACCAGGGAGCCGTTATAGCAGCCACGCCGTAGATCACGCCCTGGCAAAGAATAATGAGTACGAACAGCCGGGCGAGGCATCCGCGCCGTTTAGATGCCCGCATGTGGCGAGCGTATCTGCTCCATCACCCGCGGTCAGGCAGTTAGTGGGAATGATGGGGAGGACGCTGGCAAAAGCGGCGAAGCTCCCGGCGGGTCTTATGGTCCAACCAAAGGCGATGCCACCAGTTCCGAAGTTTCATGCCCATTCCAAGGTCAGTATCACGGGTACGCTGTGAAGTTTCCATGGGTCGAAAGAAGGATTCATATAGTACGATACGCCAACTCTACTGGGTGTTTCGGTACTAGTTCTGGGCCGGAACCCACGGCATCGACTAGTGATACAGGCCAACCACCTTGAACGCATTGCTGTTTCCCGGAGCCAGCGGGTGCTGCGATCCCAGCCAAGCCAAGTTATCCCACCGTGATCGTGCCCTTTGGAACGGTGCCCGACGCGCCCGAGCCGCCGTTCCCGGATGGCTTCAACGCCAAACCGGCTCCCTTCGGCGTCAGCTTCACCGGAATGGCATGCGGCGAACCGCGGCTGATCGAACTCGCTTTCGGATTTGACCCGTGCCTTAACTTTGCCAGTCCGGGGTGACTACGCTGGGAATATCCGCCGGATCCACGATCACCACGCCCTGCCGTTTGAGGTGTCGATGGCCTCGGCCATGATCTTGGTTTGCCCGGCGTTCAGAAACGCCGGTAGTCGCGGCCGGCCTGAGTGCGTTCAGGCTCAGGTGGCCGGATCGTTCGGATCGGGCGCCGCTCCTTCCAGCGCACCCAGCAGAATCGTCGCGTCCGCAATGATCGGAATCACGCCGTAACGGCGGACGCGGCCCACCGTCGGCTTGATGCCTACCAACATATTCTGATTGGCGGGGCTAAGGATCGATACGGATGTTTCCGTACCCACATTGGCTGCCCAGAAACTGGCCGCAGCGCCGACCCCGGAGCTGAAACCAACGGTGCCCAGTGACGGACGCCCATCGCCCGTCGCTGGCCGCGGATCGCGTCGCGGATCATATGGATTGAATCCGTAGCCGCCGACGGCGTCGTAGTTCCCCGGCATCCCGTTGGCAACCCAGTTGGCCAGTTCGGTCATGCCGGTCTTGGCGATGACGATAGCCCTGGCGTCGCGCAGATTCTTGACCAGTGTGGCTTCATACGGTGGCACGAAGCCGTCGAAAGCTAGCGCTCCGCCAGTGGTGGGCATGTTGGTGGTGTGGATGTTGTCCTTCACCGCAACGGGCATGCCGTGCAAGAGGCTGCGCACTTTACCCTGGGCCCGTTCGCGATCACGCGCATCGGCTTCCTAAAGGGCGTTCGGATTCAAAGTGATCGCGGCGTGAAGTTTATCTTCGTACAGCGCGATCTGCGCGAGAAACTGCGTCACCCGTTGCCGCGAGGTGATGCGCCCTTGTTGCTGGGCCGCCCGCATTTGCGGGATGGTGGCTTCGACCACCCTGAACGGCTGCTTTGCAGCGCCTTTACTCTGCCTGCCGTTACTCTGCCCATGGAGCGAGGACGGGCAGCCATCAGGCAGAGAGCGGCGCACGATTTCATAACTTTATCCGTCCATTGTGGTATTTGGGTTTTGCATGCGGGAATCAGGATGCGTTGACGCGATTCGACCGGGTGGTATAGTCTGTCGCTAGTGAGCCGGGGCAAACAACTGACCGTATGGCAGCGCTGGGTTCAGAAGCCGCAGAAGCTCTGGTTACGTAGGGCGCTCTTTCAGGTGCACCTATGGAGTGGCATCGCGGTGGGGCTCTACGTTCTGATGATGAGCGTGACCGGCAGCGTCCTGGTCTATCGGAACGAGCTTTATAGAGCGGCCACGCCCGCGCCCATCATCTCCACGGGTTCCGGACCGCGATTGACCGACCAGCAGCTCGCGGAAGCCGCGATACGCGCGTATCCAGACTACCGGGTTGTGAAAATCGCCCGGCCGCCGAATCCCGATGAGGCAGTAGGCGTATCACTAGGCCGCGGCCGTGAGACCAGGACGCGCCTGTTCGATCCTCGCAGCGGCAGCGATCTTGGCGCTGCCGTCTCAGCCGGTTACTTGCTCGTGTCCAAGCTGCTTGATCTGCATGACAATCTGCTCGCGGGACAAACCGGCCGGACAGTGAACGGCGCCGGCGCAGTCGCCTGGCTGGTGCTCGCCGGGACAGGTCTGGCCATCTGGTGGCCGGGAATCAAGACCTGGAGCCGCAGCCTGATACTCCCTCGCGGAGTGGGATGGAAGCGCTGGAACTGGCACCTGCACAGCATGATCGGCTTCTGGAGCCTTGGATTTTTGGTGGTGTTTGGCCTGAGCGGAGCCTATCTTGTTTTCCCCGACTCGTTTCAGGACCTGGCCGACTGGCTGGAACCCCCCACCGCCGCGAACGCCGGTCTACGCATCGGCGACCAGGTTATCTATTGGCTCGCATACTTGCATTTCGGCCGCATTAACGGCATAGGGATTCCTTGCCGGGGCCCTGGGCTGTGTGACCAGACGACCAAGGCGATTTGGGCGGTGTTCGGACTGGCCCCCGCCACAATGTTTATAACCGGCGCCATCATGTGGTGGAACCGGGTGCTGCGCGTGCGGCTGGCAAGCGCCCGCCGGGAGACTCGTTCGCCGATCTAAGACGCCTTTACTTCATCCCGCGAAAACCTGTGAACCGGTACGTGCTGGTTGGCGCTCTTGGGATCGGAATTCAGCCCCAATTCATCCAGCCAGACCTTCATCCGCCGCTCGTGTTCCTCCCGGGAAACGTCCAGGACGTCGGCGCGTGTCAGTAAATGCGCAGCCACCCGCCGGAGAAAACTCGGAGAGATCCAGGCGCATAGGCCTAGACAGACTTCGGCGATCAGGATCAACAAAAGAACTGGGTTGATATACTCCATGGCGTAAACCTCTTTTATAACAGGCACTTAGTGGCCTATAGCTGAGTCTATCTCGCGGAGGGAGGCAAGGGAATCCTCCGGAAGTCCCGGGAGGGAAGATCGAAGGCTACAGTACTTTCCGCATTGCTGGCTTTCACGCCTTTGTTTTCTCCGCTTTGCCCTATTCGACCGCGTTACTCCGACCGATTAACTCCCCATGCAAGACTTCGATCTGCGGACGCTCGGCAGAAACATTCTGCTGCTGGTGGCGATCCTCTCCGTCCTGGTGATAGGAGAGATGGTTTTGGTATCCGCCGAAGAACCGGCACCTTCCGTCCAGCAGCAAGCCGTTTACCACCCACCTCCGCAAGAATAGCGTCGTCTAGCCCAACTGCACCAATGGACTCAGTCATGTGGGGGCGTGGCGGATGTTCCGCCGCCGCTCGGAGTCCCCAGAAAATCGTCAAAATTCACGCCAGCCGGCGGCGGCGCCACCACTGCTCGACTGGTAGTGAATCCGATCAACCGGCCCATGACAATGATGCTGATCCAAATGGCGAGTGACAGCGCGGCCACGGTTTTCCCCGATCGCGGCGCCGAGGGATCTCTGTCCCAGCCATGAATCGTCCGGCCCGCCGTCCGTTCAAAGACCAAGAGGTTCATACCGGTGAGCACCAGCAGCGCCATCTTCGTGCGGAAAAAGAAGTTGTGATAGTAAACCGAAGCGTTGGTTATGAACATCAGTGATCCGGTCAACGCCGTCAAGGCAAAAGCGGCCCAGGTCCACTTGAGGATGTCCGACGCCATCCGGGTGAACGGCCGCTGGGTCGAAGCCATTCCCAACAATCGGAGGTCGATAATCGCGATCGTGCCAAAAACCAGAGCCAGGCCGATGACGTGAGTCGATTCGATCAGCGGAAACAGGAACAGCGACTCGCGAATTCTGGTTGCCAGCCCGGACGCTTCGATTGATTTTAGAATTGCGGCAACATCCATGGGCATCACGCCTTCGTCGCCGGTGACCAGGGACCCCAGATATGGTCATAGGCGATCAGGCGTCCCAGGATGATAATGCCCAGCCAGATCAGGAACGTCAGGATGGCCAGCCCCTGAATGGATCTGCGCTGCATGAGGGTTTCTTCCCACCGGCGTTCGTGTTTCCGCCGGTTAATCTGAAAGCTGGCCGCGATCAGGGTGCTGACGGCCACCAGAAACATCTTCAGCCAGAAGGAGAACGTCACCAGTTCGCGCACCGGCTCTCCGATAACCATCAGGATTCCGGTTGCCAGCATTAGCCACAACCCGCCTGTCAGCCACGGACCGAACCGGCTGGTGGTTTGCCGCAGGGTTTGGTCCAGCCCCGCCCATCCCAGGATGCGGAGGCAGATCATCAATGCGGATCCCAGCACTACTCCAATGCCGATAATGTGGATGGATTGAATAGTCGGGATCACCCAGCTGTTATGGGTTTGGATGAAGACGCTCGGAGATGTGGTGGACAGCCAATCGGCAAATTGCTTCAACGCAGCCTCTTTCCGGCAATCAGGCGGTTAGAAGGTGGCCCCACCGAGAATCTCGCTGCCCTTCACGGTATCGCAGGTCTTGCCGGGAGCGGGCGGAGTCTTCCAGGGGCATTTCGCGATGGCGCCCACCCGGGATCCGAAATTGCTGCCGTCCCGCAGAGGATTCATCTTGACGCTGAAGATGGTACCCACGGGAAACGTGTCCGCCGTTATGCCTTGCTGCGCGACGGTGGCCGCGCCCGCCATCTCGACGCCCCAATCCACATTCTTTCCGGTTTTGTCCTTGGCCAGTTTCCCGTCGGGACCGACCACATAAAAGTGGATTTCAGCGTGGTTGGCCTGAGCGACGAACTGATAGGCCACGCCGGTCAACACTGTGGTTTTCGTCTGATCGTACATGGCGAAGGAGTGGTGCGCTAAAGCGGGAGTGACCATGTATATAAATGCGAGGAGTCCCGCGAGGATCCAGATTCGGGTATGTGGTTTGGTCATGATGGCGTGCTTCTTTCCTGTAGAAATTATTTGAAAAGGTCGAGTATGTCCTGAGGTAAAGTATCCTGCGGCCGATCCCAGCCGACTTCGAAATAGTTTTCCCAGTCCTGGGCCCACGGCCGGCCGTAGTAGTCGATATAGCGAGGGTCTGCCTTGGTCAGTTGCGTTGGTCTGCCATCCGTATTCCGGAGATTGCTCAGACACTCGATGTAGGTGTATCGCTGGGTCGGGCTGTCCGGGGTTGCCCGCCGGACATACCGATAGGTGGCACGCAGCGGCTGGACGAACGCTTCCGGATCGTAAAAGACGGTTTCATGATCCAGTCCCGTGAACTTACCGCTCGCATCATACACCGGCTTGAAGGTCTCGACCGTTTCGATCCTGCCGCTGAATTCGAACATGGAGTGCGACAAGGTCCAGGCTTGAACGTGCGCGGTCCAGGAGACGAGCGTGGTTCCATCCCAGAATCCCACCGTTTCCCCGTACCACTGTGGGACCTTTTGAACGTGTTCCTTGCCGATCAAGACCTGCCGCAGGAAGTTGGCCGCGATGCCGGACAGGAACTGGACCTGATAGGGGGTCATGGTGAGCTGGAAATTTCCGCCCTGCGAGGCCTGCGCCCACCAGCGCATAAATCCTTCCGGATAGCAAAAGGAGGCTTCCCATTGGGGCGCATTATCCACCGCTTCGTGATAGTTCATCTGCACCATGCGCTTCTGATATTCGGGAGTGAGCAACGACAGAATGGTAGGGACCTGGTTGACGGTCCCCCAAATCCACTCGGCGCCATGATCCGCGCGTTGATCCCGGGCATAGTAGCCATCCCAGTCCGGCGTCGTTGCCTTGGTGTAGACGGTGGGGCCGCCCTTGGCCTTGGCCGCCGCCAACAAAGCCTCGTAATGTTCCTTGGCCGTCTTATACGGATACGAACTCACAATTTTCTCGCGCGGATAATCCTCGCTGCAGTCGCCCCAGGAAGCCGATGTGGGCGGCTTATCGCCAATACGGTGCGAGGTCCAGATATCCGTCAACTGGCGGGGTGTATTGCAACGAAAATAGCGCTGATCCGACCACAATTTCTGATCTTTATAGAAGTTTTTCGAAGAAAACAGATCCAGCGGCAGTGCCTGCATCCCTGCCGGCGGCCCAGGGAATGTCGGCGTATTCCCTCGCCCGAAGCCGCCGCGTCCTGCCGAGTTGCCGGGCTGCGCGGGCTGGCCGCGCCCGGCAGGCTGCTGAGCAAAGACGGTGGTCGATAGCGGCGCGATTGGAAACATCCAGGGGAGCGCGATGAGGCCCAGGAAGGCGAACGGAAGGAACAATGTAGCTCTCATCTGATCTCACTCCTCACCGTCGTATGACCCCTGATTCTGGATAGGCCGGGTCCTAGAATCATACACCGGTCGACCACAGGGGGCAACGGTCTGCGACATGGCCCCAGCTATCCCGGAAGTCTACAATCGTTCCTGGAGGGTACGGTTTTTATGCGAAGCAAGGCGATCATTCTGCTTTCCGTGGCGGGAGCGGTTCTCCTGATGATGGGTGCGATTGTCACCGCGCAGGAGAGACTGCCGCCGGTGATTTCCACCCAGTTTACTCCGTCGTTTTCGTTCGGCATGATCGGCCTTGGTGTGGGCCAGACGGCCCGGCTCAATGCGGTGAACCTGGTGCGCACGCCCCCGCCAGCAGCGGTCGCGCAGGTCCCCTGCAAGGTGGAATTGGACCTCTATGATGGTCAAGGTAAGCTGCTCACCCAGAAGACAAGCGCCAATCTGGGCTATGGGCAGGCTGATTTTCTGGACATCACCCGCTCCGGGATTGTCACCACGTCCGCGCACGTGGATGTTAGCGGAGTGGTGAAGGTAGGGTCCAATCAAACGTTCTTCTGCAATGTCAGCACCACCCTGGAGATTTTCGACAGCGTTACTGGAGCGACTGCCGCGGTGCTGGCAAACCCCAGTTCATCGCCGGCATTTATCTTCACGCCGTTTCCCCTGGCGCAACAGCCTTAAGCGCAAGAAGAGGGTGATCTAGCGGCTTAGGAGCGTAGTACGTCATCCACCCAAGGAAGCGCATCGCAGTAAGCCTGGCTAATGAGAGGCGGGGCAATACCTGCATGCCTCGCGAGATGGTTCACTTCGTCCCAATCGCCAGCCTCGTAGCGGCCCACCAACTTGTAGAGCGCGCTCAGGGGGCTCTGGTGTGGTTGTAACTCATCGAGCAAAACGGCAACCACGTTGGGTTCCAGATTCAGCTCGGCCAGCACTTCTTTAAGGGGTAGATCCAGCAGCGCATCGAGCAGCGAGAAGAGTCCTATCAGGAAAGCCCGTTCCGCGACGCCGGTATCGATGGACTGGCCCAGCACTTCCATGAACCGGGCGCGCACCAGAGAGTGCGTAATCAGCTCGCCTGGCTTATCCTGGGCCACCATCGGCATGGCGGCAATCGATACCCACCTACGGATTCCGTCCTCGCCCAGTACTACCAAGGCGCGGCGAACCGACTGGATTTTGCTGCTGCGCCCGAAGCGGGCAGAATTCGCGTAGCGCAGTAATTTGTATGAAAACGATACATCTTGACTGATCAGTTTTGCCAGGCGATCGAAATCGATATCCGGCCGGTGTGCTTCCCGCAGCAGACGCAGGCAGTTCATCTTCACCGCCGGTATCTGCCGGCCTTGTATCACGGTCGGACGAGCAAAGAAATATCCCTGAAAGTAGTCGTATCCCGCCTGCCGCGCCCAATCGAATTCTTCGGGCGTTTCTACCTTCTCGGCTAGCATCTGGAGGCCGCGGGCATGGTAGTCACGGACCATGGCTTCCTGCTGGGCTCTGGGAGTGGCCATCTCCACTTTGATCAGGTTGGCCGTGCCGAGCAACGGCTCCATGCTCGAGCTGTAAGTAAAATCGTCCAGCGCGATCCGATAGCCCAGCGCCCGCAGCCCTCGGATCGCCGCCATCACCTCGGAATCTGCTTGAACATTCTCCAGAATCTCGATGACAGTTTTGTCCTTGGGCAAAAAAGAAGCCGACTCCCGCAGAAGCATTTCCCTGCCAAAGTTAATGAAAACCTTCTTGCCTCCCAGAAGATTATCCAAGCCGATGGCCAGCAGGCTGTTGGAGATTACTTGCTGGGTCGCAAGGCTTTCCTCGGTGCCGTCGAAGCACTGCTGGGCGAGGCCGGACCGAAAGAGTAGTTCGTAGCCCCAGACCTTACGACTGCGATCGAAGATCGCCTGGCGAGCGACAAACACGTCCACGGTGTCTTATCGACGGAGTTTGCGTAAAGATGAGCCTAATTCTGAGTTATTTGCCGTGCCGGGATCCGGTACGGCGCGTTTGGCACTAATGCGCGAGAGGCGATTTTCTCTTGTCGGTTCCGGAATGGGCGGCGGTCACGCCCTGCCCTGCCAGGCAGCTGACGAGAAAAATGACGAACAGCGCTAGACCGACGCTGGCAACGTACAAAACGTTTGAACCCCACGACAACCATGCGGGCAAATCAAACGCGAAAATTGAAGTGTCCATCCCCAACCCTCCTGGCTTTTCGCCACGGCCCAATCTGCGCCGAGTATGGGCCGTGTATCTTTTAAGGTCAATACAGTTAAGGGACTAGTCGGCAAAAGCCCGAGGGATGGTCGTCGACCCTTGCGCAGCCCGGGCGCGCTCGTAATCGGGTGGAATCAATCGGTTCGGTCAATGTCCTTAATTCCTCAGAGATTCAAAGGGCGGTGGAGGAGTCACCGCCCCGCGCAGTGGTCAGAATGGTGCTGGATTCGGCTGCCAGAACGGAGGCCTGCTTGAGGAAATCGCGACGCGAGCATTCCATATGAGACGCACTCTAACAATGCCGATATCCACCCGCAACCCCCCTTGACACCTGTGCGGCCAAGTACTAGCCTCGGCGGAAGGTTTATGAAACTTGCCGGCGTCATCGGGCTGTTTTTGTCGCCGATTCCGGCTATGGCGCTATCAGTGTGCGCCGACCGGGTTAGCTATAACACTCAGAGAGGTCAGAGAGGTGAGCAACGATGCGGACCCAAATGATCGCCCTTTCGGCCGTGCTGGCGGCGTCGCTTTTCCATGCGACGGAGGTCCTGGCCCACCACAGCAACGTGGCATTCGAAGTGACCAAGGTCGTCACCATCGCGGGCGTCGTGAAGGCTTTTGAGTGGAGGAATCCGCATACGTGGGTGATCCTGACCATTGATGACGGTAAGGGCGGGAAAGTGGACTGGGCAGTCGAAGGGCGTGCCCCGGGCGTGCTGCTGCGCGCCGGCTGGACCAGGAACTCACTCCAGCCCGGCGACATGATTACGGTCGATATGAGCCCGGCCAAAGACGGATCGAAAACGGGCCTGGTTGCCCGTGTAATCAAGGCGGATGGCACCATCCTGCCCAATGCGGGACCGGCTCAACAATAGGATCGTTATGATCGAACTGAGACTTGGTGTTTTTTTGTTCTGGTTGATCCCGGCGGCGCTCTGCGCGCAGACTCCCGACTTCTCCGGCGTATACTACCCCATCAATCCGTTCGGTGCGAATGCTTTGGGTCGCGGTGCTGCCAAGAGCCAACAGGCGCCCGCGGCAGGTAAACAAAAGGGTCCGCCGCCACGGCCCACTCAGTCGGCGCCGCTCGCCGATGGCTCCCAAGGTCGCTCCCCGGACGCGCCGTCGCTAACGCCTGAATACATGGCCAAGTGGGAGGTGATCCGGAAATCGCGCATGGCCGGTTCCTCGGAGTTCGATAACACCGCCAAGTGCCTCCCGCCCGGAATGCCCGCGATGATGACCATGGCATACGGAATGGAGGTGATGCAGAACAAAGACAAGATCACCTTCTTTAGCGAGCTGAACGACGCCTTGCGGCGCGTGTACCTGGACGGGCGCAAGCCCACGCAGAAGATCCTGGATGATCCCACCTATGCCGGTTACTCGACGGGCCACTGGGAAGGCGACACGCTGGTGGTCGACACAGTGGCATTGCACGAGAATTCCTTCATCGAAGGTTTCTCTCCGCATAGCGACGCGATGACGGTCAAGGAACGTATTCGGTTCCAAAGCCCCGGCCTGCTGGAGGATCGGATCACCGTGACCGATCCTAAGGCGCTCACCAAGCCCTGGGATACCGTCAAGACTTATCGGAAAGCGACGCGGGGAACCGACGAGCTCCGGGAATTCGCATGTCCGGAGGGCCTCAGCGATGCCAAGTAATGCCATGTCTTCCACTCTGAAGGCCTGCCTCGCAATCGGGTTGGTCGCGATCGCGCCCAGTCCCGCCATCCCTCAAGGTTTGGTGACCCAGCGCAATCTGTCGCTGCCCATGGCCAAGACGATTGCTGAAGCAGCGCTCGCGGCGTGCAAGGGAAAGGGCTACAACACCGCCGTTGCCGTGGTCGATCGCGCGGGTCAAGTGATGGTGATTCTGCGCGATGAGCAGGCTACCGCGCAGCAAGTGGAAATGGCCCGTCGCAAGGCCTATACAGCGCGCATGTTCCGCACCACCACCCTCGAGTTTCAGAAACGCACCAGCGATCCGGCGTATGCGGCGCAGCGCGATCTCACCGATATCCTGGCGCTGGGCGGCGGCGTGCCCATCCAAGTTGGTAACGGCGTTGGTAACGGCGTTGGCGGCGAAATCATCGGAGGCGTCGGCAGCTCGGGGTCCAGTCAGGAAATGGACGATGCTTGTGCGAAGGCCGGCGTCGCGAAGGTGGCGGAGCTTTTGAAGTAGATCGGTTTTTGAAAAAGATCAATGTTCCGCCTTGGTGAAATCGGCCGCCTGTCGCGCCGGGCCGGTCAGCTCCAGGATGTGCATGCCTGTATTGGCCCGATCCACCGCGTAGATGTAACCTCGGTCGTCCACTTCGACGTTGTTGGTCTGAATAGCGACCTGGCAGCGCTGGTCCGCTCCTTGCCCTGTGCAGCGCGGATCGGTGCGATCCGTAATCGCCGGAATGTAGTATCCGATCTCTTTGACGCGATAGGGGTCGCGCACGTCCAGGGCACGCACTCCAGCGTTGAAATGCGCGACAAACACCACGCGCTTGTAGTACACCGGCGTCAAATTCTCGTTCGAGGAATGCATGCCGAATCGTCCGCCCGCGGTACAGAAGTTTCCGCTATCCTCCGGGACTGTCCAGGTCGCGACGCCTACGGGCTTAGTCTCGCTGGTGATGTCGAAAATCCGCAACAATTGCCGGTTCTCCTGACATTCGTTAGCTACCGTTTCGCCGATGAGCACCAGAAAATCTTTCACTTTGCCGTCCCTTTGTTTGGCGAATTCGGAGAGCGGCATGCGGAGCATCGGCAAGACGTTGTGCGCGCCCATGTCTGCCGGCAGATCCACCCTGGCAATTACCGGAGAACGCAAGTTTTCATCGGTGGGCTCGGGCGGGCCGGTTAACAGTTTTTGCCGGTCGACAATTTCGATCACGCCATCCCTCGAATTGTCATAGGCGAAGTACACACGGTTGCCCTTCGGTCCAGTCGATACGGGCCCATGCAGACCTCCGGGCGCCGGCCCCTTGGCGCCAGGCTGCTGGCCCGGCAATCCGAAGTTGCGAATAAACACAGGCTTGGCGGGATCGCTCAGATCGTAAATCTGCGCCATGCGGGAAGTGCGCCAGCCATACACGCCGGAGACCAGGTAAGCGATGCCAGTGTCGCATTCCCACCAGCTCTTATGTGTGTCTTCGAGCCCCTTGACGATGACCGTCAGGCGGTTGGGCTTCGCCGGATCGGTGACGTCCCATATTTCGTGGGCGCTATTGCCGTAGCTGCGTAACAGATAAGACTTGCCTTTTCCTCCATGGGGAAGATCGTTGCCGCTGCACACGCGAACCATGGGCGCCCCACCAGCTTCTCCGGTGCGATCCTTCGACTCGCCTGGAATATGCGCCAGATACACGGGCCGGCGAGGATCGGTGACGTCGACGATGGATGTCCCGTTCGGCTCAGCCTTCCCAGTCAGAGGATTAAGCTGCTCGCCGCCGTGGTGGCCGATGTAGGCAATCCAGCGCGTCCCCTGCTTTTGGATCACGGGCTGGTAGGCGCTACGGGCCTGCAGGTCGTTGTAACCCACCAGGTCCATATTGCTCGCACGTGCTGTCCTTTGCGCGAACGCAGGCGCCGTGAGTACACCTGACAGTACATACGCGGCCAGAAGGCAACGCTGCATGCTATTGCCTGAGAGCCCACACAAACAGCGAATTTCCCGCGTCCACCGCCACATACTGGCGGCCGTTGACCGTATAGGTCATGGGCCCGGAACGAACCGCGCCGCCTACGGAGGCCTTCCACAACAGCTTTCCATCGCGCGCGTCCAGAGCGAAGAAGTAGCCTTCACGGCCGCCCGAGAACAGTACGTCGGAGGCCGTGGTCAGGATGCCGGCGTCGGTGACGTCGGCCATTTTGAATTCCCATTTCTTTTCGCCTGTTTTGGGATCGATGGCCCGAATCGCGCCGTAGATGTCGTCCTCGGCGCGGAAATTGGAGGTGCCAGGCGCCACGGGCGCCGAAGTAGTCGGCCGGGGCCCGCCTCCGCCGAACGTTCTCCCCTCCACAAAATCCTGATCCTGCTTGACGAAGAGCGAGGAATAGTTATCCCAGCTGGGAATGTAAAACAGCCCCGTGCGCGGGCTGTAGGAAGGATTGTAATAGTTGGTTCCGCCCTGATTGCCCGGCAAGATGAGCGTGCCTTCTTTGCTCGAAGCCGCGCTGGCCAGCTTCATCGGCCGCCCGCGTTCATCGAACCCGTTCATCCAGTTCACCTTCACGAAAGGTTTGCCCATCAGGAACTGGCCGTTGACGCGGTCCAGAACATAGAACAGACCGTTGCGGTTGGCCCACATCATCAGCTTGCGCGGACGGCCTTGCCAGACCGTGTCCACCAGCACGGGAACCTGTACCGAGTCGTAGTCGAACTCATCGTGCGGCGAAAACTGGTAATACCATTTGAGTTTACCGGTGTCCGCATCGAGCGCGACTACGGAGTCGCTGTACAGATTGTCGCCGGCGCGTTTGTCGCCATTCCAATCCGGACCAGGATTGCCAATCCCCCAGAACGTCAGATTCGTGTCGGGATCGTAGGAACCGGTCACCCATACTGAGGCGCCGCCTGTTTTCCAGGAATCGCCCGCCCAGCTTTCATGGCCGGGCTCGCCCGGACCGGGGATGGTGTAGAAGCGCCAAACCTCCTTGCCGGTCTTGGCATCCAGGGCCAGAATGTAGCCGCGGATGCCATACTCGCCGCCGGCCATGCCCACGATCACCTTATCCTTGACGATCTGCGGGGCGTGCGTGATGGCGTAGCCCGACGCAGCTTTCCCGGCTTCCATATCCCAGATCGCCTTGCCGGTCTTAGCGTCGATGGCGACCACGTGCGCGTCTATCGTGCCGATGTACAGGGTGTCGCCGAGGATTGCCACGCCGCGGCTCAGCCGGCCGCAACAGGGGCGCGCATCCGGCGAAACCGGATAAGAATAGGTCCAGAACACCCGTCCGGTGGCCGCATCCAGCGCGACTACGTCATCTGGATTCTGGACCGTGTACATCACGCCGTCCACAACCAGCGGCGTTGATTCGTATTTCTCCAGCGACCGCGACTGGAAAACCCATTGAAGTTCCAGATTCTTTGCGTTGTCCGGCGTGATCTGCGTCAGCAGGCTATGACGCTGGCTCCGCGTACTCCCGGAATAGCTCAGCCAGTTTTGCGGCTCCTTGTCGGCGTTCAGAATGCGATCGAAGGTAACCGGGCTCTGCGCCGAAAGCGCTCCGGCCAGCGACAGCAGCACCAGTGCATGGGTCTTCATGGCTTCGCCTCTTTCCGCGATGTTCCCTTCAGCGATACCAGATAAGCGACCACGTCGGCCAGCTCCGTCGAGCTGAGCCGGTCCTGATAGGAAGGCATGGACGAAGTGATGAGCACGCTGTGCTGCCGTAGATCGGCGAGGGGGAACGATCGCAGTCGATCCTGTGAGTCGATCAGTTGCAGAGTAAACGTGTCCTGATTCATGAGGCGGCCGGTTATGGTGGTCCCATCCTTAGTGACGACTCTCACCATGCGATTTTGGGGCAGGATCACGGCGCTTGGGTCGATTAGGGATTGTTCTAAATCCACCGCCCGGTGAAGTGCACCGGCATCGCTCAAATCCGGCCCGGAACGCGAGCCGACGCCTGCGGCGCGGTGGCAGGCGGTGCAGTTGCCCTTGCCTTCAAAGATGGTTTTCCCGCGGGCGGCGTTCCCCCCGGCAACCGTGCTGGCCGGCACCGCCGCGGTTGAGCGCAAATACGCCACGATGGTCCGGGCACTGCCTTCATTCATGTTCTGCGCCGGCATGCCGGTGCCTGGAATTCCTTCTCGAATAATGCGCGCGATGTCATCGTCGGAAAGTGTACGCCTAAACTTGCCCTGCAACAAGTTGATGCCAGGAATCTGGTCACCCTCCGGACCATGGCAGTACACGCAGTTGTTGGTGTACTGCCGCCCGCCGTTTTCGATATCGGTGGCGGCGTACTCATGCTGCGCCAGTAGCGCGCCGCACGCCAGGAGGAAGACACAGACCAAAGATAAGTTCATTGGAACCGCAGTCATCATACTGCGGGAGCCGGCGAGAATCAATGCGGTCATCTCTCTCAGAGCCCACCGCTCCGCGCCCGAATGCTCTACACTGGCCGAAGCGGTAAGCAGAAGGAGAACGGCCATGCGTAACGTCGTCCGTAACGCCAGTATCTTCGCGGCGGGGATTGTGGTTGGAAGCTTCCTGATGCAGCCCGGCGAAGCTCAGGAAAAGGCAGCTCAGCGCAATGCGTCCAGCGGGCTGCGTCTGAACCACGTCGGAATCTATGCGAAAGATTACGATGAATCCATGCGCTTCTACACCCAAACCATCGGTCTCAAGGAAGCGTTCACCATCAGGGACGCCGCCGGCAAACCCACCCTGACTTATCTACAGATAAATAAGGACACCTTTCTCGAGCTCGCCCCGGCCACCGCCGAACGTCCCGTGGGACTCAGCCACGTCGGCATCTGGCCCGAGAACCTGGCGGCCACCGTCGCCTCCCTTCGCCAGCGCGGCATAAGAGTCGACGACCCTCGCACCGGTGCGACCCTCACCAGCATCACCAACGTGACCGATCCCAACGGCATCCGGCTCGAGTTGCTCGACTTCCTGCCTGGCTCGCTGCCCAAGAAGGCAATGGACGATTGGAAGTGAAGCTCTGCATCATGATGATCGCTGCCACGGCGGCGATCGCGCAAACGCCTGAGGCGACGTTTCAAGCGCGTTGCGCGACCTGCCATAGCGCGGGTAACGCCATGGGTGCGCCCCTGCCCGAGACGCTGCGTAAGATGTCTTCAAAGGCGATCCTCGCCGCGCTCGATACCGGGCGGATGTCGAGCATCGGCGCGGCGATGACGGCCGCCGAACGTGAAACGGTTGCCAGGATCGGAACAGGCGAAACAGCGACTCCCATCTCGAGATGTACCGGATCACCGCGTCCCAACGGCCACCTCTCTAACAAGCAATGGAACGGCTGGGCCGACGCCGCCAACACGCGCTTCGTAAAATCGCCGGGCCTGAACCGGCAGAACGCCCCGAAACTGAAGCTTAAATGGGCCTTCGGATTCCCGGGCGTGACGACGGCTTTTGGAAATCCCACGGTTGCGGACGGCCGGGTTTTCGTCGGCGACGCCAATGGCACTGTCTATGCTCTCGACGCGCGTTCGGGATGCACCTATTGGACCTACAGCGCCGCGGCTGGCGTGCGAGTCGCTCCCGTAATCGGCGGACGCTCCGTTTATTTCGGCGACCTTCGCGGAAATGTTTACGCGCTCGATATCGCGACAGGCGCCCTTCTCTGGAAAGTTCGCGCCGATACTCACCCCATGGCCGTGATCACGGGATCGCCGAAGCTCGACGCTGGACGTTTGTACGTTCCCGTGTCTGGCCGGGATGAGTCCATCGCGGCGACGAATCCGACTTATGAATGCTGCACGTTTCGCGGCAGCGTCGTTGCCCTGGACGCGGCCACCGGCAAGCACGTCTGGCAGACTTACACGATTCGCGAAGAGCCCAAGGTCACCGGACAGAACGCTAAAGGGGTCAAGATCTGGGGACCATCGGGAGCGGTTCCCTGGTCCTCTCCCACGCTGGACATAAAGGCGCGAGTGCTGTACATCGGCACGGGCGTGAACTACTCCAATCCGCCGACCGACACCAGTGATGCGATCGTGGCCTTCGATATGGACTCCGGCCGCCTGCTGTGGTCGCGCCAGTTCACCAGCGGCGATAGTTACAATTTCGCCTGCGGCGCGGCGGACACGACCAACTGTCCTAAACTGCCTTTCGTCGATTACGACTTCGGCCATTCCCCGGTCCTGGGCGCATCTGGAAAGACGCATATCCTGTTTGCCGGCGACAAGGGCGGAACCGTCTATGCACTCGACGCGGATCAGCAGGGCAAGCTTCTTTGGAAACAGAAGATCGCGTCGGGGGGCGTGAACGGCGGATTCATGTGGGGCGGCGCGAGCGACGAACAGGGCGTCGCCTACATCGGTATTTCGGACTTCACCGCCGGCAAGGCGGAAGTCGGCGGCGGCCTGGTAGCATTCCAACTAAAGACTGGTGAGAAGTTGTGGATGACCCCGGCGCCCAAACCCACCTGCATCGCAACTCCCGGATGCAGCGCCGCGCAGCCGGCACCGGTGACCGTGATCCCCGGCGTCGCCTTCCTGGGATCATCCGACGGACACATCCGCGCGTATGAGACAACAAAGGGCACGGTCATCTGGGATTTCGATACCGCGATCGAATTCCAAACGATCAACGGCGTCAAGGCTCGCGGCGGTTCGATCATCAGCATGGGGCCGGTGATTGCCGGAGGGATGCTCTACATCACATCGGGCTACACGGGAAACGGGATGCCCGGCAACGTGCTCCTGGCGTTCTCGCCATAATTTATTTCCATGCAGAGTACATTTGCTTACTCACCAGCTGCGCCGGATTCGCACCCGGCAGGGGCTTGAACTTCTGCACCCGGCCGCTGTCAACTTCGGCGGTGTAGAAGTTGCCTTCCTGATCCACGCTGAAACCATGGACTCCCCAGAAGCCGCCGGCGAAGTCGCCCCAGATACCCCAGGAGTAGAGGAACTTTCCGTTGAGATCGTACTTGAGCATTTTTGAAGTTCCGCGATCGGCGGCCCACAGCGTCCGGTCGGCGCCGATATATAGGAGGTGGATGTCCGACGGGTCCGCACCCATGCTGAACTCGTAGAGATACTTGCCGTTTTCGTCGAAGACCTGAATGCGCTTGTTGCCGCGATCGTTCACGAAGACGCGCCGGGTCTGCGGATCGACGGCGATGCCGTGCACGTTGTTCATGTAGCCCGGGCGCCTTTCATTGGGAGGATTTCCGGCCTTTCCCCAGTCGAGGAGGAACTTCCCGTTCTTGTCGAACTTGGCGACGCGTGTTCCGTTGTATCCGTCGGCTACAAACAGGGTACTGTCGGGCAGCCACGCCAGGAACGTGGGGCGATTGAAGTGGGTCCCGTCCGCGCCGGTCACTTTGGGGGTGCCGATGGTCTGCACCAGTTGCTTCCCATCATGCGAGAACTTATAAACGACTCCCATGTGATCGTCCACGATCCATATATGCTTTTCCGGATCGTAGGGGTTGATGGCGACGAAGTGCGGGCGCTGCAGGATCTTATCCCACTGGGTCCAGCGCTCGACGATGTTGCCGTTCGCATCCGCGATCACGATGCAGTTCTCCCACTTCGCGTCGGTGCCGACTGTTCCAGACCAGCCATCGGTGGGCGCGCCTGGAACGGATCCGCTCGCTCCGCCTCCGGGCAGGGAAGCCGTGGTCGCATCGCGCCAGGGCAGACGGCCGATGGGGAACTGAATGCTGGGGCCAAACTCGGTCAGCATCTTGGATCGAGGCCGTTGAATATTGGGCAGCTCTCCACGGAAGAGCATGATGATGCGGTTAGGACTCTCAGCGTAGACGGCTTGGCCAGCGCCGTAGGTCCACTTTTCGTTACCAGGAAGCGTGCTTATGTCCTTTGGCCATCCCTTGACAATGTCGTAGGGGCCAAACATCTCTTGACCACCTTTGGTTTGGGCCAGTATGGCACCAACCGTTGCCAGTAGCAGAAGGATCTTACTCATCGAGTGGTTCCACCTTTAATATGGGAGCTCCGGTAATGGCAATTCACGCACTTGAGCAGGAAACTTCACTTGTCGCCAGGGCCCAGCACGCCTTCCACCGGACCTTTTCGAGAGGACGAACGAATCCGTCAGCGATTGCCCATAAGCGACTCCTAAGGCCGTAGCGGCCCAAACGATTCGTGCAACCTGCATCATGCGAAGTCTATCCTAACGTCGGGAAGCTCACAACCATTGACCGGGATAGGAGATAACGAGGTTCCAAAACCGTGGCGACCAAGCGGATAACTTCCGGATGCGCCGTCATCCAGGCGCTATTCGTTTCGCACGCCGCTTTAGCACCCGCTAGGAGGTAAACACTAGGAGACTTATCGTTACCAGTGAGAACGCCGAGGGGGAGCCTATCGATAGAAAAGAAGTTTGGCAGATCCGGATGGTAGTCGATACTTGCCGCTCTTCTCGCCATCGTCGGCGACGCCTGCGTGTGCGGATCGATCGCTAAGGACGGCTCTTCTTAGCTCTACATTGCATCCAGGTCACTCGCGACGTTCATCTCGCACCGGTGGAATGGTAACGTCGCAGCTTGAGTTCTAGGCGGCGGCGCCGTAGTGTTCTTCCAGCAGGCGGCGAACCAACTGGCCGAGTTTCATGAACTCCGCCAGCGACGAGGGCTTGCAGAAGTACTCAGTGGCGCCAAGGTCAAGGGCGCGCTTGCGTTCGACGGGCGTGTCGGAGGTGCTCATCATGACGACCGGCGTCCGGGCGCAGCGGGGAATTCGGCGAAGGCGCTCCAGTACTTCCGTTCCGCTCTGGCAGGGCACATTGAGGTCCACTAGAAGAAGGTCGGGGATGTCCTCGGAGCCCGCGTCGACTTCCTCAAGAATGCGGATGGCCTTCTCGCCATCGTCGGCAACTGCCACGCGACAGCTCAGGCCTTCCTCTTTCATGGCTTCCTTGACCAGGAAAACGTCGGCCGGACTGTCCTCTACCAGAAGCAGCGAAAGCTGCTGGAGGCTATCGCGATTCATCCTTCTTCCTCCGCATCTTTATCGTGGCCCAGACTCCGATTTTATCCGAATCCGGCCGCCGTAGCCCTGAACTGGTTTATGACAGATCGCCACCGGCTGGGACATTTGCAAGGACCAGTTGGCAACCCTGGTCGAGCAGCTCTGATTGCTTTTCTTTACCCTGGATGGTGTAATTCTCGTGTTATGAAAACGGGAATCGGCCTGTTGATACTATGTTTGCTGCTGGTAGCGCAGGAGCCTGCCGCGCCGAAATTCAAGTTCGATCCGGATTGGCCGAAACCGCTCCCGAATAAGTGGAAGCTGGGAGGCGTCACCGGGCTGGCCGTCGACAAGGACGATAATGTTTGGGTCTTGAATCGTCCGAACGATCTGACCGACATCGAACTTGAGGCGGAGCTGACGCCTCCGCTGGCGGATTGCTGCGTACGGCCTCCGGCGATGATCCACATCGACAAGAACGGCAACGTGATCGGTTCCTTCGACGCGCCCCAGGGGCACGGAATGGCGGTGGACAGCAGGGGCTTCGTTTACATCGGACAGAACACCGTCCGCAAGTACGATCCGCAGACCGGGAAGGTGGTCGGCGCGACACCTCGCGCGCCGGAGACCGAGACCGGCGGAGCGGCGGGTGCTGCCGAGCCCACGTTGCCCCGGCACACTCCAGGCCGCGGCAGCGCAGGACCGGTCGCGGGTTTTCTAACGCCGCCCGGCGGACGGACGCAGCCGAACGCCTCGGCCACGGCGGCTCGTGCGGCAGCGATCGCCGCTTTCCGCGCGAAGTATCCCCCGACGTCGCCGATGATCGTGGGAGGGATCGAAGAGATCCGGCTCGACGAGCCAGCCCGCGAACTTTACGCAGCCGACAATTACCTGGGCGGCCGCGTGATGGTTTTCGATCTGGACACGCTCAAGTTCAAGCGGGGCTGGGGCGCGTATGGACACGCGCTGTCGGAAATCAGCACTAATGACGCAGACCGCGCCTATACTCCTGGAGGACCGATGCCCAAGGAGTTCCGGGGCCATCTGACGCTCAACATTTCCAAGGACGGGTTGGTCTACGCCGCGGACCGGAATGCGAACCGCATCCATGTCACGACCAAGCAAGGGAAGTTCGTCAAGGAGTTGATCCTGGCTCCGGCTACCGGCGTGGGCGGTTCGACAGGCGGCGTGATGTTTTCGCCGGACAAACAGCAGAAGCTGTTGTATATTTCTGACCTGACGAACAACCACATCTGGTTCCTGAATCGCGAGGACGGCAAGGTGGTGGGTCAGATGGGTAGCATGAGCGAAAACGGGGGACAGTTCTACGGGCTGCACATGATCGCCGTGGATTCCAAAGGCAACATCTACACAGGTGAAGTGTTCGCCGGCGAGCGCGTGCAAAGGTTCGTCCCGGCTAAGTAAGGAGCAAACTATGACAATACGTACGGCTGTGGTGCTGGCCACGATCACCGTTGCCGCCTCGGCGCAGAACATCAACAAGTTCGTCATCTCGGAAGAGGCCGCGAGGAAGACGCTGATCAGGAATGAGATCTCGGCGGACACGGCCGCGAAGATCACGCAGGCCTGTATCGATTTCGCCACCAAGAACAACATGGCTGTGAGCGTCTTCATCCTTAGCCCGACGGGACAGATCGTGCACGCCCATCGCATGGACGGGCAAGTTCCTATCAACACCGAGACGGCGCTGTTGAAAGCGCAAAGCGTCCTGTACACGCGGGATTCGACGCATGCGCGAGCGAATCAGGTGGCCAACAACGTGGCTCTGCAGCTGCGCTGGGCCAAGCTGCCGGTGTTTCCGACGTCGGGCGGCCTGCCGATCATCGTCGATGGTCAGATGATCGGAGCGATCGGCGTGGGCGGCGGGAATCGGGACGAGGAGTGCGCGTATCAGGCTCTTACTACGGTGGTGGGACCGCAGCCGCCGCTGGCGGGGCCTCTTCCAGCTCCGGTTAAATAGAAGCAAATTAACGCTAAAAAATGGTCCGAAGCCTTGACTTCAAAAACCGCCGCTGTCATACTGTTCGCGATTTGAGGTTGTGCTGAGGAGGGGTTCCATGAAGTCAAGATGTGCCGCGCTATTTGTCTGTCTCGTGGTGTGCTGTGCGGGATTATGGGCGCAGTCCGCGGCTACCTCGCAGATTACGGGCACCGTGCTCGATCCCACCGGAGCGACGGTCCCGGACGCCCAAGTTAAGCTTACCCAGACCGACACGGGACTGGTCCGGACCGCCGCCAGCGACGCGAGCGGACGGTACGTAGCGCTGAGCCTCCCGACCGGGCCATATAAGCTCGAGATCAGCAAGCCCGGCTTCAGCACGTTTGTGCAGACCGGTATCGTGCTTCAGGTGAACACGAACCCCACGATCGACGCGGTCCTGAATGTCGGCGCGGTTTCCGACCAGGTGGTGGTCGAGGCGGCCACCACGATGGTTGAGGTGCACACCACCAGCGTCGGCCAGGTGATCGATTCACAACGCGTGGTGGATTTGCCGCTCAACGGGCGAAATCCCACCGAGCTGATCTTTCTGACCGGAGCATCGGCACAGGCTCCAGCGGCTGACTTGGTTTCCGCGAAAAACTACCCCAGTGAGACGCCCATCAGTATCGCGGGTGGCGCTGCCACGGGCGCGACGTATACGCTGGACGGCGGAACCCACAACGATCCGTTCAACAGTCTGGCTCTGCCGCTTCCGTTCCCCGACGCCTTGCAGGAGTTTAAGGTAGAAACCAGTGCTTTGCCCGCGCAGTACGGGCAGCATTCGGGCGGCGCGGTCAATGCGATCACCAAATCCGGAACGAACGAGATTCATGGTGACTTTTTTGAGTTCGTAAGGAACTACAAGTTCAATGCGCGGAATTTCTTCCAGCCGGTGCGCGATTCGCTCAAACGCAACCAGTTCGGCGGCACGATCGGCGGCCCCATCAAGAAAGACAAACTGTTCTTCTTCGCTGGATATCAGGGAACGATTATTCGATCGAATCCTACGTCGGCCAACGGCACCGTGCCTACACCGCAGATGCTCAATGGAGATTTCAGCACCATCGCGTCATCCGTTTGCCAATCGAAGGCGGTTCAATTGTACGATCCAGCCAGCGCGCCAGCCGCCGCTAACAGACTGCCGTTTGTGGGGAACCAGATTCCGGTTTCTTTCTTCAGCACACCCGCCGTAAACATGATTAAGTTCTATCCCGCGCCAGATAATGCCTGCGGTAAGGAGGCTTTCTCGACCAAGTCCGCGCAGGACGAACACATGGGCGTCGCCAAGGCCGACTACCAGATCAACTCCAAGCAATCAATATTCCTGCGGTACTTCGTCACCCATTCCTTGCAGCCGACTCCCTACGACGGAGTGAACCCGCTCTCCATGACGACCTCCGGAGCGGACGACCTGGTGAATTCCGGCGTATTTGGCCACACCTGGGTGGTGAGCCCCACCATGATCAACGCATTCCGGGCCACCTTGGACCGGTCGGCCGTCACGAAAACTCAAACCCCCACGTTCGATGGGCCGAGTTTGGGAATTAAGATGCACACTCTGGTGCCCGGGCATATCGTGATCTCGATGACCGGGGGGCCGTCGAGCGCATCGATCTTCTCATATCCCGCTTTCGATCCCACTACGGCTTTCCAGCTCGCCAACGATTTCACCATCATCAAAGGCAAACACCAGTTCGCGTTCGGGGGAAGCTGGATCCGGACCCTTCAGTATGTGTACGGGCCACTCAATGGCGACGGCGTGATCAACTTCAACGGTACGCAGACCGGCGGTCCCCTCAACGCTACCGGTCTGGGTATGGCCGATTTCCTGCTTGGCCGGACCAACACGTTTCAACAAGGTGGGATTCAATATGCGTATGAGCGTTATCATAGCGTCGGCCTCTACGCGCAGGACAACTGGAAGCTGACCCCGCATCTCACGCTGAACTACGGTTTGCGGTGGGAGCCCTACATCGGCGGTTCCATGCCGCTGGGGTACGTGATGCATTTCGATCGCGGGCTGTTCGATCAGAATGTGCACTCAAGCGTTTATCCAAGTGCTCCCGCCGGCGTGCTGTTTCCCGGCGATAAAGGATTCGACACGAACGGGCGCCCTTCCCATACCAAGTTGAACGACTTCGCCCCGCGGCTGGGCGTGGTTTGGGATCCCCAAGGCAACGGACGTATGACAGTGCGGCTTTCCTGGGGCATCCTCTACGACATGCCGCACACGCTATTCGCGTATGGTTTCTCACAGGCGCCGCCCTGGGCGACGACGATTGGATTGACCAATGTCCCGTTCGCCGATCCCTGGGTGAACTTTGCCGGCGGCGACCCCTTCCCGCTCAATCCCGGCAAGAATGCGATTTTCCCGAGCTTTAGCAATTACACGTCCTATCCGCTGGATCTGAAGATCCCCTACCTTCAGCAGTGGAACCTGAGCATACAAAAACAAATCGGTGCGAACTGGCTGTTCTCCGCCAGTTATCTGGGGAACAGCACCATTCACCTGTGGGCCGAACAGGCCATCAACGCGGCTGTCTACGGCCCGGGAGCTACCGTCGCGAACCAGAATCAAAGACGCGTGCTGTACCTGGCGAATCCGGCACAGGGGCAATACTTCGGACTCATTCACCAGCTCGATGACGGATCGACGGCCAGTTATAATGCCATGCTGCTATCGGTCCAGCATCGCGTGGCGAACCACTTCAGCGTGCTGGCCAACTACACGCTTTCGCATTGCATTTCCGGGCCCTTCAGCTCGGAGCTGGATGGCGGCGGTTACGGCAATCCAGCGAACCGGAACTATGACCGCGGCAATTGCGTGGGAATCGACCACCGCCACAACGCCAACGTCTCGGCCCTGCAGGAAGCGCCGCAATTTTCTGACAAATGGGTGCGAGCACTGGCCTCCGATTGGAGATTCTCCGAAATCATTCGAATCCAGTCCGGAAGCTTTCTCTCGGTAGCGTCCGGTGTGGACACCGCTCTGAACGGAATCGGCGGGCAGCGCGCCAATTTTATCGGCGGGGATCCGTTCGCCGGGGCCAAATGCACTGCCTCGGCGCAATTTTGCGTGCCATGGCTCAGCGCCACGCCCTTCGCATCGCCCACTTTGGGAACGTTCGGCAATCTCGGTTCGGCGAACATCCTGGGACCCGGATCATTCCAGTTCGATATGAGCCTGGTGAGGTCGTTTGCGGTACACGAGAGGCAGAAGGTGGAAGTTCGCGCAGAGGCCTTCAACCTTTTGAATCACTACCGGCCCGGCGCCCCGGCCGCCAGCATAGGTTCGCTGGCCAGCTTCGGGCAGATCACGGCCGGCGGCGATCCGCGCATCATGCAGTTCGCGTTCAAATACATATTCTAATTTCACAACGCGCAAAACGGAGCGCGGCGCGGCCACTCCTGGTCGCGCTTGATGGTGCGCGCCGCGCCCTTTGCGCTCCGGGCGCTGGCCGCTCACTTGCGTTCGCGGTTCGGAATGTGTTTTTCGAGCATCTGACGCCGCACCACGGCGCCGTAGACGTTGCCATCGGCATCGACGCCGACGCCCTCCGCGCCGCTGTGCTCGGTGGTGGTCGATTCCATGTCTTCGATGAAGTACTGGACCTTGCCGGTCTTGGCGCTGCCGATGCGGATGCCTTTTTTCCAGCCGGGCTGATCCGGGCCGAACGATTCCGAATCGGCCACATACATGGTGTCGTCCTTCAGGATGAGAATGCCGCTGGGACGCCCCCACTGAGTCCACGTGTCCAGATACTTGCCATTCTGATCGAAAATCTGGATGCGGTTGTTGCCGCGGTCGCCGACGAACAGGCGTCCACCGGAATCGATGGCGATGGTGTGCGGATTGAAGAACTCACCGGGGCCCGAGCCGTGCTTGCCGAAAGAAAGAAGAAATTTTCCGGTCTTGTCGAATTTCGAGACGCGGTCGTTGCCGGTGGTCCCGCCGCTATGGCCCTCGGTGACGAAAATATCACCGTTGGGCGCGACCAGGACATCGGTGGGTTCGTCGAAGTCACCGGGCGCGGCGGAGACCACACCAGCCTTGCCGAGAGTCAACAGCACTTTCCCCTGGGGTGAGAACTTGAACACCTGGTGACCTTTGCCGTCCTTGACCTGCGAATCGGTGACCCACAGGTTCCCCTGCGCATCCACGGTGGCGCCGTGCGGGAAGACGAACATGTTCTCGCCCCAGGCCTTAAGCAGCTTGCCGGACTTGTCGAACTTGAGAATGGGAGGCTCGGGGCGGCCGGCGCAGGAGTTGTCTTTACATCGATGGATGACGTAAATGCTGCCGTCGGGCGAGACTTCCACAGCCGTTACCGCGGCCCACGGGACGCCGCCGGGAGGCTTTCCCCAATCGCGCACGGTTCGGTACGGATTCGGAAGATCGTTGATGGGTTGCGAGACAGGCTGCGCATAAGCGGCTGCGCCGGCAGTCGCGAACAATAGGGCCATTGTGATTCGAGTCATCGTGGATCATCATACTCCGCCGTGTAGAGCGATACAATCGACGGTCGGAGGCCCGCTCATGCGCATTATCCTGTTGGCCGTTTTCGCGCTCCCGGCGTTCGCCGCTGACCTGCTCACGGTTGCCGTTACTGGCGGCCAGATCCATGGCGGCGCTCTGGAGAAAGGCGGGGCGTTTTTTAAGGGCATTCCATTCGCTCAGGCTCCGGTTGGCGATCTTCGCTGGCGCGAACCGGCGGCGGTCAAAGCATGGACCGGAGTGCGGGAAACCACTGCTTTCGGAGCGCCTTGTGCCCAGAACGCCGGCGGGCGTATGCAGCAACCGAGCAGCGAAGACTGTTTGTTCCTGAATATTTGGACTTCCGAGTGGCCGGCTCGCGCTCGCAAGCCGGTGATGGTCTGGTTTCACGGCGGCGGGAACTACGCCGGTACCGCCTCAGGAAACAACTTCGATGGCGATGGCCTGGCACGCCGCGGAGTGGTGCTGGTTACGGCGAACTATCGACTCACTGTGTTCGGCTTCCTGGCGCATCCCGAGCTGACGAAAGAATCGCCGCATCACGCTTCCGGCAATTACGGGCTGATGGACCAGATCGCGGCGTTGAAATGGGTGCACGACAACATATCGAAGTTCGGCGGCGATCCAGCGAACGTCACCATCTTCGGGCAATCGGCAGGAGCCGTGGACGTGAACGTTCTGATGGCGTCGCCTCAGGCCAAGGGTCTGTTTCATAAAGTGATCGCGGAAAGCGGGACGGTCACCAGGGTTCCGGACGATGCCACCATGCGGATGACAGGACTGGGAGTGGTGATGGCGGCGCGCTCTGGAGATACCTATTCCGATGCGCCGACGCTCGGGGAGGCGGAAAAGACCGGCGAGAAACTCTTTCCCGGCTCTCTGAAGGAATTGCGGGCGATGTCTGCGGCCGATCTCCTCAAGATTACTGCCGCCCCGCGTACCAGTATCGGCCCGGCCAACGGGATCGTCGTGGACGGATGGATCTTTCCCAAGCCGCCCGCGGAGGTGTTCGCGAAGGGCCAGGAGCAAAAGGTGCCGTTGCTGATCGGCAACAATTCGCGCGAGCGCACGCCGCAGACCACCAGCGAAGAATTGAGCCAAGCCGTGGATGCAATGTACGGACCGTTCGCCTCACGCGCCTTCGCGCTCTACAAAACCTCGGCGCCCGATCCGCTGTACGGAAGCGCAGCGGCCCAGTGGGTGGTCGATACCATGTATCGCTGCCCGGTGGTGGTCGAGTTAAACTGGCACGCCGCGGCCGGCAATCGCGGCTACGAATATCAATTTGATCGTGCCGCGCCGGGCAGGGAAGCCGCTGGTGCGACACATGGAGCAGAGGTTTCATACGTATTCGGTAATCTGAACGCCAACTACACCGCGCCGGATCACGAAATCTCGGCGGCCATGCAGCAATACTGGACCAACTTCGCGAAGACCGGCGATCCCAACGGTGCCGGTTTACCGAAGTGGCCCAAGTACGACGCGGCATCCCGAGCGTATATCGAGTTCACGGACAACGGACCCGTGGCGCGCGAGGGCTTGCGGCGGCCGTTTTGCGACCTCTACCTCGAAAACATCCAGCGCCTGATGCATCCCTAGCGACCCTGCCGCAGCAGGTGTATACTGGCACACGCTCGAAAGGAGCTTACCGAATGAAATACTCCCGCAGAGATTTGAGCTTGCTGCTTCCGGCACTAGCGGCCGCTGCTACAGGGTCCGCGCAGAGCAAGGGTCAAGAGAAAGGGGCGGCGCCAGCTGCCGCGCCGGTGCGCGTGGAGGAGCTTCCCGTCATGAAGACGCAAGCCTTCCTGTACAAGGACATTCCGGACACGATCAACGGGAAAAATAAGTCCAAGCGGATGTTCACGGCCAAGACGCACACAGGCTTCAAGATCGAGTCGCACATGAGCGATATCGCGCCCGGCGAGGTGAATCATCCGCCGCACCAGCACCTCCGGGAAGAGATGATGTTCATCCGCACGGGGACCATGGAACTGACCATCTCCGGGAAGCCTTACCGGCTTGGCCCGGGAGACGTAGGCGTGATCGGTTCCAACGAAATGCACAACGCCAAGAATGTGGGAACGACGCGCGCCGAATACTTCATCTGCAACATCGGGCGCGACGATATCTGATGAACGATATCTGATGAACGACGCCTAACTTCGTTTGAGGCGTACGCGGAAATATATGCTGACGCCCCACGGATGGCTTCCGTAGGCCTGCTGGATCGACGCCGGAATCACGTAGCTGGTGAGGTTTGCGCCAATGCCCGTTTCCAGATTCGACTTAGTGGCCAGATCGTGCGTGTAGCCCGCTGTGAAGGCTCGTACGCGCACGGGTTCGCGTTGTTCCAAAAACAGTTCGTCTTTATCGGCCACTTCAAAGCGGCCCGTTAGGAAATCTTTGCCCGTCACGGGGAAGGCCGACTCGATTAACCACGCGTTCGTATCATGCTGGCTCGCGGTATTGTGATTGCGCCCCCAAATGGCGCTGGTGGCCCAGGCCTCTCCACTATTTCCGACACGCGTGTAGTGGATGGATGCGGTGGTTCTGAACACATCGCCCGCCTCCAGAGGTTCGGGCCGGGTCAGACGGCCGGCGGAGAACTGAGCGGTCCAATTCCGGGAAGGGAACACGGACACGCGGCCTGCATAGGAATCCATGCGGCCCCAGTCGATGTTCCAGCGATTTTCGTTGGGCTCGCCTCCGTGAAAGCCGGACGCTTCCAGGCGCATCCATCGATATTTGACGCCCACCGTGGCCACGTTACTGGCGATGTGGGTGGAATCTTCCCAATGATGTCCTATGGTCGCCTGAGGCAGTTCGGCGGCGGAACCCCGATGGGGGAAGGCCACCGGCCCCAGCGCCGGATCGCCCACGGCTGCGTAATAAAAGTGCAGAAGCGTATGCTCGCCTATGGGCAGCACGTAGTGCGCGCCCAAGCCCATGACGAAATCGTGCGGATGCTGCTCATCCCTCAACGGCTGTCCGTAGGCGATTTCGCCAGTCTGGAACAGTAAGGGATAACTGCGATTGGTAACCGTGGCGGGTTCCAGGCTCAGCATCGCGTCGAACATGATTTGACCCGAGCCGAGCGAGTGCTGCGCCGATGCCATTCCCCAATTCGTCAAGTACAACTTGTCGGCGCCGCGCGGGCCGCTTTGCTGCGTGTCGACCAGGAAGCCTTGCCCCATATACATCAGAGTCCACGAGTATTTACGCTGCATCAGCATCGGCATGGACCAGGCGAACGGGTTGAGACTTGTTCCCGACGCCAGGTTCATCAGATAATTTGCAGGGGACATTTCGGGCGTTTTATCGGCATCCTGTCCTGCGACACTCGCGCAAAGCGCGAGTGCAATAACCAAACTGCGTTTCATCACACCTCTCCTAATAATTCGAACTTATGATTTGGATCCGGCGGGGAGAACCGGAGAGATCAGAGTCGAAGGACGCTGAAGGAGAGTTGGAAGTTATCGAATGGCGCGCTTTCCTGCGCGAAGAGTGGGTGGGCAGCCTCGGCCAAAGCCGGAGTCTCCGCGGCGGGCGGACCCACAGCGGGAGCATCCGCTACCGGTTGCAGATGCTTGCAGGGCTCCGACGCCGAATTCTTGCCGTGGGAATGCTGATGGCAAGGCGGAAGACTCGCCATCATGAGGCAATCGGCGACACATTGGGTGCTGGTTCCGAACACCGCCAATAACAACACTATAGCCGCGAGTATCCTCACGCCACTAGTGTACCCGGTTAAGATGGAAGATTAATGGCTACGCCCCGGCACAACTGGACCATCCAGGAAATCGAGGTTATTTACACCGCCCCACTTTCGGATCTGGTGTTCCGCGCGGCGGAGGTCCACCGCGCGCATCATCGCCCCGACGAAGTGCAGGGCTGCATGCTCCTCAGCATCAAAACCGGGGGCTGCCCCGAGGATTGCGCGTATTGCCCGCAATCGGCGCGATATGACACCGAAGTCGATCGTCAGGATCTGATGGATGTGGAAGAAACGCTGGCTGCGGCGGCTCGCGCGCGCCAGCAGGGTGCGACACGTTTCTGTATGGGCGCGGCGTGGCGGGATGTCCCCAAAGATGGACGGTTTGAGCGCGTTCTGGAAATGGTACGCGGCGTCCGTGCTCTGGGGATGGAAGCGTGTTGCACGCTGGGCATGCTGACGCAGGGCCAGGCCGACGCGCTTGGGGAAGCCGGCCTGAGCGCTTACAATCACAACCTGGATACATCGCCTGAATTTTACGGCAGCATTATCACGACGCGCACCTATCAGGACCGCCTGGATACGCTCGCGCGCGTGCGTCGGGCGGGGGTGACGGTTTGCAGCGGCGGGATCATCGGCATGGGCGAAGACCGCGCAGCGCGCTACGGCTTGCTGCGGCAACTGGCGGTACTCGATCCTCATCCTGAGAGCGTTCCGATAAATATGCTGGTTCCTGTGGAGGGCACTCCCCTGGGAGGTCGCCCGGCCGAGGATCCTGTGGAATTGGTGCGGATGATTGCGACCGCGCGCATCCTGATGCCGAAATCGATGGTCCGCCTGAGCGCCGGCCGTCTGGCGCTTTCGGACGAAGCGCAGGCGTTGTGTTTCCTGGCAGGAGCGAACTCGGTGTTCCTGGGCGAAAAGCTGCTGACCACGCCCAATCCGGAATCGGATGCCGATCATCGCCTCTTTGAGAAACTCGGAGTAAAGCTGGTTGGAGAAATGCCGCGTGCGACCGCTTGAGCAGCGTCCGCGACCACTGGAAGAGCGCCTGCGCTCCCATCTGGCTGAGCTGGAGCGCGACGGTCTCCTTCGCCAGCGGCGACCGCCGCAGGGTATAGACTTATCGTCCAACGATTACCTGGGTCTTGCCACGCATCCCCTGATCAAGGAGCGCATGGCCGCGGCCGTTTGCGCGATGGGCGCAGGCAGCACCGGGTCACGTTTGTTAAGAGGGGAGCGTGATGCTTTCACCGAGCTGGAGCAGCGCTTCGCCGAGTTCAAGGGCACTGACCGCGCGCTGTACTTCGGAAGCGGGTATCTGGCGAACCTGGCGGTGCTGACCACATTTCCGGAAGCCGGGGATACGATTTTCTCGGATGAGTGGAACCACGCCAGCTTGATCGACGGTACGCGACTGTCTCGCGCCGAGCGCGTCGTCTTTCCTCATTTGTGTCCGGGGGCGATTCCGGGTGGCGCGTTTTTGGTGACTGAATCGGTTTTCAGCATGGACGGCGACATCCCGCCGCTGGACCAATATAAAAAATTGGGCGGAGCCCTGATCGTCGATGAGGCGCACGCGGTCGGACTCTATGGCGAACGGGGAGAGGGGCTGGTTAGAGATGACGGCGTGTTCGTATCCGTCAATCCGGCCGGCAAGGCGCTGGGCGTCGCGGGAGCCTTCGTCGCCGGCCCTGCGTGGGCCATCGAGTATCTGGAGCAGCGCGCCCGTCCGTTCATTTTCTCGACCGCGGCGCCGCCCGCGATTGCCGCGGCACTAGATGCGAGCCTGGATGTCATCGCGGCCGAGCCGGAGCGCCGCGAGCGTGTTCGCTTTCTGGCTCGATACTTTCGCGAGCGGCTTACGGAGGCCGGTATCGCGGTTCCCGGCGGGGATTCTCCGATCATTCCCATCGTCATCGGCGAGAACGAACCAGCGGTCGCTATCGCCGCGGCTCTGCAGCAAGCCGGATTCGACGTGCGCGCGATCCGTCCACCCACGGTTCCGCAGGGCACGGCTCGGCTGCGGGTATCGGTGAACGTCGGCCTATCCGAAGAGATTCTGGACCGCTTCGTAGGGCATCTTGTGGAACAGGTGTGCGCGGCCTCTTCGTAACCGGGACCGACACCGGCGTCGGCAAGACGGTGCTGTCTGCCGCTCTGATGCTGCGCTACCCCGAAGCGCGTTACTGGAAGCCGATCCAGACTGGTCCGGATGATGACAGCACAGAGGTGGGGCGGCTCTCGGGCGGTCAGGTGCTTGATAAAGGCATCCGTTTGCCCGATCCGGTTTCTCCGCATCTCGCGGCGCGACTGGCTGGAATGACCATTGAGATCCCGAGCCGCGCCACGGATGGAGCGGTCTACATTGTGGAAGGCGCAGGCGGCGTTCTGGTGCCGCTCAACGATACGCAGACAATGGTCGATCTCATGGCGCGGTTCGGTCTTCCCGTGGTCGTCGCGGCTCGCACCAGTCTCGGGACCATCAACCACACCTTATTGACGGTCGAGGTTTTACGCGCTCGCGGGCTGCGCGTGGCGGGTGTCGCGATGATCGGGACAGGGAATGCGGATAATCGTGCCGCGATTGAGCACTATGGAAATGTTGCCGTGATCGCGGAAATGCCGCACTTCGATCCGCTCACTCCGGAAGCCTTACGTCGATGGGCAGATACGCTGCCGAAGGATCTGATCGCGTGAGTCTCGTTGACCGGGACCGCGCCATTCTCTGGCATCCGTACACGCAGATGCTCACGGCGCCCGCGCCTTTACCGATCGTGCGCGCGGAAGGCGCGTGGCTGTACACCGAAGATGGCCGCAGAATTCTCGACGGCATCTCCTCGTGGTGGGTAAATATTCACGGGCACTCGCATCCCAAGCTCAATGCGGCGCTGGCGGCGCAGGCTGGCGAATTGGAGCATGTGGTCTTCGCGGGATGCACGCATCGCCCGGCAGTGGAGCTTGCCGAACGGTTGATTGAGATACTTCCCCGTGGTCTGGCGTGCGTTTTTTATTCCGACAACGGATCGACCGCGGTGGAAGTCGCCCTCAAACTTGCCGTGCAGTACTGGAGCAACCTGGGCCAGCCGAATCGCAGGACGTTCATCACGCTCCACAATGCTTATCACGGCGATACGGTGGGAGCGATGTCGGCCAGCGAGGAATCGGTCTTCACGCGGGCATTTTCGACCATGCTGTTTCCGGTGGAACGTGCGCGGGGCCTGGACGACATGGAGCAGCGCCTGCGCGCGGCGGGCGATTCTATCGCCGCAGTGCTCATCGAGCCGATGCTGCAAGCGGCGGGCGGCATGATCGTGTGGCCGGCGGAATTCGTCGCCGGAGTTCGCCTGCTGTGCGACAAGTACAACACGCTGATGATTGCCGATGAGGTACTTACCGGCTTCGGCCGTACCGGAAAGATGTTCGCATGTGAGCACGCCGGGGTCACTCCCGACATCATCTGCCTGTCCAAAGCGCTCACCGCGGGTTATCTGCCGCTGGGCGTGACCGCGACCACCAAGGGCGTCTATGACGCTTTCCTGAGCGACGACCGGAGCAAGACTTTCTTCCACGGTCATTCCTATACTGCGAATCCACTGGCGTGCGCCGTGGCGATCGCCAGTCTGGATCTATTCCGCGACGAAGCCGTGTTGGCCAGAGTGTCGCGTCTGGAGCAGCAGCTTCGCGCGGGATTCGAACCGCTGCGGGCAGTGGGCAAGGTGCGCGTGATCGGCGGGATCGGCGCGGTTGAGCTGATCACGGATAAGCCCGGGTACCTGGACGGGATCGGCCCCCGGCTGGCTGCTGCGTTTCTCGAGCGCGGGCTGCTGCTGCGCCCGCTCGGCAACGTAGTTTACTTCATGCCCCCCTATTGCATCACGGAATCCGAGACCACATGGGCGCTGGAACAGATCGCGGGCGTGCTGCTCTAAAGCCCCCTCCTGGTTGTGGTAAGATCCACTGTTTGCGGGTTTCGGACAGGAGAATTTCCCCGTGAAAGTATACGAAACAAATGACATCCGAAATGTAGCCTTGGTCGGGCACGGACATTCCGGAAAGACCACTCTGGTGGCGGGCGCCCTATTTACCAGCGGCGGAACCAGCCGCCTGACGCGGGTAGATGAAGGCAACACCGTTACCGATTTCGACGAAGAAGAAGTAGCCCGGAAGCTCACCATCTCGACTGCTATTGCGGCCGCCGAGTGGAACCGGAAAAAGATCAACCTCATCGACACTCCGGGCTTTAATACCTTCCTGATCGATACCCAGAGCTCGCTAGTGGCCGCCGACGCAGCGCTGGTAATTGTCGACGGAGTGGCCGGCGTCGAGGTCCAGACCGAAAAAGTCTGGAGCTATTGCGACGAGTTCAAGCTTCCCCGGGCGATCGTGATCAATAAGCTCGGCCGCGAGCGGTCGAGCTTTGAACGCACGCTGGAGAATGTACAGTCCGTCTTCGGGCGTACGGTGATTCCGATTCATCTGCCCATCGGTGCCGAGCGCGAATTTAAGGGCGTCGTGGATCTTATCCGCATGAAGGCCTACACTTACACGCCCGATGGCGACGGCAAAGGCAAGGAGGGCGAGATTCCCGCGAACCTGACCGAGGCCGCCCAGAAGGCCCATGAAGCCTTGATCGAAATGGTGGCGGAAGGGAATGACAAGCTACTCGAGGAGTTTTTCGAGATGGGCACACTGCCCCCGGATGACATCAGTGCGGGGCTTCGCGAAGCAGTGCGCCAGATGCGCATTTACCCGGTCTTATGCACTTCGGGCTTGCACAATATCGGGACTGACCTTCTGTTGAATTTTATCCTGGAGGATTTTCCCGCACCGGCCGATCAGGGTCCCTGGAAAGGCGTTCTGAACGGGAAAGAGGTCGAGCGTCATTTCAAGGATTCCGAACCGGTCTCGGCCTTCGTGTTTAAGACCGTAGCGGATCCGTTCGCGGGCCGCGTGTCCTATTTCAAGGTGGTGTCGGGCATCGTTAAGAATGACGCCAGCCTGGTCGACGCTCGTACCGGCGGAGCCGAACGTCTCGCACACATCGGCGCTCTGGCAGGCAAAACAATTCAGGCGGTGCCCGAACTTCACGCGGGCGATATTGGAGCTGTCGCCAAGCTAAAAGAAACCCTTACCGGCGACACGCTAACCGACAAAGCTTCCCTGATCGCCTATCCGCGAGTGATGCTGCCCGAGCCCTCCATCGCCTACGCCATATCGGCCAAGACGCGCAACGACGAAGACCGCATGGGTCACGCGGTCCACAAGATTCTCGAAGAGGATCAAGCTCTGCGCTTTTATCGCGATCCGCAGACCAAAGAATTCCTGTTGGGCGGGACCGGACAGCAACACGTGGAGGTAATCGTAAGCCGCCTGAAGAAGCGCTACGGTGTGGACGTGGAACTGCACTCCCCGAAAATTCCTTACCGCGAAACGATTCGCGGAAAAGCGGATGTGCAGGGCCGCCACAAGAAGCAGACCGGCGGGCATGGACAGTTCGGCGATTGCTGGATCCGTGTGGAGCCGCTGCCGCGGGGCGAAAAGTTCTCGTTCGAAAATGAGGTATTTGGCGGTGCGATTCCCCGGAACTTCATCCCGGCGATCGAAAAGGGCATAGTGGAGGCCGCGGAAAAGGGCTATCTCGCCGGCTTCCCGATGGTGGATTTTCGGGTGGTGGTGTACGACGGTTCGTACCATGACGTCGATTCTTCGGAAATGTCCTTCAAGCTGGCTGCTAGGAAAGCCTTCAGAGCCGCGATGGAGCAGGCCAAGCCCACGCTGCTGGAACCCGTCATGAATGTGGAAGTGCAGGCGCCGGTGGAATACGCGGGCGACCTGATGGGCGATATGAACAGCCGCCGCGGACGCATCGCGGGCATGGACACCAAGGGCGGGACGCAAATCATCAGGGCGCAGGTTCCGATGGCTGAAATGCTCAGCTACCAGAACGATCTGACGTCCATGACTCAGGGCCGCGCGACGTTTTCCATGGAGTTCGATCATTACGACTACGTTCCGCAGATGCAGGCCGAAAAGGTGATCGCGGCGGCCAAGGCGGCTAAAACCGGCGAAGAGGAAGAAGAAGAGTAAGCGGTGTGCTCATAATAGGTCGTGTTCGAGAAACCTGCACCCGTCGACCATCCAATTTTCGACCTGCTCGCCGGCCGCTGGAGCACGCGGGCATTCTCCGATCGTTCCGTGGATCGTAAAACGCTCGCCAGCCTTTTCGAGGCTGCACGCTGGGCGCCTTCGAGCGGCAACGGCCAGCCCTGGAGCTATCTGGTCGCGACGAAGGATGATCCCGCAGAGCACGAGCGCCTGGCGAGTGTCCTGAATCCAGGCAATGCATGGGCGTGCAAAGCTCCCGTACTGGTGTTGTCCGTGGCGACGCTCGAACGCGACGGCAAACCCAACCGAACCGCACAGCACGACCTCGGTCTGGCCAACGAAACTCTGTTGATCCAGGCTGTTTCCGTGGGACTCGCCGTCCACATGATGGCCGGGTTCAGCGTCGATATGGCGCGAGATATCTTCAGGATTCCCGCCGCGCACGATCCAATGGCTATGATGGCGATCGGTTATCCGGGCCATCCCGAGTCCCTTCCGGAGGATCTTCGCAAGAAGGATCTTGCGCCGCGCCATCGTAAGCCGATCCGCGATTTTGTGTTCACCGGAGAGTTCGGCCAGCCGGCGGCGTTAAAATAACCATCGGAGGAGTGAAGTGGAGAAGCGCAAGATAGGAACTCTGGAAGTTTCCCTGGCCGGGCTGGGATGCAATAACTTCGGCTGGCGTATCGACGCGGAAGGCACAGCGGCCGTGGTGACCTCCGCGATCGAGTCCGGAGTCAACTTTTTCGACACCGCCGATATCTACGGCGGTGGGCAAAGCGAGGAATTCCTGGGACGCGCGCTGAAGGGCCGCCGCGACAAGGTTCTGATCGCCACCAAGTTCGGCATGAAGATGGCCGACGGAAAAGAAGGCGCCAAACCGGCCTATATCCGGCAGGCGGCGGAAGACAGCCTGCGCCGCCTGGGGACGGATCATATCGATCTATACCAGATCCACAAGCCGGATCCTTCTACCCCCATCGCCGATACGCTGGGTGTGCTGGATGAGCTGGTCAAGGCTGGTAAAGTGCGCGAGATCGGCTGCTCGAATTTCTCAGCGGAGCAGCTGCGCGAGGCGGCTCAAGTGCGCGGAGGCGCACGTTTCGTGAGCGTGCAAAACAACTATAGCCTGCTGCATCGGGAACCGGAAGCCGAGGTTCTGCCCGAATGCCGGCGCCTGGGAATCGCGTTTCTGCCTTACTTTCCGCTTGCCAACGGACTGCTGACAGGGAAGTATCGCAAGGGACACGCGTTTCCGAAATCGAGCCGCGCCGAAGACGGTTTCGGTCCCAAGGTATTCACCGAGGAGAATCTTACGTTGGTGGAGGAGCTTCGCGGCTTTGCTGAATCGCGCGGTCATAATTTGCTTGAGCTGGCAATGGCGTGGCTGGCCGCGAAGAATGCGATCGCTTCGATCATTGCCGGGGCCAAGACGCCGGAGCAGGTGAAGGCCAACGCTTCTTCCGTGGCGTGGCGGCTGGCACAGGCCGATGTAACTGCCGTGGACGGGATCTTGACTGCGAAGGTGTCGCACACATAATGGATGAACAGCTGTTCAAAACGCGCGCGGAACTGGCGCTGGACGATCTCTACCGCCGTCTGTCCGCCGCGGCCGAGGACTACGAGTTCGAGGTCGATTTCAATGCGGGCGCACTCGCCATCGAATTCGAGACGCCTCCCGGGAAATTCGTGGTGAGTCCCAATTCGCCGGTGAGCCAAATCTGGGTCTCAGCGCATTCCAAGAGCTACAAGCTGGACTGGGACCCGGATCGCGGCGCGTTCGTTCTGGGCGCCACCGGGCAGTCTCTCGCCCAGCTCATCGGGGACGCGGTTGGGCAGCAGATCGGGGAGACGGTCGCCCTCTAGGGCGCACTCTTGAAACCATGGCCGGCGTCTACATCTCCTATCCTTTTTGCTCGCAGAAGTGCACCTACTGCAACTTCGCCTCGGGTGTCTTCCCACGCGATCTGGAGCCGGTTTATGTCGAAGCCGTGCGGACTGAGATCCAGAACACCGAGTGGCCGTGGACGCCTGACACTGTCTATTTAGGGGGCGGCACTCCGAGCCTTATGGACGCTGAGCCACTTTCGGCGATGCTCGCCGCGATTCCAAGTGGATGGACGGAAGCGACGATGGAGGCCGCACCTGGAGGCATCACGGCGGAGAAGGCTTCGGCATGGCGACGCGCCGGGATCAATCGCGTCAGCCTGGGCGTGCAGTCTTTCAATACGCGCGAACTGGTGCGCACCGGCCGCAAGCACACGGCGGAAATTGTCGAGCAAGAGGTCGGAGCCTTGCGCACCGCGGGCATCGGCAACTTCAATATTGACTTGATCGCCGGCCTTCCCGGTCAGACGATCGAGAGCTGGAGCAGCTCGCTTGAATGCGTGGAACGTTTGCAAGCGCCGCATGTGTCTGTTTACATGCTCGAAGTGGATGAAGACAGCCGCCTGGGGGCTGAGGTCCTGGCCTTCGGCAAACGCTACGGCGCACCCGACATCCCCGCGGATGATCTGATTGCCGACTTTTACGAAATCGCGGTCGAGCGTCTGGCACGCGCTGGAATCGCACGCTACGAGATATCGAATTTTGCCCGGCCGGGCTTCGAATCGCGTCACAACCTGAAGTACTGGCGGCGCGAGCAGTACCTGGGTTTCGGCGCCGATGCGCATTCGTTCGACGGCACGTGGCGCTGGCAGAATGCGGAGTCGATTCACGATTACCTGAGTGGCTTGAAGGTGGAGCGAACGTCCGCCGACACTGTTGCCGAGCGGTTCTTCGTGGGGTTGCGCCTCAGCGAGGGAATAGACGGGAGCTGGGCTCCGTTCCAGTCCGCGATCGAACGGTTCATCGGCGACGGACTCCTCGAAACCGCGGGAGATCGGTTGCGGCTGACATCGCGCGGCGTGCTGCTTTCGAACGAAGTTTTCGCCGAATTCGTGGGGGAACCGGTAGCATGATCGATTTGCGCAGCGATACGGTAACGAAACCGACTCCCGCCATGCGGCGCGCCATGGCCGAGGCCGAGGTCGGCGACGACGTTTACGGCGAAGATCCCACCGTGCGAAAGCTGGAAGAGCGGGTTGCGGAGATCCTAGGCAAGGAAGCGTCGCTGTTTCTGCCCTCCGGCACCATGGGCAACACCATCGGCATCAAGCTGCACACGCGGCACGGGGAAGAAGTCGTCTGCGATCATCGAGCGCACATCCTGGATTGGGAGATGTCCATGATGGCCTGGTTTTCCGGTTGTCTGGCCCGTCCGGTTCCCACCGAAGACGGCGTGCTGCGCTGGGACGATATAGAACCCGTGGTCCGGCCGAGGACGACGGGATTCCCCGCGCCCACGGCGATGGTGAACATTGAGCATCCACATAACATGGGCGGAGGCACACTCTTTCCCATTAATGGGATCGAAACAATTTGCGATCGCGCGCATGAGCGCGGCCTCAAGGTACACATGGACGGAGCCCGCCTCTTTAACGCCGTGGCCGCTTCCGGGGAGACCGCCGCTAGGATCGTCGCCAAGACCGATACCGTCATGTTCTGCCTGTCGAAGGGACTGGGAGCGCCAGTTGGCTCGATGCTCGCGGGAGACGCCGCGACGATGGCCGCAGCGCGTCTCTATCGCAAGCGCCTGGGCGGCGGGATGCGGCAGGCCGGGATCCTGGCTGCCGCCGGTCTGGTGGCCCTGGAGGGCTCTCTGAGCAATTTGTGCGATGACCACGCCAACGCGAAGCTAATGGCGGAGCGCATTGGAATCGATCCCGGCAAGATCCAAACCAACATCGTTATTTTCGACATCGCTCGCAACATCGGGAGAAATACCCTGGCGCCGGCCGAGTTTCTAGCGCGGCTCAAGTCGAGCGGGATCCTGGCCGGCTCCGTGGGCGGGACTCGCATCCGCCTGGTGACGCATTACGACGTGTCGCGCGAGGACTGCATGCGCGCCGCGGACGCCATCTCGGCGCTCCTGGCAATCAAACCGGCTTGACAATCGGTCCCTGCCTTAACAAAATGGGCCATGCTTCCTCTTCGAATTCTTGCTCGAACTCTCGCTGCAGCTCTTGCTCTGGCTCTGTGCGCGGCGATTTTCGTGACCGCGCAAGACTCTCCGGGCGCCGGTAAGGGCAAAGCCAAGGGAAAGGGTCCCCCCGGAGCGAACCATCCCGAGAGGATTCAAGTCCTGATCCTAACCGGACAGAATCCGCACGATTGGCGCGCGACAACTCCATCGCTCAGAAAGACGCTCGACGATACGGAGAAGTTTGAAACCCGGGTGGTGGAAGAGTTCCGCGGCGGAGGCCCCGAAATTCTAGCGCCCTACGACTTGGTGATCGTGAATTATTACGACGGAAACAATCCGAAAAATCGCTGGGGTGAACGCGCCGATACCGCGCTAGCCGACTTTGTGCGCGCGGGCAAGGGGCTGGTCCTGTATCATCTTTCGCTGGGCGCCTTCGACGGCTGGAGCGACTACGAGAAGATGTCCGGCGGGAACTGGCGGCCGAATCAAGGGCACCATTCCGCCGCTCACGACTACACCTTGGATATCAAGGATCCCGATCATCCCATCACGCAAGGCTTGAAGACGCCGCTGATGATCCAGAAGGACGAGTTGTTCGCTAATCTTCGCTGGCAGCCCGAGGGCAGCTATCACGTGCTGGCCAGCGCCTACGACGATCACTCGCTTTACAATGCGCGCGACACCCAGACCAAAGTTGGCGCGGGCACCAACGAGCCGATTATGTGGACCACGCAGTTCGGCAAGGGCCGCGTGTTCGTCACAGCCCTCGGTCATGGCCCCGAAGATACCGAGGAGCCGGTGTTCAAGATCACCTTCGCGCGGGGCGCCGAGTGGGCCGCCGCGGGCAAGGTCACGATCCCGGTTCCACCGGAACTTGCCAAGTGATGGCGCTTGTTCCCTAGAACGTAAACCGAGCGACGATCTGGCCCGTCCGCGTCCCGCCGACGATGTTGGCGGTTTGCATAAAGCCGAAGCCGGAAGCGTAGGTGGCACTCGTGCTGCTGCCGCAGGCGCCTGTCGCGCCGTTGATTCCGGACTTAAAACAGGTGGGCCCTGTCAGGGGCGTTGTCGCACTTGGGTTGGGAAGTTGGGTGCGGTTAAAGATGTTCACGAACTCCGCCCGAACCGCGATGCTGTATCTTTCCTTGAAAGTGAAATTACGTCCCATGTTGAAGTTCTCCACGGGATGCCGTTGATAGCGATAGTCGTTGTAATACGCAGCGGCCGTTCCCCACGTGCCGGGAGCCGGGTCGCTCCATGCGGCGGGATTCAACACCAGAGTCTTGGTCGGATCGTAGCAGTGGCAGTTGAGGTCCTGGGTAAACAGCGGCACTCCCGGGACACGATTCATGAAAGTCGAGCGGAACAGCTGGTTTGCCAACTGGTTCTGCGACGTGGGTACCAATATGGGCATTCCGCTGGCATAGGTGAGGAGGGCTCCCACTTGCCAGTCGCCCAGAACGTTCTTCAGAATCTTGTTGCTGCCAAACTTCGGCACGGTGTAGCTGAAGTTGATATTGCTGACCAGCGGCCGTGAGTAACCCGAGAGGTACTTATTTTGCGCCCGATTGAAAATATCGTTGAATTGTCCGGCCGCTCCGAACGGACCGACGCTGTCGCTTTCGACGCCGTTGGTGAGTTCCTGCGAATACGTGAAGTTATAGCTGAAATCCAGACCATGCGAAAAACGTTTTGTCACCTTGAGTTGCAGCGAGTTGTACCAGGTGTCTCCCAATGGCGCCCAGAGCGCGGCCGGCGGGACAGTAAACTGCGGGAACGGCCGCAGCGACTGCGCCACTGTCGCATTGAGCGGGAAGTTCGCATACGGCAGCCTGCCCTGGAATGGGCCCGCGGCCGCACTGCCGATCTGAGCGTTCAGGATGTCCCGAGCCGCTTTGGTGGTGATATCGAGACCATAATTTAACAGGTCCTGCGAGGTGAGGGCGTTGTAATTGACCGGCGCGGCGGTCGGCGATGCAGCCGACCCTGAGGTGGGCCACCAGATCCCGCGGTTCCCCACGTAGCTGACATCCACGACGAAATCCTTTATGACTTCGCGCTGCGCGCCAATGCTCCATTGATACGACCGGCTGGGGCGCCCGGCGTTCGGATCGATAAAGTACGTGGTGGGCGGTCCCGGCGTTCCCGGAACGGCTGTGATGGGGAAGTAGCTTGCACTAAAATTGGGATACGCAATTTGATCCAGGGTCAGCGGAACGCCGCCGGCCAAGGTCATGGCTGGCTTGCCAAAAGACGTGGAAGCCACCATATTCTTGGATGTGACCTGGCGGGTGAGTACGTTGTTGTTGGGCGTGCCGTTATAGATTATGCCGAATCCTCCGCGGATCACAGTTTTCGGGGTCACCTGATAGGCGAATCCCAGCCGCGGCCCAAAAGCAAATGGATAGTTCTTGGCAAAATTGCAGCCGCAGGTCGCCTCATAGACGACACCGCCGGGATGCCCGCCATCCTGCAAATTGGATACGGTGGGGGAGAAGCTCCCGAAACGTCCATACTGCTCGGTCTGATAAGTAGAGAAGTCGTATCGCAGCCCGTACTCTACGGTAAACTTGCGCGTGACCTTCCAGCTGTCCTGAGCATAGAACGCCAAAGAGTGCTTCCCGAGCTTGCCGACCGCCGGCTGCGCGACGTTGTAGTTATTGACCAGGCCCAGCAGGAAACTTGCATATGGAAGTCCGATGGTGCCCCCGGAGCCCACTGGGCCGGTCGCATTCAAGTAGGGAAGGCCGGTTTCCGCCGGACCGAAGCCGTAGGAACCGCTGGTGTTGATGATATTGGCGTTGGGGTATCCTTCAATACGCGTTTCGCCGCCGAATTTGAAATTGTGATTGTCCTTGATCCAGGTCAGGCTGGCCACGAAGGTAGTCTTTTGTTCCCGCGTGTTCACCGTTCCCCCGAAGCTGGTCGGCCCTATGCCGGCAGGAGCGCCAAACGCGCCGACCGCGGCCAGGCCACCGGTGTTGTTGGCGCCAACCATCCCGCCGGCCAGTGCTGCCGTTGCTCCCCCTCCAATCACCGGGAAGAGCCCCTTCACAAACGGCCCGGTTAATCCCAGTTCTTTGGTCACGTCGTAGTTGTCGACCAGTGCCGGCATGTCCAACGCGCTGGTCTGATAGGCACCTCCCAAATGCAGGAGCATGGTCGGCGTAAGAGAGTGATCGTAGTTGAGGCGATAGTTGACCGTGTCGAAAGCCGTCGGGGCAAACGTCGTAATCGGTGCGGAAAAGCCGTCCGAGGTGCCATTGGAGGCGGGAGTAGCCGAATGCGTCCATCCCCAGAAACCGCTCAGCTTAATCTTGGAGCTCAGCGAGTGGTCGAGCTTGATCGAAGGAATATAGGACTGGGTCTTGGTCTGAAATGGGCTGTTGTAGTTGTTGATCAACTGGGTCGCGTTCGGTCCTTGCGGCTTGGGGACCAAAGCCTGAATTTTCAGAGCGACTGGATCCAGCTGCGTAATGGGAATCACATTCCCCGGGAACGGATTCCGGATCAGCCGCGAGTCGGAGGCCGATACCGGCCCTTGCGAGAGCGGATCGTAAATCGAGTTTTGGATGATGGGACGGCCCAGCGGGTCAAGTCCCAGACTCTTGTTGCCGGTCGCCAGCGCGGCTGCATTGAAATTGCCGAGGCGATAGTCCAACGTGGGAACCGTATCCAGGGTGTTGGTGTTGGCGGTGGTGGTGGGACTGGATTCGTAGCTGAAGAAGAAAAAGGTCTTGTCTTTTCCGTTGTAGATCTTAGGAATCCAGATGGGTCCCCCAACCGTGCCGCCGAAGTCATTCCTGCGGGATTTGGGGTCGGTGTGGGAGTACGCGCCGGCGGAGTTGAGCGATTCATTCACCAGGTACTCATACGCACTTCCATGGAACTGGTTGGTCCCGGACTTCATGGTGAAGTTGAACACGGCGCCGCCAGCCTGCCCGAATTCAGCGGCATAGTTACTGGTTTGCACGGCGATCTCCTGGATCGAGTCCACGCTCGGTTGCCCGAACGAGTACGTGGACATGCCCAGGCTATAGGTGGCATCCAGGCCGTCGATGCGGACCTGTTCCGAATTTACGGGCGTGCCGCTAATGCGAAGCGTAGATCCGCTCACGACGTTCGTGCCGGGAATCAATTGCGATACGGTCAAGGGATTACGAATGGCGCCGAGAGTGCCTACGGGAAGATCGTTAACCTTATTGGTGGTGACGTTGTGGCTCACGTCGCCCGTCTCGGTTTTCAGGAGCGGCGCGGCCTCGGTGACTGTAACGGACTCCGTGGATGCGCCAATTTCCAGGGGAATGTCGACGCGCAAGGTTTGGAGCGCTTGCACGATTAGCCCTGTGCGGGTGTACTTCTTGAATCCAGCCACGGTCACGTTAATTTCATACGTGCCGGTGGGGAGCTGGGCGAGTGTATAGTTGCCGGTAGCTGTGCTCGCGGCCTGGGAGACGACGCCCGTGGCTTGGTTCCTGGCTTCAATAGCGGCGTTCGCAACCACAGCTCCTGCCGGGTCCGAGATCACGCCGGTGATGGTGCCACGGTCGCCCTGCGCGAATGCGCCAAGGACAAAGACGAATAGACAGACTACTGCTGCGCGTAACCTCAAGACCCACCCCCTGAAAATAGCTGCTTACGCAAGCTTGACGCCCCCAAGGAGTAGTTGTCAAGAGCAGACTGCTTCCGGCCTGATCCGCGTTTGTTGTTCGCGCGCCAGGAACAGGTAGGCTGCCACGCCGATGATCAGCACCACCCAGATGGTCTGCATGGGAGCCGTATAGCCGCCAGTGACCTGTTTCAGCCACCCGGTGATGATGGGAGCGACGATGCCGGCCAGGTTCAGCGCGGTGTTCTGAATTCCGGCGACGCGTCCGGGAGCGACGCCCGGCAGCAGCGTTTGCGTGATCGCCCAATAATTTGCCGTCGCCAGCCCCAGGCCGGTCATGGAAAAAATGGCGAAAAAGAGCGCGACACTCGTGGATTCCGACATCGCTCCAAACACTTCGGTCGAAGCCGCCAGCAGACCTGCGATGGTGAACCAGCGCCGCGTATTCAAAGCACTCGAGCCGCGGCGGATCATCCAGTCGGCGGCGGCTCCCGCCAGGATCGCCACAGTCCCCGTGCCGGCGAAGCTGAACATCGTGTATACACTCATGGAACTCAGTGTGAGGTTGCGGCTCTCCACCAGGTAGGCCGGCAGCCAGGTAAGTGAAAAAAACAGGAAATAGTTGTAGCAGAACGTCCCGATCAGCGTGGCCCACATGGCGCGCGTCCGGAATAGCGCGCCGAACGAGGGCTCAAAATGTTGTGTAACTACCCGAAGCCGTCGGCTATCGGGCGGATCTGCCCCCGCGAGCACAATCCACGGGATCACCCATACCAGTCCGCCCAGGCCCAGCAGGAAGAACATCGTTCGCCAGCCGTAACCCAGGATCAACCAGGTGGCCAAAGGTGACGCGATGGCCGGTCCCCATTTGCTTCCCGATACGAAGATGCCGGCGGCCAGCCCGCGCTGGCGCTCGTCGATATTATTAGCGAGCCATGCCAGGCCGGCTGGGAACAGCGCCGCTTCCGCGACGCCCAGCAGCAGCCGCAGCGCGACCAGTTCCCAGAATGCACCTGCCATGGCGGTCGCGGCGGCTACCAGGCACCACAACACAAAGCTGATTGTCAGAGGCCGCTTGACGCCGAAGCGATCCACCAGCAGGCCAACGGGGATCTGCATGACGGTGTAGCTCCAGAAGAAAACCGAATTCAGCAGCCCGCGCCCGGTATCGCTCAGGGCGAAGAATTGCTTGAACTCGGTGGAAGCCAGCGCGATCGCCAGGTTGGTGCGATCGATATAGGCAATGATCACGCCCAATCCCAGCAACGCGACTAGGGTCCATTTACGCACCCGGGAACGTGTTAGACGCGATCGTGATCGGCGCGCCAGCTGGTCACGGACTTTTTGATCGCGTCCGGCGTCATGCCTTCTTCGGCCGCCTTGCGAGCCAGTTCCACGAATTCCGCATCGGAACCGAAACGCAGGCCCACGATCTGCTTGATGGTCAGGCGCGGATCGAGCCGCTTGCCCGTCAGAGCGAAATGCCGCAGATTCTCTTCCGCGCGGATCGCCCGGTCCTGGACGCCCACCGCGAAACTCCGGGCAAAAACGAAAAGCAGAAACAGCGCCACCGACATGGCTGAAATCAGCGACGCGTTGTAAAGCCGTTCATGATCGCCGATAGACTGCCACAGGTTGACCAACGATCCGATTAAAGACAGTACGATGATTCCACCCAGCACAAAGTGGAACATGGGTACAAACTTCGCATGTTTGGCGTAGCTTTGTTCTTCCATCTGCGGTAAAGGGCTCCCATCCCGTCCGCTGATTATAGCGGAGGACAGGGTTAATCCCCGGTGGCGACCGGTTCCGGCTCGCGGGCCAGCGTGCGAGGCTTCTTGCCTTTGCCCAGCCGTGTCTGGAGGGCCGCCATGTAGGTGTAGAACACCGGCGTGAGGTACAGGGTCACCAGTTGCGAGAACATCAGCCCGCCGACTACCGCCAGGCCCAGCGGCTGCCGGGCTTCGCCGCCCGCGCCATAGCCCAGCGCGATGGGCACCGCACCGAACAGGGCCGCCATGGTGGTCATCATAATCGGGCGAAAGCGGATCAGGCAGCCCTGGTAGATGGCCTTGATCGGCGGCAGACCCTGGTTGCGCTCGGCGTCCAGCGCAAAATCGATCTGCATGATGGCGTTCTTTTCCACGATGCCGATCAGCATGATCAGACCTACGAACGCGTAGATGTTCAGATCCATGTGGAACAGGTATAGCGTCGCCAAAGCGCCGAATCCCGCCGAGGGCAGCCCCGAGAGAATGGTGATCGGGTGGATATAGCTCTCGTACAGAATGCCCAGCACGATGTATACGACGAAGATCGCCACCAGCAGCAAGACCCAGGTATCGCCCAACTGGCCCTGAAACGCTTTGGCCGCGCCCTGCCAGTTCGTGCCGACCTCGGGAGGCACATTCGCGGCCGCGATGGCTTCAATCTTCTCGAAGACGTCGCCCAGCGAGGCGCCCGGGGAAAGGTTAAACGAGATGGTGGCCGCGGAGAGCTGCCCGTAGTGGTTGACCGATTGGGGGCCGACGTCCTGTTTCACGGTAGCCAGCGTGTCCAGGGGAATCAGGTTGCCGCTATCGGCCTTGAAGTACAGTAGCGACAAGGCGCGCGGGTCCGCCTGGAACTCCGGTTTCAGCTCCAATAGAACCTTGTACTGGTTGGAAGCGCCGTAGATCGTCGACACCCAGCGCGGGCCGTAGGCATCGTAGAACGCATTCTCGATCTGGTTGGCATTCACCTGCATTGCGGCGGCTTTGTCGCGATCGATGTTCACGCTGATCTGCGGGCTGGTGATGGCCACGTTGCTGGTGACATCTTCCACGCCGGGCACAGTGGCGACCAGCCGTTCGAGCTTATCGGAGGTGGTGTACAGCAGATTCTTATCGGCCGACTGCAAGGAGAACTGATAGAGACTCTTGGTAACCTGGCCGCCGATCCGCACGGTGGGCGGATTCTGCAGGTAAACGCGCATGCCCGGAAGGTTATCGAGCTTCGGCCGCAAGTCGGCGATGATGTTCTCGACCAGTTCTTTCCGCTGCGCGCGCGGCTTGAGGCGCACCACCAGCTGTCCGAAATTGGGCCCGCCCATACTGCTGGAGGCGGCGCCGCCCACGGATGATGTGAAGGCCTCCACGTTGGGATTAGCACGGACGATCTCGGCGACCTCGCTCTGATACTGCACCATTTGATAGTAGGAAGTGCCCTGAGCCGCCTCCGTGATCACCGACAACTGGTCGGTGTCCTGGTCGGGAATGAAGCCTTTCGGAATCTTGATAAACAGGTATACGGTCCCAATCAGCACAAACACGAACACGGCCATGGTGGCGGGGCGGAAGCGCAGAACTACTTCCAGGCTGCGCTCATAAAGACGCAGCATGCCCTCAAAGAACGCCTCCGTGATCCGGTAAAACCAGGAATGATCGCCGTGCTTGACCCGCAGGAAACGGCTGCACAGCATGGGCGTCAGTGTGACCGACACCAGTCCCGAGATCAGGATGGCCACGCAGATGGTTACGGAAAACTCGCGGAACAGGCGTCCCATGATGCCGCCCATGAACAGGACCGGAATAAAGACAGCCGTCAGCGACAGGGTCATGGAGACGATGGTGAAACCGATTTCGCTCGAACCCATCAGGGCCGCGGCCAGAGGCTTTCGGCCCATCTCCATATGCCGGAAAATGTTTTCCAGCATCACGATGGCGTCGTCCACCACGAATCCGACAGACAAGATCAGCGCCATCATGGACAAGTTGTCCAGGCTGTAGCTGAGCATATACATGATGGCGAAAGTGCCCACGATGGAGAAGGGCAGCGCCAGGCTGGGGATCACCGTTGCGGAAACGTTGCGCAGGAACAGGAAGATGACGCCGATCACCAGGCCCAGGGTCATCAGCATGGTCATCTCGACGTCCAGATAGGAGTCGCGGATGGTCTGCGACCGGTCGTATAGAATGTCCATGTGTACCGACGGCGGAAGTTCCTGCTGAAACAGCGGCAGCAGGTTCTTGACGTTATCGGTTACCGCGATGGTGTTGGTGCCGGGCTGCCGCTGGATGGCCAGCACAATGGCGCGCTGCTGGTCTTGCGGCGTATAGAACCAGGACGCGGTCTTATCGTCCTCGACGCTATCCGTCAGGTCGCCGAGTTCCTGCAATCGAACGGGGATGCCGTTGCGATATGCCACTACCAGGGAACGGTACTGGTCGGCGGTGGTGAGCTGGCCGGAGGTCTGCAGCGTAAAGGAGCGCTGCGGTCCGGTGATCTGGCCGGTGGGAAGATTTACATTCCAGACCTTCAGAGCCGCTTCCACTTCGTTGATGCCGACCTTGTGAGCGGCCAGCAGATGCGGGTCCATCTGGACGTGCACGGCGTACTTCTGCGCGCCCAGCACCTGCACCTGCGCCACGCCCGTTACCTGCGATATGCGCTGGGCGATGCGGGTTTCGGCGAACTCATCCAGGGTCCACAGCGGGACCTCTTTGGAGGTCAGCGTCAGATACAGTATGGGCTGGTCGGCTGGATTCACCCGCGCAAAGGTGGGCGGCGTGGGCATGCCAACCGGAAGTTGCCGCGATGCCTGGGTGATGGCGGACTGCACGTCGATGGCGGCGCCGTCCATGCTGCGGTTCAAAGCGAACTCCAGCGTGACCTGCGTTGCCCCCAATGAGTTGATGGAGGTCATCGACTCGATACCGGCGATGTTGGAGAACTGATTCTCCATGGGCGTCGCGACCGAGGCGGCCATGGTGTCGGGGCTGGCACCGGGCAGAGCCGCCGTGACCTGCAATGTCGGGAAATCCACGTTGGGCAGATCGCTGACCGCCAGCTTCTGGTAGGCCACGGTGCCAAACAGCGCGATGGCGCCCATCAGGAGGCTGGTGGCGATCGGCCGTTCAATAAATGGTTGCGAGAAGTTCATGCTTGCTGAAAATCGATATTACGATGGTCTTAATCCGAGAACCCGGGCGCGACTTCCGGCTGCCGCACAGCCGCTAGCCGGGGTTGCTGCTGCCGCCGCTTGGTGAACCGCGCCATATACGTGTACACCACCGGTGTCAGATAGAGGGTCATGACTTGCGATACGGCCAGGCCGCCCATTACGGTCAGTCCCAGCGGACGGCGGGCCTCGCCGCCGGCGCCTACCCCCAGCGCCACGGGAATCGAGCCCAGCATAGCGGCGGCGGTGGTCATCATGATCGGCCGGAACCGGATGATGCAGCCCTGATAAATAGCCTCCTCGGGCGAGGTAGCGCCGTTGCGTTCGGCCTGCAGGGCGAAGTCGATCTGCATGATGGCATTCTTCTTCACGATACCCACCAGGATGATTAATCCGACGAACGAGTAGATATTCAGCTCTCCCTTGAAGACGTAGAGCGTTAACAGGGCGCCGAGACAAGCCGAAGGCAGCCCGGACAAGATCGTGAGCGGATGAATGTAGCTTTCATACAGCACGCCCAGAACGATGTAAACCACCAGAATCGCCACCAGGAAGAGGGTGCTCAAGTCGGCCAGAGAATCCTGGAACGCCGCGGCATTGCCCGAGAACCGCGCCGAGATGGTTCCCGGCAGGGTCTGTTTGGCCAGGGTCTGGAGCTTATCGGTTACGTCTCCCAAGGAGATGCCGGGCTTGAGATTGAAGGAAACCGTGACGGCCGGAAGCTGTCCGGAATGCGAGATGCTCTGCGGTCCTACGTCTTCCTTGATCTTCGCCAGGGAATCCAGGGGAACCAGAACGCCGGTATTTGTCTTGAAATAGATCTTGGATAAATAGTCAGAAAAGGCTTGATATTTTTTCTGGATTTCCATCACCACGCGGTACTGGGATTTGGCCGAGTAGATGATGGAGGCGTTGCTGGGACCATAGGCTCCGTATAAGGCGTTCTGGATTTCGCTGGGGTTGAGCCCGTACAGCGCCGCACGCTCGCGGTCGATCTCCACATTCACGCGCGGGCTGCGATATTCGAGGTCCGTATTGACGTCCTGAACTTCCGGAACTTTGCGGATTTCCTTCTCCAGGATGGCCGCCTTCGCGTACAACTCCTCGGTATCCGGACCCTGCAGTGTGAAATCGTAATTGCTCCGGGAGTTGAAGCCGCCTCCGCCGATGCGGATAGGCGGGGGAACATTCGGGAACACGTTGAATCCGGGAATACGGGAAATTTTCGGACGCAGGCGCTCGGCCACCTGCTGCGCGGTGGCAGTTCGCGCGGGATGGGCGCGGAGCATCACAAAGAAGCGGGCGTTGTTGCCATTCCCGGCATTCGTCATGAAGGCGTCCACGTCGGGATCCTGACGGACGATATCGGCGATGCGCTTCTGATAGTCCGTCATCTTGTAGAAGGACGTTCCCTGCGCCGCCTGGATGTTCAGCTGCATCTGATCATTGTCGGCGTCCGGGATAAATCCCTTGGGAACTTTCTGGTACAGATAGGCGGTCGCGCCCAGCACGCCGAAGAACAGCACCGCCATGGCTGTGCGATGGCGTAGCACGCCGCGCAAACTCCAGTCGTAGAAGCGCAACAGCCCTTGGAAGACGCGGTCCGTCGCGCGGTAGATTCCCCCATGTCTCTGGGGCCCTCCGCGCAGCAGCCTGCTGCAAAGCATCGGTGAGAGGGTGATCGAAACCACTCCCGAAACCAGGATGGCCGTGCAGATAGTCACCGCGAATTCCCGGAACATGCGGCCCAGCATGCCGCTCATGAACAGGATCGGGATGAAGACCGCCGCCAGCGAAATAGTCATCGAAAGAATCGTGAATCCGATTTCCTGCGATCCCTTGAACGCCGCGGCCATGGGGCTCATGCCGCTCTCAATGTGGCGAACCACATTCTCCAGCATCACGATGGCGTCGTCCACCACGAAGCAGACCGAAAGGATCAGCGCCATCATCGAAAGCGTATTGAGGCTGAAGCCCAGCAGCGCCATCATCACCAGCGTTCCTAGAATCGAGAAGGGCAGCGCCAGCGCGGGGATCAGGGTGGCCCGTCCGCTTCGCAGGAACGCGAAGATCACAATCACCACCAGCAGCAGCGTGAACCCCATGGTCCGCTGGAAATCGGTGAATGCGTCGCGAATCAGCTTGGCGCGGTCGCCGCGGGTGGTCAAATGGGCCGAAACCGGCAGTTGGGCCTGGAAGCCCGGAAACAGGGCTTTCACCGCATCCGATACTTCGATAGTATTCGAGCCCGGCTGCTTCATCACCTGCATCTGGATGGCGCGTTGCATCTTGCCGCCGGTGTACATCCAGGCGGCGTTCATATCGTTCTCGACGCTGTCGACCACATTGGCGACTTCGCCCAGCCGGATCGGTGTTCCGTCGCGCCAAGCCACCACGATCTGCGCAAATCCGGCCGCATCCTTCAATTCGCCATTGGTCTTCAGCGTGAACGCCTGCTGGGTTCCTTGCATCGTCCCGGTGGGCGAATTCGGGTTCCAGTTGTTGATAGCGGCACTCACTTCGTTGATGCCGATCTTCTTGCCCACCAGCTTGTCCGGATCCAGCTGTACGCGCACGGCGTATTTGGTCGCCCCCGATACTTGGACCTGGGATACGCCGTTGATCATCGAAATGCGCGGGGCGATCAGCGTTTCCGCGTAATCGTCGAGTAGCGGCAGGGAGATGGTGTCGGAGGTGAGGGTCAGGTAAAAGATGGGTTGATCCGCGGGATTCTGCTTCTTGAAGGACGGGGGCGCCGGCAAACCGGCCGGCAGCAGCGGCATGGCTTCGGCAATGGCCGTTTGCACGTCCACCGATGCCCCGTCAATGTCGCGGCTCATGTCGAACTGCAATGTGATCTGGGTCTGGCCGGTGGAGCTTTGCGAGCGCATCGAATCGATGCCCGAAATCGAGGTGAACTGGCGTTCGAGCACGGTGGCCACGGAGGACGCCATGGTGGCCGGGTCGGCGCCCGGCAAGTTGACTTGCACTTGCAGCGTGGGCATTTCCACGTTCGGCATGTCGCTGACCGGCAAGGTGCGGTAGGCAACCACTCCGAACAGGGCGATCGCCGCCATCAGCAGGCTGGTGGCGATGGGCCGCCGGATGAATACTTCTGAGAAGTTCACTCCATCTCCCTGGGATTCATGGGGCGGCGATCGATTAGGGCGCTGACCGTGAGCCGCCGTCCCCGGTTTGCTTGTCTCCGCGGACCTGAACCTTGGATCCCGGCTGCAAACGGAGTTGCCCTTCGGTTACGACGGTTTCTCCGCCTTTCAGTCCTTCTTCGATCACCATGTCCTGATCGATGCGCGGCCCGGTCTTGACCGGCACCACCGTCACGGCGCGATCTTCACCGACCACGTACACGTACGTACCGTCCTGGCCCGTCTGGACGGCTTGATTCGGAACCACCACCGCATTGTTGCGCATGGTCAGGCGCAATCCGGCGTTTACAAACTGTCCGGGCCATAACTTGTGGGTCTTGTTCGGAAAGGTGCCCTTCAGCTTGATCGTGCCCGTGGACGTGTCCACGGAACTGTCGATGAAGGTCAGCTCTCCCTGCTCATTATCGCCGGTGCCATCCTGGGCGCGGGCGGTCACCGTCAGCTTATGGTCTTCCGAATACCGCTTCACGTCGCTCAGCCTGGCTTCCGGAACCGAAAAGGTCACGTAGATCGGCTCCACCTGGTTGATGATGGCCAGATCCGTAGTGTTGGCGGTGATGATGTTGCCGGCTTTCTGCGATATGTTGCCGGTGCGCCCGTCCATGGGCGCATAAACATTGGTATAACCCAGCTGAATATTCAGATTGTTGATGGCCGATTGATCCGATTCCATCTGGGCCTTGGCGCTGGTGATGGCCGCCTGATCGGCTACCAGGAGCTGCGCCTGCGCATCCGCGCTGCTCTTCAGCTGCTCCCCTTGCTCCTTGGCGAAAATCCCCTGCTCCACCAGCTTGGAGTAACGCTCAGCCTGCTCACGCGCGTATTTGGCGTTGGCTGAGTCGCGATTGAGATTGGCCTCCGCCTGAAGTTCCAGCGCCGTACTCTTTTGCAAATTCGCGACGGCCGACTTCATCTGGCCTTCCAGCGGCTTACGATCGATCATGAACAAAACATCGTTCTTCTTAACGTAATCGCCCTCCTGGAAATTAACCTTGGTGAGCATGCCACCGGTCTGGGCCCGGACCGTGACCACCGAATAGGCTTCTACGTTTCCCACCACCGAAATGTCCACTGGCACGTTCTTCAGAGTGACCTTGGCGACTTCCACCGGGACCGGCCCGCCGGCGGCGTTCTTGCCTTTGCCTTTCCCCTTTTTGCCGCTATCTTGTGCGTCGGTCGGGACCGATCCGCAACTGGATAGCACGCAACTGGATAGCAAAATAGCGGCGACAAGTACGCCTAGTAGTTTCGAGGGTTGGAAGCAGGTAGATTTCACGACAGTCTTCAGTATACTGCCCGGACTGGAGCCACGCACTGGTAATATGGCAGGGGCACTTACATACTACGGGCGTCGTCCGTTGCGTGCAGGTTACCGGAAGTAGATAAACAAGATAAGTCCAATTCAAGTCTGTGCCGTTCGGGAACACCACCGGTGCGTGGTGTTTAAATCCAGGGGCCGACTGTGAAATACTGAATCGAAACCTTGTCGACCTTACCCAGGAAGAGCTTAATCATTGCGATCGACGGGCCGGGCGGGTCCGGCAAGAGCACCGTGGCGCGCTCCGTCGCCCGGCGCTTGGGATTCACCTATATCGACTCCGGAGCCATGTACCGGGCTGTGGCCCTGTGGGCGCTGCGTCTCAACATGGACCTGGACGATCTGCATCGCCTGGAACAGCTTGCGAAGGAAGCCCGCATTGAGCTCCCGGGCGACCGCGTGCTGCTGAACGGGGAGGATGTGACTGCCGAGATCCGCGATCCGAAAGTGAGCGAGGCGGCTTCCCGCGTAGCGGCCAAGCCGGGTGTGCGCCGCGCCATGCGAGAAGAACAGCGCCGGATCGGCTCAGCCGGCCCTTCGGTCATGGAAGGGCGGGATATCGGGACCGTAGTGTTTCCCGACGCCAAAGTGAAAATATTCCTGGACGCGCAGCCGGAAGCGCGGGCACAGCGGCGGGCTTCGGAACTCGGCGCGGCCCTTGAAGACGTCGCCCGTGAACTGAAGGCTCGCGACCAGCGGGATCGCAGCCGAGCGGAAGCGCCGCTCACCCAGGCTCCCGACGCCGAGTATCTGGACACCACCCACCTGTCTCTGAAGCAGGTGGAAGAAGCCGTGCTCAAGCTGGTGCGCGAGCGCACCTCCAATGGAAAGGATCACAAATAGCAGCTTGTGAAAGTAGAACTCCTGTGAGCAATCTCCTGGTCATGAAGTTCGGCGGCACCAGCATGGGCTCGGCCGAGCGCATCCGCGTGGCGGCGCGTCTGGTCACAGAACAAACCTCCAGGCGCCCGGTCGTTGTGGTGGTCTCGGCGATGTCCAAGGTGACCGACCTGTTGCTCGATTCGCTTCGCAAGGCAGAGGCAGGAGATCGGGCTGACCTGGATGCGAATCTCGAAAAGCTTTCGGCGCGGCACCGCGAATGTTGCTGCGGGCTATTGCCGAAAGAAAAACACGAAGAGGCGCTGGCCGGCCTGGAAGACTTGATCGCCGAATTCGCGCGCATCGCCAAGGGCGTCATGATGCTGGGCGAGCGTCCGCCGCGTTCGGTGGATGAAGCCGTGGCAGTCGGAGAACGCCTGTCCGCCTATTTGATGGCGCTCCACATGGAATCGGAAGGCATGCCGGGCGCGGCCGTGAATGCCGCCGAAGTCATCGCGACTGACGCCGTGTTCGGCAACGCGACACCTCTGATGGAGCCGACTCGTGCGCGCGCCGCCGCCGTGTTGCGCCCGCTGATCGAGCAGGGTAAGGTGCCGGTCGTCACCGGATTTAACGGATCCACATTGGACAATCGTCCGACAACGCTCGGGCGCGGAGGTTCGGACTTTTCAGCATCGATTATCGCCGCCGCCCTGGACGCATCCGAGCTGTGGATCTGGACCGACGTGGATGGAATCATGAGCGGAGATCCGCGTCTGGTGACTGACGCACGGGTTCTTCCGGAAATTACTTATGCAGAGGCCGCCGAGCTGGCCTACAACGGAGCCAAGGTGCTGCATCCCCGTACGCTGGCGCCTCTGGCTGAGCGCGGAATTCCGGTGTGGAGTAAAAATAGTTTCGCGCCGGAAAAGCCGGGCACGCGCATCTTGCCGACAGTGGACTCGGGGCACGGCCCCCACGCCGTGACTTCGATGACCGACGTGGCGCTGGTTTCCATGGAGCCCGCCAGTGCGGCCATCAGCGGAACGAGGCTAATGGCGCGCGCCCTGGACGCGCTGGCTCAGGCCAACGTCGAAATCCTGGCCTTCACCAGTTCAAGCTACCGGCAGAGCTTCTGCTTTCTCGTCCGCCAGTCGGAACTGGAGCGCGCCCGCGAGTTTCTGGAAGAAGACCTCGCGCTCGAACTGGTCCACGGCTACCTCAAGCCCATCGAAGTGGATGCCGATGTCGGCCTGATCGCGGTGGTCGGCGAGGGCATGCGCGGTACGCCCGGGCTGGCCGGCCGGCTCTTCACGGCAATTTCCAGGCACGATATCAACATCATCGCGATCGCTCAGGGGTCCAGTGAGTTGACCATCGCCATCGTGGTGCGCCGCAGCGGCCTGGAGCAGGCAGTGCAGGCCATTCATGGCGAGTTCTGAACCGGCGAACTTTATGGGAAGTCTTTGCTGCCTTTCAGCGTCTGAGCCTAGATGAACTTACTCGGCGACATCCGGTTGAGCCTTCGAACCCTCGCCAAGAATCCGGGATTCACGGCCGTAGCCGTAACCATGCTGGCGGTCGGTATCGGGGTCAACGCCACGGTCTTCACGGTGACGAACGCCGTGCTTTTCAAAGGATTTCCGCTCGTGGCGGGGAACGATCGCCTCCGGTACATCTCTTATAGAAACTCGAACTGCTGCGTCTCCTATCCCGATTTTCTGGATTGGAAAGCCCAGTCGAAGTCTTTCGACGGAATGGCCATTGTCCACGGCGTGGGCATTGCTCTCACCGATACGAGCGGCTTTCCAGAGAATCTCAGCGGGAATGAGAATAGCGCCGATACTTTCAGACTGGTGGGCGCGAGGCCGATCATCGGCCGGGATTTTACGGCCGCCGATGAGATGCCCGGCGCGGCTCCGGTCGCGATCCTGAACTATGGCTTCTGGGAACGCCGCTACGGCAAGGATCCGGCCATCATCGGACGCACCGTGCGGATGAACGGCGCTTTAACGACCTATATAGGCGTGATGCCTGAAGGCTTTTCCTTCCCGCAAACCGTGGATGTATGGGTTCCGCTGGTCCAGACGCCCAAGGTCATGAGCCGGGAAAATCGCGACACATGGGTGGTCGTCGCCCGCCTGGCCAAAGGCGTAACCGTCGAGACTGCCCAAGCCGAGATGGACGTCATCGGCAAGCGGCTCGCAACGGAGTACCCGGTGACCAATCGGGAGCTGCTGCCCGAAGTACAGACGTTCACGCAGTTTTTCATTGGCCCGAACGCAGCCTTAATCTATGGGTCCATGTGGGGCGCTGTTGGTTTTGTGCTTCTAATAGCGTGCGCGAATCTAGCGAACCTGTTGCTGGCACGCGCGATCGGCCGGTCCCGTGAGATTTCCGTCCGGATTGCGCTGGGCGCGGGGCGATGGCGAATCATACGGCAACACCTCATCGAGAGCGTGATGCTGTCAGGACTGGGCGGCTTTCTTGGCTGGTGGATCGCCAAGTGGGGTGTACGCAGCTACGCGCTCGCAATGGCGAACAAGTCGTCCTGGCTGGTCCTCGACTATTCGATGGACCACCGCGTTCTCGGATATCTCATCGCGATTTCGATAGGAACCGGATTGCTGTTCGGGCTGGTACCCGCGCTCCGGCTTTCGAAGCTCGACGTCCACGCAGCCTTGAAGGATGGGGGCCGAGGGTCCACTGGTGGAGGGCGCGTGAAGCATCTCTCGGCGCTGCTTGTAACAGCGGAGATGGCATTGGCCGTGGTGCTGCTGGCCGGAGCGGGTGTGATGATCCGCAGCTACTTGAAGATCCACACCGCGGATATCGGTGCCAATACGGCCAATGTGCTCGGTGGATCCGTGAATCTACCTTCCGAAAAATATCCGCGCCCGGAGGATAAGATTTCGTTCTTCGACCGTCTCATGACACGTCTGGAGGCGATGCCCGGCGTGGAGTCGGTTGCAACTGCCGACGCGCTTCCCGCATCGGGCTCTTTGAAATTTTCGTACCAGCTTGCGGGTGATGCTCCTGAAGAGCGCCGCCGTAAACTCTCTACGCTGAAAATTAGTCCCACGTATTTCAAAGTTGTTAAGGCGGCGATGCTCTCCGGCCGCGAGTTCAACGATGCCGACATACTTTCGGCAGCTCCGGTGGCGATCGTGAACCAACTATTCGCCAGTACGTACTGGCCAGGAGAAGATCCGCTCGGCAAACGATTCCGTCTGTTTGAGGGAGATAACCCGGAAGTGTGGCGCACCGTTGTAGGCGTGGCGTCGAACATCATTCAGAATGACCAGACCCGGCAGACTTTCGATCCGGTGGTGTACTTGCCGTACCGGCAGAGACCGGGAGGAGGCGCATGGATTTTCGTGCGAACCAGCGTACCTCCGGCCGGGCTGACCAATGCGTTTCGCCAGGCGGTCCAGGCACTCGATTCCGGATTGCCTCTGTATGGTCCCATGGCGATCAGCGAACGCATGGAACGATTCTGGGACAGCCGATTCTATGGATCTCTATTCCTGATTTTTGCCGCGATCGCGCTTTTGCTTGCCTCGATCGGCCTGTATACCGTGATCGCATATTCGGTAAACCAGCGCACCCAGGAGATTGGGGTTCGGATGGCGATTGGCGGGACGCCGAACGATATCCTCAAGCTGGTATTCAGGCAAGGAATGCTTCCC